>Ga0209698_10008609_pt1 | contig 10510 bp, 12 predicted proteins | sample LitLauG_LLR_2012_FD_187203 | JGI IMG/M metagenome (GOLD analysis project Ga0209698, IMG submission 187203) | Freshwater sediment microbial communities from Pennsylvania, USA - Little Laurel Run_MetaG_LLR_2012 (SPAdes) (version 2) | ecosystem: Environmental > Aquatic > Freshwater > Creek >... | reverse complement strand
CGAAGAGGCCAAGCCCAAAAAGAAGTAGCGCCACATGTTCCTGGTGGCCGGCCTGGGGAACCCGGGCGAGGAGTACGCCGACACCCCGCACAATCTGGGATTCATGGTGGTGGATCGGCTCGCGGAAATGTACAAAATCCGCGTCACCAGGCGGGATTCGAAGGCGCTGGTTGGAGTGGGGCATATTTCAGGCCGCGATGCGATGCTGGCCAAGCCCCAGACATTCATGAATCTCAGCGGCACGTCTCTGGCGCCGCTAATGGAGAAGCATTCGCTCACGGCAGCGGACCTGATTCTGGTGTACGACGAATTGGCCCTGCCGTGGACCAGTTTGCGCATCAAGCCGCGCGGCTCGTCCGGCGGCCACAACGGAGCCGACTCCGTGATCCGCAGTCTGGGCACGACCGATTTTGTACGGGTGCGCTTAGGGATTCATCCGGGCCACCCGCTAAGCAGCGGGACCGAGTACTTGCTTTCGCCGTTCCAGCGCTCGCTGCGTAAGGAATTGGAGCAACTGGTGGCCGATGGGGCCGACGCGGTTGTCTCCATAATTGCCGAAGGCGTCGAAAAGGCCATGACGAAATTCAATCGTCGCGCCCCAGGCTTAAACGAGGAAGCATGAGAATCTACGAAGAGCTGTTTATAGCGAAGCCGGACGCGCCGGACGAGGAGGTGGACGCCTTCATCGAACAGATGAAGACCACCGTCTCGAACGCCGGCGGCACGGTGGACAAAGTGGAGAAATGGGGCAAGCGCAAGCTAGCCTACAAAGTGGATCGGTACCGCGAGGGCGCTTACGTCCTGTTCCAGTTCAGCGCGGGCCCCGAAACCGTTAAGGAATTCGAGCGCCGTTTGCGCGTCTCGGACCTGGTCATCAAGTTTCTGACCGTGCGCATCGACGAGACGCTGAAGCGGCTCGAAAAGCGCAAGAAGGACCGCGACAAGCGGGCGCACCGCAAGTCTACTGCCGCGCCGGCCGCGCCCCAGCCGTCCGTCGCACAACAAATGATGGGCGAAGGCCCCAGCGCGCCGGCCATGCCCGGCCTGCCCAAGGAGGCGTAAGGAGATCCCATGACAGAATTCAAAGGAAGACCCGGCAGCGCCGGACAGCGTCCCACCGGAGGCGACAAGGCCGTAGCCACACAGAAGAAGGCCTATTTCCGCCGTAAGAAGGTTTGCCGGTTCTGCGTGGAGAAGATCGACGACATCAATTACAAGGACGTGAAGCTGCTCCACTCGTTCGTGGCGGAGCGCGGCAAGATCGTCCCGCGCCGCATTTCCGGCGTCTGCGCCCCGCACCAGCGGCGGCTCACCGACGCCATCAAGAAGGCGCGCAACATCGCCCTGCTGCCGTTCGCGGCGGCGTTCTAGGAGTCGAATCATGGAAGTCATACTGCGCGAAGATATCGAACGGCTGGGCAACCGGGGCCAGGTAGTGAAAGTGGCCGACGGCTACGCCCGCAATTTTCTATTGCCCAAACGCCTCGCCGTGGCCGCCACGGACGCCAACCGCAAAATCGTGGAGCAGGAGCGCCATGCGCACGTGCGCCGCGAAGCCAAACAGAAGAGCGAAGCCGAAGATCTCTCGAAGCTGCTCACCGGAGTTACCGTGACCATCGCCCAGAAGGCCGGCGAAAACGATCAACTCTTCGGGTCGGTCACCTCCAAAGACGTGGCCGATGCGCTGGCCCAGCAGAACTTCACCATCGACCGGCGCAAGGTGCTGCTGGATGAACCTATCAAGCAGCTTGGGGAGTTCAAAGTGCCCGTGCGGCTGCATCGCGATGTCACCGCCGAAGTCACCGTACAAGTGGTAAAAGAGGAAGGCGGGCTTTAGCAAGCCTGGGGGGCGGGCTTCAGCCCCGCTAAGATACTTAAATGCTCTTCGATCTGACGGGCCAGACGGCCATCGTCACGGGCGCGGCCACCGGCATCGGCGAAGCCATCGCCCGCCGTCTGGCGCGCGCCGGCGCGGCCATCGCCGTAGCCGATGTGAACTTCGACGGTGCCGCGGAAGTGGCTCAATCGATCGGCGGCTTGTCATTCCCCATCCACATCGACATCATTCTTTCCGATTCCGTGAATGCGGCCGTGGCCGAAGTGCTCTCGCGTAACGGCCGCATCGACATCCTGGTGAACAACGCCGGCATCGCCGGGCGCACCGCGCCCGTGTGGGAAGTCACCGACGAGGACTGGCAGCAGATCGTCGCGGTGAACATGACCGGCGTCTTCTACTGCTGCCGCGCTGTGCTGCCGCACATGCGCGCGCGCCGCTACGGCCGCATCGTCAATATCGCTTCCATTGCCGGCAAGGAAGGCAATCCCAACATGTGCGGCTACTCCGCCACTAAAGCCGCCGTCATCGGATTCACCAAGTCGGCCGGCAAGGAAGTCGCCACCGAGGGCATCTGCGTGAACGCCGTGGCGCCGGCGGTAGTACGCACCAAGATCCTCGAGCAATTGACGCAGGCCCAGATCGATTACATGACCGAGCGCATCCCCATGCGGCGCACCGGCACGCCGGAGGAAGTCGCCGCAGTGGTGCATTTCCTGGCCAGTCCCGACGCCGCGTTCGTGACCGGGCAGTGCTATGACGCCAGCGGCGGGCGAGCGACGTATTAACGTGTGGCGGCCAATCCCGGCTGCAGCGTTTTTTATGCTGCCGGATCAGTCTGATGTGCGGAACATACGGGGCTGAAGCGGCGTCGAATGATAACGGGCGCTGTGTGAGGGCGTGATGCGAATGGCGCTCAAAATCATCGGGTGGTGCCTTGGAACCGTTGTCTCTTTGGCCTGCTCTTGTTGAACTGGCGGTACACGCATTTTTTCCCAAAGGTTTGGGGCGCAACAATCACTGTGGATGGGCAGCCATCACGAGGGTCGTCGCTGTATCGGCATCGTTGGACAGGGTATGGTCTCCTCGTTCGGCGGGGTACCAATGGTAGGGAACTGTATGCCTTCGGCAGGGGTGCTGAATCGGGATTCGTTTGGAGATGTGAGGCCTTCGGCTTTTCAGTCGCGCCCGGACTCGCTTTTAGCAACCACCAGCAATTTGCACAGGGATGTGTCTCCCCGAATCTCGTGGGGCGGGACTCAGCCGGAACGCCAGTTGCGGGGTCAGAGAAATCTGTGTGGCGAGACCAACGAATGTCCGCACATCTGTTGGAGTTCACGGCCGATGATGGCACGCGGGTGAGGGCGGAGTGGTGACGAAGCGGTGTAGTCGCCACAATCATAGCCGCGAACACATCGGAGAGCACCGTGCAGAGTAGAACAAGGCCGGTATTGGCGAGAGCGATCGCCACAACACCTGAGGCGCTAATCGTTACCACGGAGGCCCGATCTGTCTCCATCCATGGGATCAATGTTCCGAGCGCCTCGCCAGTGCCTCCGTCGCGGAACGAAGCCGAGCGGAGCTTTCGCCTTTCGGCTACGGCATCCACTGGCCGCCAATCGACGAGGACCTCGCAGTCGGCCCGCTCGTTTTTTCCTCGGCCGCCTCCTTTACGCCGAAACAAGAATAGTGCATAATGTTTTTATGCCGCAAGGCTAAGGAGCATGTGTATGAAGTATCATCCCATCGGCGACATGAAGTGCCCGTTCTGCGGACAACTGAACCTGGTCTACAAGCGCCCCGGGCTCAGCGGCGACGTGTACCGTTGCGCTGCGGAGCTGGGCGGGTGCGAGCACACCATCGTCCACCGCAGACGCAAGGGAGACTCGCGGTGCGGCGTCGTCGCCGTGCTGAATTTCGGACACGTCGGCCAGTGGAATCCCTGCATGCAGGCAGGCCAGCCAGCCGCGACGGCCGCCGCAAAGCGCTAACGTCCACCGGGGTTTGCTAAAATTGAACTGCAATGACCCCGCTTGACGAGTTAGAACGCCAGTACACCCCCCTCCGCGAACAGGCCTTAGCTGTGCGGAGGTATCTTTGACGCCCCCGCGCTGAAATCCAAACTCCAACAAACGGAAGAGCAGACCGCTGCGCCCGGCTTCTGGAGCCAGCCCGGGAAGAGCCAGAAGATCATGCAACAGCGCAAACGCCTGGAGGAGAGTCTCGGCAACGAGCAGCGCATCGCCGCGCTCACCTCCGATCTCGACACCCTCTTCGAACTGGGGCGCGAGGGCGAGAACGTCAACGGCGATATCGAGCGCGATCTCCAAACCTACGCTCAGTTCGTCGAGCGCGTGGAAACCGCCATGCTCCTCTCCGGCGAAAACGACCAACGCAGCTCCATCATGACTATCCATCCCGGCGCCGGCGGCACCGAAAGCCAGGACTGGGCCGAAATGCTCCTGCGCATGTATCTGCGATGGGCCGAGCGCGACGGCTTCGCCACCGTCATCACCGACCGGCTGGAGGGCGAAGGCGCCGGCATCAAGTCCGTCACCTTCGAAATCAACGGCGACAACGCCTATGGGATGCTGCAGTCCGAGATCGGCGTGCATCGCCTGGTGCGCATCTCACCCTTCGATGCCAACGCCCGCCGCCACACGTCGTTTGCGTCCGTGTTTGTCTACCCGCAAGTGGACGACGAGATCAAGATCGACATCAAGCCGGACGATCTGCGCATCGATACATTCCGCTCCGGCGGCGCCGGCGGCCAGCACGTCAACATGACCGATTCCGCGGTGCGCATCGTGCACCTCCCCACCAACATCGTCGTGCAATGCCAGAACGAGCGCTCGCAGCACAAGAACCGCGATAGCGCCATGAAGCAGCTTCGCGCGCGCCTGTACGAGTTCGAGCTGGAAAAGAAACGCGTGGAAGCCGCCAAAACCGAGGCTTCCAAGCTGGATATCAACTTCGGCAGCCAGATCCGCAGCTACGTGCTGGCGCCCTACCGCATGATCAAGGACCACCGCACCAAGTTGGCCATCGGCGACGTGGACCGCGTGCTGGAAGGCGATCTCGAACCGCTGATCCATGCCTACCTGGTCTTCCGCAAGACGGGCAAGACGGCGGGCGATGGTAAGGACGAGTTGCCGGAGTGACGCTGGACCGCGCAACCCTCGAATGCGCGGCGGCCTTGATTCGCGGCGGCGGGCTGGTCGCGTTCCCTACCGAAACAGTCTATGGCCTAGGCGCCAATGCCTTCGACGCCGCGGCAGTGGCGCGCATCTTTACGGTGAAAGGGCGGCCGCGCCAAAGCCCGCTCATCGTCCACGTGGATTCGATCGAGATGGCGCGCGCCCTTGTGCTGGAGTGGCCCGAGCCAGCCGATCGCCTCGCGCGCCGCTATTGGCCTGGACCACTAACGTTGGTCCTGCCGAAGCGGCCGTCGATTCCCGATATCGTCACCGCCGGCCTCGCCACCGTCGGGCTGCGCGTGCCGTCGCATCCGCTGGCGTTGGCGCTGATTCGCGCGGCCGGCGTGCCTATCGCCGGGCCAAGCGCTAATCTGTTCACGCAGCTCTCGCCCACTACTGCCGAACACGTCCGCCTATCCCTGGGCAATGCGGTTGACTTGGTTCTCGATGGCGGTCCCGCCACCGTCGGCATCGAATCGACGGTATTGTCTCTGGTCGGCCCGGAGCCTGTGCTGCTGCGTCCCGGCGTGATTCCGTTGCCGGAAATCGAGTCGCTGATAGGCCTCGTGCGCGTTGCGGAAAGCGCCGGGGTACCTCCTGGGTCGGGCGCGCATGCTTCGCCGGGGATGCACCCGCAACATTACCTCCCGCGCACACCGCTGTTGCTGCTGGCCGCCGCGGATCCGCCGCCCGCCGGCCGCGGAGAATGGTTGCGCCTCGGCAGGGAGATGCCCCCGGAGCCCGCTGCCTATGCCGCCATGCTGTACGCCGCGTTGCACCGCCTGGACGCGCAGGGGCTGGACTGGATCGCTGTCGAGCGTCCACCAGACCTCCCCAAATGGGCCGGAGTCCTCGATCGCCTTACCCGCGCCGCGAGCCGCTGAGGACTGGCCGACCTGCGCCCGCCAAGGTCAATACAGTGAGTGCTGGCTTTCCCGGCGCTTCGAGTTTTGGCGCGTCGAGGTGGGCCAAGTAGCGTTGACGGAACTCCCAATAATTCTGAAAGTGAAATAGTGTCACCGACGAATTTCCTAACCGTTTCGCGATACCATGTGGCTGACGTTGATGACGGCACGCATCGGAATTTTCGGTATTGGACTGGCGGCCTACTGGCCCCAGTTTCCCGGCATGAAAGAGCGGCTGGAAGGCTATCAGCGCTCGGTGGAGGACAGCATCCGCGGCTTCGGCGGCGAGGTTGTTTCCGCCGGACTAGTGGACACGCCCGAGGGGGCGCGCGCTGCCGGACAACGATTCCTGCGCGAGGACGTGGACCTCATTCTCTGCTACGTGGCTACCTACGCCACGTCGTCGCAGGTGCTGCCGGCGGTGCAGAAGCCGCAGGCTCCGGTGCTGGTGCTTAATCTGCAGCCCTCCGCAGCGCTCGATTATGAGATTGCGGATACCGCGGAATGGCTCGCGAACTGTTCGGTCTGCTGCGTGCCGGAGATCTCGAACGCTTTCGCGCGCGCCCGAATCGATTTTCACCTGGTCTCTGGCCAGCTTAACGGCGATGCCGCCGCGTGGCGCGAAATCGAGGACTGGTGCCGCGCCGCAGCCGTAGCGCGCGCCGTCCGCCAGTCGCGCATCGGCTTCCTGGGACATACCTATCCGGGCATGCTGGACATGTATTCGGACTTCACCACGATGCACGCGCAACTGGGCGCGCATGTCGAGGTGCTGGAGATGGACGACCTCGCGAAGCGGGTGGCGGCCGCGGGAACGGATGAGGTCGGCGTGAAACTGGCCACCGCGCGCGAGGGGTTCGCCATCGATGCGGACGTGTCGGAGAGTAATCTCGAGTGGGCCGCGCAGGTGGCCGTGGGACTGGACCGCCTGGCCGCGGATTTCGCGCTGGACGGCCTCACGTATTACTACCGCGGACTGGATGGCAACGAATTCGAGCGTCTGGGAGCCGGGCTGATCCTTGGCAATACGCTGCTCACCGCACGCGGCATTCCCGCCAGCGGCGAAGGCGACCTCAAGACGTGCATCGCGATGCTGATGATGGATCGATTCGGAGCGGGCGGCTCGTACACCGAGTTCTACGCAATGGACTTTCGCGAGAACTTCGTGCTGATGGGGCACGACGGCCCCGGCCACATCGCCATCAGCGACGCGCGCCCGGTGCTGCGCGGGCTGGGCCTGTATCATGGCAAGCGCGGCTCCGGCGTGTCAGTCGAGTTCAAAGTGAAGACCGGGCCGGTGACCATCCTGGGCCTGACCCAGACCGCCGACTGTAAGCTCAAACTGGTGGCCGCGGAGGGCGAATCGCTGCCGGGGCCGATTCTGCGCATCGGCAATACCAATTCGCGGCTGCGCTTTCCGCTCGGGCCGGCGGAGTTCATCAATCGTTGGTCGATGGAAGGCCCCACGCACCACTGCGCGCTGGGAGTGGGGCACAATGTGGCGCGCATCGGCAAGCTGGCGTCGCTATTGAAGATCCCGCTGGCGGAGGTGAAGTGATCGAACGCGTATGCTTTCTGCTGAAGGTGCGGCCGGAGCGGCTCGCGGAATATAAGGAGCGCCACAAAACTGTGTGGCCTGAGATGCTGGAGGCGCTGCGCGAAACCGGGTGGCGGAACTATTCGCTGTTTCTGCGCGACGACGGATTGCTGGTGGGGTATTTGGAAACGCCGGACTTCCAGGCGGCTCTGCGCGGCATGGCGGCACGCGAGATCAATGAGCGATGGCAGCGGGAGATGGCGCCGTTCTTCGAGGCGCTGGTTGGGCGGCGGCCGGACGAGGGCATGCTGGCGCTGGAAGAGGTGTTCCATTTGGAGTGACGGGGCGATTAAGATGGAAGAGGGCTGCTTGAGGTTGATCATCACGATCTATCAGGACGAAGACGGGGCGTTTATCGGAATGCCCATCGATACCGGGCTGTGTAAGTCAAGGGTCGTCCGAGGCTGAGGCGGAAGCAAACATCATGGATGCGATTCGACAATGCCTTGCTGTTCGGGGCAGAGATGGGGCTGCCTGCAACCGTCGCGACGCGCGAAATCGAAGTCGCAATCTGATGCCCGAGGTGCCGCCGCTCCGCCCGCGCGAAGCCAATTTGGAGCGTCCGAGAAACTCGGATGGTAAGTGGGCGCCAAAGGGGTAGCCAAATCGTGCTTACGGAGGTTGGGCGCATTGCGACGCTTTCGATTCCGGATCACCATGACGTGGCGAGAGGGACGTTGAGCGTGCTGATCTCCAAGGCTGGACTGACGGTGGAGGAGTTTCTGGCTGCTTTAACTCAGAGCACTTCTTCCGACCAGTTCTCCAGCACCTGCTTGACTTTCGCCGTGAATTGATCGGCCAGCGCGCCGTCGATCAGCCGGTGATCGAAGCTCAGAGACAGGTACGAGATCGAGCGAATGGCAATGGCATCGTCGATCACCACCGGTATCTTCTCCACCGCGCCCACGCCCAGGATGGCCACCTGCGGCTGGTTGATGATGGGCGTGCCCATGACGCTGCCGAAGCTGCCGAAGTTGGTAATAGAGAAGGTACCGCCCTGGACTTCGTCGGGCTTGAGCTGGCGCGAGCGGGCGCGCGTGGCCAGATCGACGACGGCGTGCTGCAAGCCCAGCACGTTGCGCTCATCGGCGCCGCGAATTACCGGCACGATGAGGCCGTTATCCAGCGCCACCGCAATTCCGATATTGATTTCGTTGTGGAAGATGACATTGGTTCCCTCGAGGGAAGCGTTGAGCAGGGAATACTGGCGCAGGCCAACCACCGTCGCGCGCGCGATGAAAGGCAGGTAGGTGAGCGAGAAGCCGTAACGCGCCTGAACATCGGCCTTGTGACGCTCGCGCATCTTGACCACTTTGGTCATGTCGACACGGTGGACCGTGGTGACGTGGGGCGAAGTGCGTTTCGAGAGCACCATGTGCTCGGCGATTCTCTGTCGCATCGCGCTGAGAGGCTCGACGCGGGTTTTCGCGGCCGAGGGCATGGGCAGGGGCAGCACGGGCGCGGCGAACTGCGGTGCCGGTGAAGCGACGCGCGGCGGAGCTGATGGCTGCGGCGCGGGAGCGGCCACTGCGGCAGGCGCGTGGCTGGGACGCGCTAAATAGGCTTCCACATCCTGCTTCGTAATGCGGCCGCCGGCGCCGGTTCCGGGCACCTGGGCGAGGTCGATGTTATTCTCGCGGGCCATCCGCCGCACCAAGGGCGAAATCGGGCCGGTGGGCGCGTCAGTCTCCCGCGCCGCGCCGTTCTCAAGCTGAGATGCGGGCGCGGCCTGAACCGGCGAAGGCGGCGTTGCGGCTGGCGCTGCGAGACGCTCCGGCGCCGCGGAGCGCTCCGGCGTGGCGGCGGGAGCGCTCTTCACGCCCGCCGAACCCGCACCGTCTCCATCGGCGATCCGTGCCACCACGGTGTTGATCTGTACCGTCGCTCCTTCCTCCACCAGGATCTCGTTCAGCGTCCCGGCGGATGGCGAAGGGATTTCCGTATCCACCTTGTCGGTCGAAATCTCGAACAGCGGCTCGTCGCGCTCGACGCGCTCGCCGGGCTTCTTCAGCCATTTCGTTAGCGTTCCTTCAACAATGCTTTCCCCCATTTGGGGCATCACGACGTCGGTCATAATTTGGTACACCTTAATGGCTCGCGGCCACGGCTTCCTCGATGAGCATCTCGCACTCAAATACGCGGCCGAAATGGGATGCCAAGGTCCGCGAGACGGCCGCCAGGTCCGTTCGAGCGCCAAGCTGGTTCATCGAGGTGACCGGCTTGGTAAGCCCGCAGGGGACGATGTATTGGAAATAACTCAGGTCCGTGTTGACGTTCAGCGCGAAGCCGTGGGACGTGACCCATCGGCTGATGTGCACCCCGATGGCCGCGATTTTGTGCTCCTCCACCCACACGCCGGTGAGCTTGGGAATGCGGCCGGCCGCGATGCCGAAATCGGACAGGGTGTCGATGATCGCCTGTTCCACGCCGCGCACGTAAGCGCCCACGTCCCGTTTCCACTCGCGCAGGTCGACGATCGGGTAGCCCACGAGTTGGCCCGGACCATGATACGTGACGTCGCCGCCGCGGTCCGACGGAAAGAACGCGATGCCGGCTCGATCGAGAACCTCGAGGCCAGCCAGCAGGTTTTCCCGCCGCCCGTTCCGGCCCAGGGTGATGACGTGCGGGTGCTCGAGCAGCAATAGCTGATCCGGAATAGCGCCTGCCTGGCGCTCCGCCGCGAGCCGCTTCTGCACGGCCAGCGCCGCGCCGTACTCCATGCGTCCGAGTTCCCGCACCTGGCAGCTTCTCATCGCGTTGTGGGGCGGACGCCCTCGTCCGCGCGCGACCCCCTGGTCGCGCTCTCGCCGTCGTTGTCGATCCCTACGCGGTTGGCCATCCTACGCATTGATGGAAAGGCCGTAGACCGCGTTAAACGCCTCGCCCACCGCTTCATAGAGCGTGGGGTGCGCGTGAATAGTCTGCATCATGGTTTCGACAGTGGCCTCGGCGTTCATCGCCGCCACCGCTTCCGCGA
>Ga0209698_10008608_pt1 | contig 10511 bp, 7 predicted proteins | sample LitLauG_LLR_2012_FD_187203 | JGI IMG/M metagenome (GOLD analysis project Ga0209698, IMG submission 187203) | Freshwater sediment microbial communities from Pennsylvania, USA - Little Laurel Run_MetaG_LLR_2012 (SPAdes) (version 2) | ecosystem: Environmental > Aquatic > Freshwater > Creek >... | reverse complement strand
TCGGCCTTTTTCCTTCCGGCGGTAACAACCTTCAGTGACCTATCAATCCTTTGCCAAACACCCCGGGGGGCACTGCGGCGTCAATGACGCACAGCCGCTAAAATATGCTTCAGCTGGTGAATGTGCCGTTGGGTATGATACAAGACAAAATGAAGGAGTTCAACCTTAGAAATTTCGCCAAAAATCGGAAGGTTGATTATTTCGTTTAACTGCTGCCTGTCCGCACTCTGTCGAATGGTATCGACTGACTGGTCCAGCAGCCTGATAACGGTGGCCTTTTCATAGAGTATATCTTCCGGTACGATGAAATCGGGTGACTGGTATTTGGCTTCGAAATCAAGAAACATCTTTTTTAGTTTTGGTACCCCGCTTTCGGGGTTTCTGTCGGCAGGTTTGCCGGGCATCTCCATGCCCTGGCCAATTGCCCGGTTGGATTTTGTGACATGGGTAATTAACTGGGCCACGGTCCAACTATCGGTAAAGGGCACTTTGTTGAATTCGTTTGCAGGGGTCGATTGGGCCAGGTCGCTTAATTCCTTCCAGGTCTTCTCGAGGGCCGCAAATAATTCTGTCCTGGGAATGGTCAATGTTTCCATGTCGATGCATTTGGCGGTTTGAAAAGTTTATTGCTGGATAACAGAGAGGATGTTTCCCGCGGGATCCTTAAACCAGGCAACGGTCGGCCCGTCGGGGGATCGGGAAATTCCTTTTTCATTGGTGTTCAGGGGTGCCCCGTACTGTTCAAAGATAATCCCGTGGGCGGCCATTTCCTCTACCGCGCTTTCAATGTCTTCCACCCCAAAATTGAGTATAGTATAGGTGGCGGCCTGATGGTCTGACTTAGGATAAATGATAATTTTACTCCCACCCTCCGGATATAATTCCAGTAATCCCATCGGGTTGTCTTCTACTTTTATTTGCAATAATTCCCCATAAAAGGATCTCGCCTTTTGGAAGTCGTCTACAGAGAATCCGCTGAAAGCCTTTGCGTGTGTCAACATGGTTTACATTTTTAAAGTATGTACATGGGTTTTTGCAGCAACTAATCTTTTGCCCTAACCATACACCACATCGTATCCTCATTTTGATACCATTCGATGGCGGGTTTCATGGCGTCGGCCCGTGCATCTTTCGATAATTCATAGAAGAGGTCTCTGATGCACATAAGGTTGTTCCGCCAGGCAGCCAGCGGTGCATATAGGTAGTTGCCTTTTTCAATGACAAATTCCTGATACCCATAACGGATGCCCTCTCCGGGCAATTTCTCTTCCGCCAAGGCAAAATACACCATCCGGCCCTGCTGCAGGGTCATCCTGCCATAATAATTGCGGGCGCCGGCAGGGTCACCGGTTTTTTGTATTAATTGTTCGAAAGCCTCGCCTACACCACCGGGGAAGTCAGTCACCGCCAACCCGAATACGGGAATATCTGACAAGAAATTGAACGTTTCCATACGGTCCTCTCTTTTCTTAAGAGCAAATCTACGCCAACCATGCCTTTTATAGCCGCCCAAATGCGGCATTTTTAGGGGTTGATTGCGACAAGAAGATTACTTACCTTTGAATAACCATCTGTGTAAATAAGATGGGATGCTAAAAAAAACGGTTGCAATGCCGCTTGGATTTCACCTGATACTTACCCTTTGTGATACCTGGGCGTTGTAATGAAATAGACGCCCGATCTAAACCAGGCCCGCTCCGCTATTTTTAGGCGTAACTAACTTCCGCCGCCTTCAGGAGCAGTCTTAAAAAAAACGGAAGTGATCATTTATCACAGACCGCTATTTTTTCCGCGGAAAGTATGCCCGGAAAAATGGATGCATTTTTTTACACAGGCATTATTTTTGACATAGTCAATCAATTGCAAAAAGGTATGAAACACATTTCTATACTCATCCCGCACGGGCACACAAGCGTGGTCAATATCGAAGGTACCCACCAGATCATGAACGAAGTAAATTCCATTTTGGCAACGATGGGAAAACCGCCGCTGTTTACCGTGCAGCTGGTCGGTATTTCCAGGGAAACAACGCAGCGAAACGGGCTCTTTACTATCGGGCCGGATGTTTTAATTGATGAGGTAATTGCAACAGATTTAATTATTATCCCAGCGATCCACGGCCACCCGGAACAAATCATGGAACAGAATTCAGTTTTTGTCCCGTGGATTATCCAGCAATACCGTGGAGGCGCAGAAATAGCCAGTCTTTGCATCGCGTCTTTTTTCCTGGCAGCAACCGGTTTGCTGAACGGAAAGCAGTGCTCCACCCATTGGGTTGCTGCCAATGATTTCAGGAATATATTTCCTGAAGTACATTTGGTGGATGATAAGATCATGACGGAAGACACCGGTATCTATACCAGCGGTGGCGCGTATTCGTTCTTAAACCTACTGGTCTACATTATTGAAAAGTATGCGGGCCGCGAAGTGGCTATTCGTATTTGCAAGACATTTATGATTGACATCGACCGTCATAGCCAGTCACCTTTTATTATGTTCCAGGGACAAAAGGAACACGACGATGAACCGATCAAGCGCGCCCAGGAATTTATAGAAAATAATTTTGACGAAAGAATAACGGTCGACCAGCTGGCCTCTATGTTTGCATTAAGCAGGAGAAACATGGAACGGAGATTTAAAAGAGCCACGGCCAATACGGTCATTGAATATATTCAGCGCGTAAAAGTCGAGGCAGCCAAAAAGAACCTGGAAAAGGGCAAAAAAAATGTCAGCGAGATCATGTATGAAGTGGGCTACTCAGATACAAAGGCATTTAGAAATGTCTTTAAAAGGATCACCGGCTTATCGCCTTTGGAATACCGCACCAAATATAACAGGGACGCCGCCGCATGAACTTAAAAAATATCCCCGGAGCAGGCACTTGGATTCACCGCAGCGCCTGCCGGACAATGGGATATAATTTCGATTCGAAATACTTCTTTATGACGACCCGGTCAAGATCGTCGCCCGGGTGGATGTAGCGCACCAGCCCGTTCCGCCCAATGACCACGCTGGTAGGAAAGCCGTTGTTATTATTAAGTCGGTACACTCGTCCCGCGAAATGGAATAAATGGGATACCGGATATGATACCTTTTTTTTATGAGCCAAACAGTCTTCGCGGGCTCAAAGGTAAGCGACATCATAGCAAAATTCGCGTCCGTTCCAAACCGTTGGTATAACCCATTCAATGCTTTCATTTCGGCCATACAGGGAGGGCAATCAGCAAACCAAAAATTGATGAACGTTACTTTACCGGCAAACGACCTGTTGGTATATTTGCGTCTACCCACTGAAAGGGAAAAAGGAGGCAATGGCCTGCCGAGGAAATCAGCATTTTTTTTCTCCATTACCGCGGCAAATGAATCAGCAGTCATCGTCGTTGCAGGAGGAGCCTGCTGCTGGCCGCGTGCCAAAAAAGCAGCAAATAATAAAGAAACCATTAATGCCGTTTTCATATTTTTTTGAGAACCAAAACCGGGCGTAGAAAACCGGTAATCGCCAGTCAAATATAGCCGAATTACTGCGGTCGGCAATCGGGTAAACGCTGTCTTGTGTCCATGAACAGTCTCGGGGAAAAAGAGGGGTGCGAACACCCGGTAGGGGACCCGGACATTTCGTATCCACCTTTTTTATGACGTGAACATTTTCAGAGTCAAATTCCCTTTCTCCTGTCCGGGGCCATGCGGGTTAATAGTAAAAACAACTTGTCAAACGGTAGTATTTTTTTTACGTTTTTGTAGTGTTCCGTCCATTTAAAGCATCAGGCTTTATATTCCCTTCCATGTAGCAATATCTTTCAAACCGTCACGTTCTGTTCCTTTAAACGGTGTTTTTAAGGTCATAAAAACAACCTTTCCAAGTTTAGAGAATGCTGCCCGATCCACGCCAAGGTGTTAAATCGTAATATCGAAAAACTTAAATATGAGAATTGTAATCCTGGGAAATTTTCTTCCGCGCCGCTGTGGTATCGCAACTTTTACCACCAATCTTGTCCGCTCCATTTTACCGACCAATGCCAAAACCGAAAAGCAACATGAGGTGTTCGTAGTAGCCGTCAATGACCGGGACCAGGAATACAATTATCCGGATATCGTAAAGCATGTCATCCGCCAGCATGAAGCGGCTGATTATTCAGTTGCTGCCCGCTTTATTAACGAGTGCCAGGCGGACATTTGCATCGTTCAGCATGAATTTGGTATTTACGGGGGCGAAAGCGGCCTGTTCCTACTGGACTTGCTGCAGCAATTGACAATACCGGTCGTCACCACGGTACACACCGTCTTACAAACCCCCTCCTACCACGAAAAACACATCATTAAAAAAATCGGCGAGTTGTCGCAAAAAATGGTTGTCATGAGCAAACTGGCGGTAAACTTGCTGACGACGGTGTACAAAATTCCCCTGCAAAAAATATCTCTCATTCATCATGGAGTCCCGGACTTCGGTAAAGTAAAACAACTACATCCAAAATTCAGGTACCCCGGCAAAAAAGTCCTGGGCACTTTCGGATTTTTGGGACGTAGCAAGGGCATCGAAACGGTGATCAATGCTTTACCGGATGTAGTAGCGGTTCATCCCGATGTCGTATATGTGGTGTTGGGCCAGACGCATCCTAACGTAAAAAAGCATTCTGGCGAAGAGTACCGCGACTATCTGACCCACCTGGCGGCCCGCAATGGGGTGGCAAACAATGTGATCTTTGAAGATGATTTTGTGGAAGAAGACGACCTGAAAAGCTTTCTGCTCGGTGTCGACATTTATATTACCCCCTATTTAAATGAATGCCAGATAACAAGTGGTACCATTTCTTATGCCATGGGGGCGGGCGCCTGTATCGTCTCCACTCCTTTCTGGCATGCGATAGAATTACTGGGTGAAGGAAGGGGCAAAACGTTCAATTTCGGCGACAGCGATGATTTAGCACTGACGCTGAATCACCTGCTGAGTTGCCCGCAGGAAATGAAAACCATGAAACACAAGGCACTGGAATTCGGGAAAAAAATGCATTGGAACCGGATCGGGCAGGTATATAAGAAAATGATCGAAAAGATAGGAGTGCCAACGGACAACCTAGTTGAAAATCGTTCGGCGCCGCCTGCATTGCTCCCAAAATTTAGCCTCGACCATATCAAACGCCTTACGGACACTACCGGGATATTAGAACACGCCAATTATTCGGTGCCGGACTATAAGGAAGGATATTGTCTTGATGACAACGCGCGGGCGCTGATGCTTGTGCTCACGGCTTATGAGTCAGGGACCGATGATAAAGCTATCGGGCTGGCGGATACGTACCTTCGTTACATTAAACTCATGCAAAAAGAGGACGGCCAATTTCACAATGACATGAGCTTCGACAAAAAATTCCTCGATGAAACGGGCTCTGAGGATTCCTTCGGCAGGACGATATGGGCGATCGGGCATTTGGTGCGCATGGCGCCCAATGATAGTCACTTTCAATTCGCCAAGGATGTATTCTTTCGATCCATGCCCCATTTTGAAAAAGTAAAATCCATCAGGGCCATAGCGAGTATTATCATCGGTCTGTGCAATTTCCTGCGCCGATATCCCGATAACGAAAACATCATGCATATCCTTAATGACCTGACGTTGAAACTAACACGTCAGTACCAGGATGAAGCCGACGGCGACTGGCGATGGTTTGAACCCGTTCTTTGTTATGACAGCGCGATCTTACCCCTGGCACTCTGGTACGCCTACAGTGCCACCAGAAATAAAGAAATTTACAGCATCGCCGCAGAAAGCACGGCATTTATAGACCGCGCCACCAGCAAAAAAGGTCATATGTCACTGGTAGGAAATGCCTGGTATTACAAGGGACACTCGATGCCTGCACAAGGTCAGCAACCCATCGACGCTATGGCCATGGTGATGATGTATCAAAAAGCGTTTATTGTAACTAAAGACGAAGCCTACCACCAGAAAATGCGAACGGCGTTCACCTGGTTCACCGGCAACAATGATTTGCACATTCCGTTGTACGATGAGGAATCAAAAGGCTGCTGCGATGGCCTCGAGGAGCGCTGCGTCAACCGTAACCAGGGCGCCGAAAGCACCATTTCCTATTTATTAGCCTACCTGACAGTCCAGGCAACGGAAAAACAAGCCAGTTCCCAGCAAAAAGTCTTCATTCCCAAAAAACTGTCCTCAGGCAATGTCATTCCGCTGATGAATCAATCGATTGCCCAGGCAAAATAAAGAACGCAGAGTTAAGAACAAGGAGCCTTCAGCCAAGGCATGCGGTTGCCGCTGCATGGCGTAGGGATTCCGCCGGCGGATCAACTGTCAAACGCCGGCGGAACTGCAGCAATCGATGCAATGTTCACTGTTTGGGATGATCTCCCTTTCCCCGGTTGCTGCCTGTGACCCAAGTACTCATTTCTTAACGCAGTCAGTGTTCCCTAATTCAGAATCAGGCTATATGTCGGTCATTGGGTTACGCCCATGACAGCGACCTATCAGGCGTAACAGCGGTACACCCGCCTCAAGAAACGGGTTCCTTTTCAACGCGGACCGCAGGCTTGGCTCTGCACCGTCGCCGTATAAGCGGACCATCCTGCTAACAATAAATTTTGAAAGCCCAATCAGGACGCTGATAGCCGCGATCCCGGGATCACCGGTTGGACTGGTACCACAATGGGAGTCACGAAACTGATAACCGGGGCTAATTCTGGAATAGATTCTTCAGGCGGAGTTTTAATATATCCGGGCGTACTGGTTTTCTGAGGTATTCCGCAGCACCAAGTCGCAACCCTTCCATTTCATCATTTTCAGAAACATGACCGCTAATGAATACTACGGGGATTTTAATGTTCTTGCTGTTCATATATTCCAACAATTGGTAGCCGGTGAAATTAGGCATCGAAATATCAGATAAAATGAGATCATAAGAAGTTTTACCAATGGCAACCAGTGCATTGAGCCCATCGCTGGCCTCATCGGTCAGGTAGCCTTCTGAAGACAGCACCTTTTTCAACATGAGCAAATTGATTTCGTCATCTTCCACTATCAAAATCTTCTTGGCAGCGCTTTGTGACTTGGATTTTTTGTCACCATTTTTGAACACCATATTGTCAAAAAGTTCGCGCAGGGATACATAGGCAAAGCCGGAACTGGTATCGCTCATAGCATACGGAATAATAATATCAGTATTATGCAATATGGAACCGCAAGAGTACACTACATTAGGCACATAGCCTTCCCGCTCGGTTTCATTAGCTACGAGCAAGGGATTGGTAAGTTGTGCCAGGACCCTGGTTGGATCATTGAGATCGAGTAAAATGGCGCCGAGTACGTAGCGACGCATTGCGCCCACACCGTGAGTAAGAACGAGCCACCCTTCAGGGGTTTCGATGGGAGAACCAGAGTTGCCCAACTGTACAAACTCCCATGCATACTGGGGTTCTTGCAGCAGCACGGCGTCGCCGTCCCAATTATTGATCTGATCGCTGAACATAATATAGTTGTTCTCTCCATCATGTCTGGACAGCATAGCGAACTTGCCGTTCACCTTTCGGGGGAACAAGGCCATTCCTTTATTCTGCGCATTTTTGCCATAAATCGGGAAAATCTTAAACGTGTAAAAGTCACTGGTCTCTATCAGCTGCGGCATAATGACGAACCCGTTATAGGCGGTATAGGTCGCATAATACCTGATATCCCCGTTTTCGTAAGTAAACTTAACGAATCTCGCATCCTCTATACCATTGCTCTCCGCATCGGTCACCGGAAATATGACGCGCTCACTGATGGCCGTATCGAGGGAAAAACTGATTTGGTACTGCGCATTGGCAATGAGCATAATGGCCTGCACGACCACATTGTCGGAGACCGTAATTTCATTGTTGCTCTTGTATTTATTAATGCTGGCAAGCAGTTCCCGGAACACAAATGTATCATTGAGTGCATCCAGAATTTTGTCGACGGCATTTGAATTGTCAAACTTCATGTCGTTCAATTTTTGACGGAAGTCTGCATTGCTATATTCGTGGAGCTGAATGGTTTCGGCCACATCCACTAATTTGCTGATCGGGTTGAATTCGAGGTTATTTTCTTTATCGATGATAGCACCCCGGAATCCTATTGATGACACGTGGCCTTCTCCGGTGGCTCTAAAGCTGACAATGACCCGCTTTTGGCCATCTTCCAGGTGTGACTGGTCCGGATCTTCCACCATGGAGGGGTTAAAAAAGGCGGCTGATTCTATGGAGTACTCGTGCGTAAAATAAGCGCCTGTTAATAATTTACGCTCCTTGGTAAAGCCGTGGGGATCTACGCCGATTTGTCCAAATAAGAATGACACTTTTTCAAAGTGTTTCATGAATATTTTAGTAATATTTCTGTGGCGGTTGCTGAAATCCCTGAGCGTCTGGTTCAAGACCTGGATGGTATCTTCTTCTTTCATGTCAGCAATCCGGCTGATAATTTTTTTTGCCCGTGACTCGCCTCCTGGCATAAAAAACCGTACAATTACCCGTTTAGGATCCGGTGAAAAAAATTGCTTTAATCGATAAATGGTTATGGCCATGTTGGTAGGAAACAGTTTAGAATAGTCAATATTGAATATTACCTATGGTAACGAACAATGCCACCTCTAAAGTATCTCCCGCAGCTAATTAATGCTGCAGGAGGGGCCCGGCTGGCCGCCTTTCGTGGCTGCCGCGGCGATTTTCCCCGATAAACGGGGCCATTGCGAGCCAGGAAGGGATAGAACTGGAAGCGGCGTTGATGTACCCAGCCGGCAACGGCTTTAAAAGGCATTCCGCCTGAATTTGATCTTTCTTTCCGGAAGATCCCGCCGATTTTTTAATTTTGCCCGTTTTAATGTAAACAGGATAGCATGAGAATATTAATTGACATGGACGATGTCATTGCTGACGCTGAAGAGCGTTTCAATGAATGGTATGAAAGGGATTACGGCGTTCGGTACACCAAACAAGACCTGAAAGGCACAAAGTTGTACCTCGTCGTACCCGAAGAACACCGTAAAGCAGTGAAGTCCTATCCTCACCATAAGGACTTTTTCAAAGACCTGCCGATCATCGAAAACAGCCGCGAAATGGTGCAGGAACTCAATAACCGGTTTGATGTGTATATCGCCTCGGCGGCCATGGAGTTTCCCCATTCGCTGCCCCATAAATATGAGTGGCTGGACCAGCATTTTCCTTTCATCCACTGGAAAAGAAGGATCTTTTGCGGCGACAAAAGTGTCCTGAAGGGCGACATCCTGATCGACGACCATGACTTCAACTTATCAGTCTTTGATGGCCGGGCCATTATGTTTACCGCGGCGCACAACGCAGGGGAGACTAAGTATGAGAGAATGAATAACTGGCTTGACGCAGAAAAGATGTTTGACCTGAAATAACGGGGTTTCCAGCAGCGGGGAATTATCCTGACACCGGCAGGCTAAAATAAAAAGTCGAACCCATGCCTTCTTCGCTTTTCAGCCATATCTTCCCCGAGTGCCGGGTAATGATGTCCTTTACAATATGGAGTCCCAGGCCCATGCCGGGATAGGTGTGATGGTTTTCTCCGGTGACCCGATAAAATTTTTGAAATATTTTATCCTGCTGGTCTTTGGGTATGCCGATTCCAAAGTCCTGTACAGAACATATAGCCGTATGATCCTCCACTACGAGCCTTACGAATATCTCCCTATGGTCCGGCGCATATTTAATGGCATTTGTCAGGAAATTACTGATCGCCTGGCCAATTCTTTCCTTATCGCCGATCACGTTAACAGGGGTAATTTGATCAATCACGATCGAATGCGTTGAATTGGTCCGCCGCATTTCTGCTGCGACTTCTTCAATGGTTTCCGAGAGGCTCATCTGTTGCTTCTTATATAACAAGATCCCCTCATCGAGTTTGGTGGTATCCAGAAGGTCATTGATCAGGACGGTGAGCTTATTGATTTGCGCATCCATATTTGCATACATCTGGATAATGGCCTCACCCATGGTATGACCGTTCTGCGCCAGCAGCTGCGTGTAGGCTTTTAAAGACGTTACCGGTGTCTTGAGTTCATGGCTCGCGATGATCAAAAAATCCTCTTTCTGTTTCGCCAATATTTCGGCGGCAGCCCGCGACTGCTCCAGTTCGTGGTTCGTTTTAGTCAAGAAATCATTGGCCTGCTTTAATTGTTCGGTGCGATCCTGTATGGTCTTTTCCAGTGCCATCGGAGACTTCAGCGCCAGGGCCGTGGGAATGACCCGATAGAGTCCCAGCACCGCCAGCCATGAAACAATGGCAGTGACCAGCAGAACGATCGCCGACACCCGGTACACCGGCACCCAAAACATGAGGGCATCAAAAACGTGGGTAACTCCACAGGCAAGGATAAACAGCACAAAAAGCCAGAATACTTTTAAGAACGGAAGGTTATTTTTCGATTTCTTGATCAGGTAGAATAATATTACGGGAATCGAAAAATAAGCGAGTGCGATCAAGATACTCGAAATAATGTACAGCCATCCATGGAACGCGG
>Ga0209698_10008607_pt1 | contig 10513 bp, 8 predicted proteins | sample LitLauG_LLR_2012_FD_187203 | JGI IMG/M metagenome (GOLD analysis project Ga0209698, IMG submission 187203) | Freshwater sediment microbial communities from Pennsylvania, USA - Little Laurel Run_MetaG_LLR_2012 (SPAdes) (version 2) | ecosystem: Environmental > Aquatic > Freshwater > Creek >... | reverse complement strand
TCGTTGTTCCGGAGAACGCCGGCAGGGACTGAGGAGCTATTTTTATCTGGGCGGTCCCAAAGTTCTTAAAAATGGCCACTTCCGGTACCGGCTGAAATCGCTGCGCCACTTTTTTTGCCAGGGCGATACCGTCGCCAAGACAGACTATGTCGGCGTCCTTGGACGGACGCCCGAGTATTTTATCACGGACAAATCCCCCGATCACGAAGGCATCCATTTCCAGGTCAGCAGCACTTTCACTTATCTTCTGAAATATAAAATTCTCTTGCTCGCTGTAGCTAATATACATCCTGCAAATGTAAATATTTTGCCGCAGCGTTTGGGGGGTGACCCATGGCACCGGTTAGCAGATTTTCCCAAGGGCTGCACCCCAAACCCCCCGTGTTGGATGCGGTAAGATTTTCCAACATAGGGCACTGGCATTCGGACAGCGTCACTAATTTCGTGGCATTAATGTTGACCCATATACATTTGTGTTCAAATCTTCGTTTATTTGGGTGAAAGTTTGACATTTTGACAAGACAACAATCTATGGCTACAAGCAAATACATGGGCGGACCCGAAGATGAAATGGAGTTCATGCCCATCATACCATTGAATGAAGACGGAGGCGAAAGCAATGATGATCAACCGATTCCAGCCGAATTGCCATTACTCCCTTTGCGAAATACGGTACTCTTCCCAGGTGTCGTTATCCCCATTACGGTCGGCAGGGACAAAAGCATAAAGGCAGTTACCGATTCTTACAAGACTGACAAATTGATCGGCGTTATTTCCCAAAAAGACAGCCTGGTTGAAGAGCCCACGGTGAGTGATTTGGTGGATATCGGCACGGTCGCAAAAATCGTGAAGCTGATAAAGATGCCAGACGGGGGAACGACGGTCATCATCCAGGGTAAAAAAAGATTTAAGATTGACGAAGTCACCGCAGACGAGCCCTATTTTAAAGCAAAAGTATCGGTCCTTACAGAGGAGGAACTGAAAAATGACAAGGATTTTGATGCCATGGTGAGTTCGATTAAAGAACTGGCGGGGCAGATTATCCAATTATCACCCAATCTCCCCTCGGAGGCAGCCATTATCCTGAAAAATATTGAGAATCCTTCCTTCCTGATTCACTTTGTCAGCAGCAATCTTAACAGCTCCATCGCAGAAAAACAAAAGCTCCTGGAGATTCATAATATTAAGGCCAGGGCAGAAATATTAATGAACCTGCTGCAGACCGAATTGCAGTACGCAGAACTGAAAAATAAGGTCACCAATAAAACGCGTGCAGAACTGGACAAACAGCAAAAAGATTATTTTTTGCAGCAACAGCTAAAAGCAATCAAGGAAGAGCTGGGGGGCGATAATTTCGCAGAGATAAAGGAGATGCAAAAGAAGGCGGAGGCCAAGAAATGGCCGGTTACTGCCCGCGAGATGTTCCATAAGGGCCTGGAGAAGCTGGAGCGGATGCACCCCTCGACGCCGGATTATTCGGTAGTATATAATCACCTGGACCTGATGCTAGATTTGCCCTGGGAAGACTATACAAAAGATCAGTATGATTTTAAAAAAGCAAAAAAGATTCTCGATCATGACCATTATGGAATGGAAAAGATCAAGCAGCGCATCCTGGAATACCTGGCGGTATTAAAATTAAAGGGCGACATGAAAAGCCCGATCCTTTGTTTTGTCGGCCCCCCGGGCATCGGCAAGACATCCTTGGGCAAGAGCATTGCCAACGCGATCAACCGGAAATATGTACGGGTAAGCCTTGGCGGCCTGCACGATGAAAGTGAAATCCGCGGTCACCGTAAAACCTATATTGGGGCGATGCCAGGCAGAATCCTGCAGTCGATACGAAAAATAAAGTCCTCCAACCCGGTGATGATATTAGACGAAATAGACAAAGTAGGCACAGAATTTCGCGGAGATCCTTCTTCTGCTTTGCTGGAAGTCCTCGACCCGGAGCAAAACAATAATTTTTATGATAATTACCTTGAAACAGAGTATGACCTGAGTAAAGTGCTCTTTATTGCTACTGCCAACAACCTTCAAAATATTCAGCCCGCCCTGCGGGACCGGCTGGAGATCATAGACCTGAGCGGTTATGCGATTGAAGAAAAAGTTGAAATTGCCAAGCGCCACCTGATACCCAAGCAAAAAGACGCACACGGCCTGAAAGATGTTCCTTTTCGGATGAGCGATACCGTCCTTGAAAAGATTATTGCCGAATTTACCCGGGAAAGCGGTGTTCGTGAACTGGACAGGCAGCTGGCCAGCGTAATGCGCAGCCTGGCGCGTACCTACGCTGAGAAAGGGAAACTGAAACCCACGATTAGCATGGGGGATGTGGAAAGGATCCTGGGCAAGTCCAGGTATAACAATGAAATGTACAAAACCGCGAATATGGCCGGTGTGGCCGTGGGACTGGCGTGGACCTATGTTGGCGGTGACATCCTGTTCATTGAGACCACGACCAGTGATAATGGTAAAGGGGAATTGAAGCTGACCGGCAACCTGGGTAACGTGATGAAGGAGAGCGCCAGCACCGCCATGACCTACCTCCAGGCGAACGCCAAGAAATATGGTATCAATCCGGATGTATTCTGCAAAAAAAATGTACATGTACATGTCCCCGAAGGGGCCGTACCAAAAGACGGACCGAGTGCCGGCATTACCATGATGACCGCCCTGGCTTCTTCGTTTACCGGGCGCCGCGTGAAACCTTACCTGGCCATGACGGGCGAAATCACCTTAAGAGGACAGGTGCTTCCGGTCGGCGGCATTAAAGAAAAAGTCCTGGCGGCAAAAAGAGCCGGCCTGAGGGAAATTATCATGAGCGTCCAAAACGAAAAAGACGTGAACGAAATCAATCCCCACTTCATCAAAGGGCTCAAAGTCAATTATGTCAAAACCATGCAACAGGTGCTTGACCTGGCATTATTATGAATTTTAAAAACCGTTCACAAAAAATCTACGTAAGTGTTTGTGTAAACAAGATCAACAGATTTCATGTTGGTTGTTTTAAGGGTTAAAGAGATCCCTTCCGATTCTTCGGGAGGGAATTCTTTTTTATAGCCGGTCGCAGCACTCCAAGCGAAAAAACCGCCGAACCTTGCATCCATGTAAATAATTGAAAATCATGGTGGTATACAAATTCCTCCTAACCCTTCCCTTCATTGGGGCAAGAGGGATTCCCCAGGAACAAAGAAATCAACGGGGAAAAATCAAAAAAATGGGCGACGTTGCCCGCGGCACCGAAAAGGAAAATTATTTGATCTCCAGTTTGAGCACTGAGTTAGTTTCCAGGAAGCCTTCCAATACGTCTCCGACCATGCATTCCCCGACACCGGCTGGCGTACCGGTATAGATCAGGTCGCCGATATTGAGTGAAAAATAATTAGAAATGTTAGCGACGATCGCATCGATGGAAAAAATCATATCGGCAGAATTGCCTTTTTGGACCACTTCCTTATTCTTGGTGAGGGAGAAATTGACATTCTTTTTATTAAAGCCAGGTATGATATCTGTAAAAGTGCCCACAGCCGCCGAGTTATCAAAAGACTTTGCTTTTTCCCAGGGAAGCCCCTTCTCCTTGAGCTGATTTTGAATATCGCGGGCAGTAAAATCAATCCCCACGCTGATGGCGTTGTAATAGTTGGAAGCGTGTTTTTCCTGGATGTATTTGCCGTTCTTACTGATGCGGACGACTAATTCACATTCGTAATGTAATTCGTTGGTAAATTCAGGATAATAAAATGGCGTGTGATTTTGAACAAGGGCACTTTTGGGCTTCATGAAAATAACGGGTTCATCGGGGATTTCATTTCCCATTTCCTTTGCGTGATCCGCGTAGTTACGTCCTATACAAAAAATTTTCATTTTGGAGCAGCTTTTTTATTTGGGTGCCAGAAGTTTAATTGGCGAAAATATAGAAAACATATTAAATAAAGAATTTACTTCTTAGCCTTCGTTAGAGTTAAAAGTAACACTATTTATCGTGTTCATCGTCCGGTCAATCCCAATTGCGGCAAAATTCTCAATTGTGTCACAACATTTTTCAATTTTTGCTTTCACAGTAGGTATCTCTGCCGGCAACCATTTGCCCAGCACAAATTCCACCTGCATGCCTTTAGGGTAATTATTTCCAATCCCAAAACGAAGTTTTGGATACTGATCCGTTCCCAGCACCTGTTCAATGTCACGAAGACCGTTATGGCCTGCATCGCTTCCACTTTTGCGTAAACGCAGCTTACTTAATGGAAGCGCCAGCTCATCAACGATAGTTAACGAATTTTCTACCGTAATATTTTCTTTAGTAAGCCAGTATTTTACCGCTTTGCCGCTTTGATTCACAAATGTCGTCGGCTTGATACATACAAACACCTTTCCCTTCCACCTGACCAGCGCTGCTTCGGCAAGCCTTCCCAGTTGGAAGCTTCCCGCGTGTCTGGCAACAAACGCATCCAGGACATCAAAACCGATATTATGCCTGGTGTGCGCATATTCTCCGCCTTTGTTACCCAAGCCCACTATTAAATATTTCGACATTTAAAAACGAAGATAGCATTTTGTAAAAAAGTCTAACGGACAAACCGGCGAGTCGATCATCCCTCCGGGTAACGCACACAGGCGATGGGGAACCGCCCTGGCTTTCGACGGCGGGAAGGCGGGATTTTCCCGCCATAGGAGTTGCGGCCTTCCCTGGCCCAATAGCCGGGAGAAATAGAAACAAAATTGCGACCGCGAGGATGCAGGTCAGGCTTCAGGCAACGACCAGTTTGTAACCATTGCCAGCAAAAGTGGAAAAAAAATGGCCAGTGACAGTTGGTTGGCTGACGGGGCCAAGGAAGGTTTGGTGGAAGGGAACGATTGCTGGCAGCAATTCCAATGGGCCGGTCCGCACCAACCAGGGCAAAGACCGGGCTTGCCCCGGGTTTCTCCGTTCGCCTTTTTTTGACTTTCCCCGGTTACTGCCCTTCAAAACAATCCGGCGTGTACACCTTGGGGGAAGGACTCCTCCCCCCGCGGTGTGTGTCATCCGGGCCTGCGCGGATCGTGAACCTGATGATTGGTAAGTGCCCTTACCTCCGGGGCATTTTTCTTTTTTGGCCTTTTGGGGGCAGTGTCCCTGCTTTTTCCTTCGGTACCCGTTAACGCACCCTGAAACTGCAGTCTCTTCCAGGCCCCCGCCAGCCCTCCCGTAGCCGAAATGAGAAAATAGATCATGAAGTTCTCCGCGTGCCCGCGGCTCAAAAGCCGGCCGACTACTGCCGCAGCCAGTAAGAACTGAAGGGCAAAAAAAATCTTATTAGGAATCTTCGCTGCCTGCCTGGCGTTCATTCGCCAAGCCAATACAAAATGCCTGGCCAGTAAATAGGAAAAATACAGGATGGCAAAATTGATATAGGCAAAACCTACACCGACCAGGATATACTGCCAGTTCATACAATGTTATTTACACGGTGCCCCCGCAGCCCGCTAATATATGATTGCCCGGGGACCTCCGTTTTTGAATGCCCGCCGATACCTGGTATCTTATGCACCGGGGTATTCAGGATGCAATTTGTATTCGTCGATTTTTCGGTATAAAGTAGTCAGCCCGATACCCAGGAGTTTTGCCGCCCGCGCCTTTCTGCCATGGGTATAGGTAAGGGCCCGCTGGATATGAAATTTTTCGATGATGTTCAGATTGAATTCCAGCCGCCGCTCGGGACTGCTTGTCGGGTGTTGGATCTCTAAGGGCAGGCTGTCAGCAGGCAATTCGGGACTGGTTGCCAGGATAACGGCCCGTTCCATTACATTCTTCAATTCCCTGATATTCCCGGGCCAGCTATAGCATTTTAGGAGCTCCATGAATTTTTGACTCATCGTTTTAACCGGAAAAGAAGATTTCTTTGCAAATACATCGAGATAATAGGCTGCAATCAAGACAATATCTTCTCTCCGGTCCCGCAATGCCGGCAGGTCGATCGTGAAAGCATTGAGACGGAAAAACAAATCTTTGCGGAATTTCCCGCTTTTTACGTCCTCTTCGAGTTCGGTATTGGTGGCAGCGATAATTCTCACATCGACTTTGATGCTTTTGGTATCACCCACTTTTATAAATTCGTTGGTCTCCAGGACGCGCAAGAATTTTGCCTGTAGTTCCATATCCATTTCTCCAATCTCATCCAGGAACAGGGTACCTCCATCCGCTATCTCCATGAGGCCTTTCCGGTCTTTGACCGCATCGGCAAAGGCCCCGGCTTTATGGCCAAATATTTCACTTTCGAGCAAGTGTTTTGAAATAGCGCTGCAGTTGAGCGCCACAAAAGGATGATGGGAACGCCGGCCGGACACATGGATGGCCCTGGCAAATAATTCCTTTCCTGTCCCGGTCTCTCCCAATAACAGCACACCGGTGTCAGCTTCGGATAATTTACGGGCGAGGGCAATCGTCTCCAGGATCTGAGACGATTGCCCGATTATATTTTCGAAGCCAAATTTTTGGCGGACCTGTTTTTCCAGCCTCATCACTTTGTTTTGAAGCCGTGCCTTTTCCATGGCATTGGCCACCAGCGGTAATAGTTTGCGGTTGTCATCTCCTTTGATAATATAGTCAAAGGCCCCGTTTCGGATGGACTGCACGCCCCCTTCGATCGTCGCGAATGCAGTGAATATGATAATTTCAGCGCTGGTCGTGTGTGATCCCTTGATATCTTTAGTAAAGTCAATACCATTGCCATCGGGAAGCAAGGCGTCACACACGATGACTTCGATATTTTCCCGTGTCAGCATTTTATACGCTGTGTTCAAATCCGGCGCTTCCAAAACGGCATAGTTCTCCAGAGATAAAATGCGTTTGAGCAGCGACCGGATGTTGAAATCGTCTTCTACCAGCAAAATCGTTCCGCAGGACATGGTTCCATTAATTTAGCGACTGATTATATATTGATTTAATCTTATACTTTTTCTCAAATTTATCGTAGGCGGTTAAATCTGTATCAAATTTGAAGTAAGCATCCAGGCTGTAATGAAACCGGTAATTGCCCGGGAAAGCGTTTTTCAGGTTGTCGAGCGTCAGCGGCATTACATCCCCGTTAGCCTCCTTACTGAAGAAATACTCGTCTTTTTTTACCAACTCTTTTCCTTTACTGACTTCTTCTGTTTTGGACCGGTAGTACAGCGAAAAACAGGCAGTATCTACCAATAAATAGGGCTCCCCGTTAAACAGGCGGTAAGTTCTGTTCTGGCAGTCCCGGTAGCCATATACCTGGTTTTTATTGAAAAAATGCTTTTCTCCATTTGCGACTACATAGCCGGATGATGATCCAAAAAAATTTCTCAGGACGAGCTTGTTTTTGGCGTTGCTGCCGGCAAATTCGTACGCCAGGTGGTGGTTTTCAAAATTTTGCACTGTCAGGTACAATCCACTGGTCGAATAAGTCTTGCCTTGCGCGCCCAGGGTGGTGTTGAAGGTAACAACCACCAAAAAAAGAATTAATTGTTTCATGATTTTCATATTTTAAGTTCTATAATTATTGTTGTCTGCTCAGTAACGCAGCGTAGCGACCGCGCTGCGTGATAATTTATTGCTTACGGAGTTGCCACCCGGTGCCGGTGCATCGCTCTGGGGAGTTTAAAACCTTACGAGAAATGCGAGAATGATCCGGGATTCGGTGTTGACCATATCTGGCTGCCAGCCGCCCCAGCTGCTCAAAGGAGGAGCCACCGAGGCGCCGCTGGAGGTGTACGTATATCCACCGGTATTGGCAAAACCAGTAGGTGACGTAACGCCGCCAGGTCCTGCAAAATACCCTTTCAGGGGTGTGGTACCGGGGGCAGCGCCCAGCTGTAACACACCACGGTGGACAAACTCCAGTTTCAGCGTGATGTTCTGGCTGGGCAAATAATCAAAGGAGGTTGACACATCCCACGCGTTAAACGTGGAACCCGGTCCTGTTTGCGCCTGGAACAAGGTGTCCGCATAGCCCGTGGGTGCCAATACCAGGTACTGTCCAGGATTGTGCATATACCCTCCTCCGAAATTGAACGCGAAATGATCCCCGAACCAGAACCTGTTGTAGAACATCCCGCTGATAAAATTCTGCGCAGGCAGGTACGTCTGTGTCTTGGTATCCGTCCTGCCAAAGGGGCTAACCCCGTCTCCGTTTTCGAAACCAAAATCGCCAGTAACCGAGAAGGCTGCTTTCGTGAGGAATTTACCGTTGGGCCGGTTAAGGTACCGCCGCTCATAACTATAATCCAGGTGCAGGCGATACCGGCCGGGTGCTCCCTCATCATCCTTGCCATAATAATTATTAAACACATAGGCCACGGATTCTTTTGGACGGTCATAAATCGAAATCCCCAGACCAGGCGAATGATTAAACATGCCATAGCTCTGCCAACCGTTCACCAGCCAGAGCTCTACCTTCACTTTTTCGGTTGGAAAAGTCTGCAACCGTAACCCGTTAAAGAACCAGGGCGTATTATCAGAGGTGTAAGAGGGCTGGTATCCCCAATTTTCAAAATTGTTATAGGAGAATAACCCGATATAGGACATGAATATTCCTGCGTCCAGGTTAATGCCGTGCCACACGTCCCAATGGTAACCGGCATACGCTTCGCTGATGTAGCGGTAAATGGTTTGAAGATCATATTGGCCTTTATAGGAGCTTCCGTCATTGCGCGGCACGACGGTTGAGCGGGTACCAAACTGCATCATAACCCTGCCCCGCACGTTTCCGACATGAATATCCCCGCCGACTCCCAGGAATGACAGTTGAAGTTCATTGTCCCTGGCCAATGCAGTAGATCCCACGACCGTGTTATCGACCGGATGATTGTAAGAATGTGTATAGTTAAGATCAAACGTTACATCTCCCGTGAAATATTTTGAGTCAAAAGCAGGCGGACTTGTCTTGCGGCTCTGGCCGTTCATCCAGGAAAAATCCGCAAAGGCAAAAGGTGCACTGGCTACTGCTGCCGTAGCGCTGTTTGCACTATCCGGTAAAGCCCTTTTGTGCTTTGATTTGAATATTTTTTCAAAATTGGTAAATAACGGGGAAGGCACCTTGGTGGTGACCGTAGGCGTACTGGACAGTTCAATAGCGGTATCCAGATTAGTAATGCTCGCTCTGGCGACGGTATTGTTTCCAAGGGCAACAACGTCCCGCTCCTGGGTGTAACCGTTAGCTGCAAAAAGAATACACCCTGCCAGGAAGCAATCTCTTAATGTTGTTTTTGTTGTCATAAAATAATATTAACAGCGTGATTTGGTGAAAAATTTCCCTGCACAGTTTGGCCAAAAATGTACCAATGCAGGCCGGCAAAAAGCGGCATTGAAGGAAAATGAGAACCAGAAAGGATTTCCACCTATTTGTGCTCAGAAAGCGGGGTTTAGCTGCATGGCGGAAATTTTTCCATTTTGAAAAAAAATTATCAAATTGGTTAAATCAGCGCTCCGGAATAGAAAAAAAATGATTAAAGGGGAATAATTTGAACAAATATCAATTTTCAGCCCAATTCGCGGCTACCTGGCAATCGGGAAATACTGCGAGAGGATGCGGGTCAGAGCGGAAGGCTTTTACGTTCCGCTGGCTCATCAACAGGAGAAACGCCGCCGGTTGTGGCCCCTGAGCTGCACGAGTATTCAAACCATTACTGCAATGCCTGCGTGACATACTTCCCTCCCCGTTGCGCCAACTATAACCACCGGCCGGAGCCCGGTGCCCGGCAATTTTGTCGCTTGCTGACCGATGTCGAAAATGCACGGCTTTCAAGGTCGGTGTTGGAAACCACAAAAAAAATGGCCGTGTTCTGAGAAACACAGCCCGTGCTGGAATTAAAAAAAACCTGCGAAATCTAAAACAAATCGTTGCGCTTTATATAGACCTGATGCAATTACTGATTTAAAATGGCCCATGTACACCGGCGGTCCAGCAATAGTCACCGCCATTGCACCGGCGAAGCAATGCACACCTGAATGCCAGTAACCTGCCCCAGCCTTTTACCAGACTCTTCTGATTGCCCCCGGCCGCCGCCTACCATTTTGTACACCCAAAATGAGTGCCACCGCTACTAACTACGACCTCGGAAACCGGAAACGATTGTTGGGACTCAATTGTATCAGATAAAGATGAATCGGACATACACCAGGGCGGTGTAAAATTCCTCCCGTTTCGGAAATACCTTTTTCAAAATGGAAGTGGTGGCGGGATGAAAAGGACCGCTGGTTTTTCGAATTACAGACAAATGCCCACAGATCGGCTGTTGGCAGGCGCCTAGCACAGGGGGTCCTTAAGACCCAGGCGGGTTGTGGCAATGCTCCCTTTGTGGCGGCTTACTTTAACAAATCTTCAATTAAATGCAATGGATCGGGGGGAGGACATCGCACCAAAAACGCCTTTGGGTATGATGAGAAATGTCAAATAGTACTGAAGAATCGACGGGCTAAAAGCGACAATCCGCGGGCGCATTACGGAGGGCTGCCTCATTCTTTATTCAGATATTGCTGCAATTCGGCATCCGTCTTAATCAGCAC
>Ga0209698_10008605_pt1 | contig 10514 bp, 11 predicted proteins | sample LitLauG_LLR_2012_FD_187203 | JGI IMG/M metagenome (GOLD analysis project Ga0209698, IMG submission 187203) | Freshwater sediment microbial communities from Pennsylvania, USA - Little Laurel Run_MetaG_LLR_2012 (SPAdes) (version 2) | ecosystem: Environmental > Aquatic > Freshwater > Creek >... | reverse complement strand
CCACCGCCCACCGCATTGACAAACGAAGTGTCCGAGTCGTCGATGCCGTTGCTGCGGCTGACGTGGCCTGCACCGATCAGCACTTCCGCGAAGGGACGGAAGCCGGCGACCTGCGCTGAAACCCGGGGTCCGAAAAGAAAGTTATGTTCCGTAACATGCGCTCCCTCGGAACCGAAGGTGCCGCTGCCGTAGTGGCCATCGATATCCGCGACCAGGCCTACAAATGGGAAAAGCTTCCCTTCCAGAGACGCCTCCCATCCATTCGAGTTGATCGTATCGTTTCTGACCACCGGCGTCCGGTCGAAGGAATAGCCGAAGAACACATTGCCTTTCGTCGGAATCTGCCCCCAACTCGAGCCGCACAACCCCATTGCCAACAATACAACCGCCCACAGCCTCAACATTTTTGGACTCCCCAGATATGAGTGATTGAGAGATAGATGCCTGATCGGCGGCAACCTTTGCCTGGAAAAACTTCGGAAAGAACCATCTCTTTCCGCGCTTCCGACAAGCATTTGACAGGAAAGTGACAGTTCTTTGACAACTCGAAAAAGGTCCCGGCTATAAAGTTCTCAAAGACGCTGATCAGCGATCAGTTCAACGTGCAAGTGATTGAGGTCGATCCTTTCGGCAATCTCATCTTCAGCCAGGGACAGATTGGAGTTCCGGGCAATGGCTTCAACGAGCTCAACGCGCCTTACGACGCGAAAAGTCGTGGGGGACTACACGGGGCTAACGCCATCGTAAATGCGCATTGAGGTCGTGAAACAAACAGGGGCCGGTCCCACACCCGGCCCCTGCGTGTTTTTGAAACTAAGTGTGGCGCGGACACTCCTGTCCGCGTCCGCCGCGAATCTGCACTGCAGTCAATGCGTCAACATCGGCCGGTTGAGCCTTTGGTGCGGGCACGCGGACAAGAGTGCCCGCGCTACACAAGCGTTCGCGCCACGCTAGCCGCGACGCCGGTAGTAGATATTGAATTCAAATCCCGGATTGGGCGGGAAAATTTCGGCGATCTTGCGCAGCCGCTCTGCCATCGGCACCGGCGCCAGTAGCGGGTAATCGCGCTCCCGCAAGTCGTGGTAGTCCACGTCGAGATACAGCGAGAGCAAATAGATCGAAATGGCGTCCGCAAAACTGGCGGCGAGATACTCGTTCTTATATTTCTCCGCGTCTGCGCCGTGCCCCGTCGCCAGCTTGCGCGCCTCCCAGGCGTCGAGTGAGGTTTCTCCCCGCACCCCGGCTTCCACCTGCTGCCACGCCAAATCCGCGAAGGCCGCTGACACTCCCGCGCGCTCGACCAGCGCGTGTCCCACATTGATATAAAACTCAAAGGCGATAGAAAACTTGTCGTCCATCAGGCGCGTCGAGATGAATACGCACTGCGCATCGCCGATGTTCAGATTGCGATGGCACACCGCGCTGTCGCTAAGCACCACGTCGTAGCGGTCGGCAATCACGGTGTCATCGCCCTGGTTGATCGTCAGGGGTACAAAATAATAGGCCTTGCGCGTGAGCGCAGCCGCGATCGGCATGGGCACCGAGGCAACCATGCGGTCCAGATCGTTCTCGGCAATGGTGATCTCACCCGCCCGGGCATAGCAAATGCCATTGGGCGCCTGCGAAACCGGGCTGATTTGTACGATCTCCGCGGGGCTCCGGGTGATCGCGGTAGCGGCTTGCGACATGCCTCGTATTGTAGCGTAATGCTTGCCGGACTACGATGGAATCAGCGCCCGCCCAGGCGTGTGATTCGGCGTGCGCCGTCTTTGGAATCACCCTGTTCAACCGGAAAGAGCACCGGCGCGTGAACCGGCAACTGGTGTAATTTAAGAGCATGCTGTCGCAATCGAAATCCGTTTCCCCGCCCTGGATCGGCGTCGCGGGGCGCGTATTTGCCTTCACTTTTCTGCTGACACTGCTCTCTTTCGCGGTCGCGCTGCTCGCGAGTATTCTAGGAACCATTATTTACTCGCAAATCGAACACGTCGCACCCAACCTGATGTATGCCTACAAGCGTATCGCGCTCCCGATTGCGCTGGTGGCGGGCGCGATTGTGCTGGTCGCGACGTTGGTGGTGGAAATCCGGAACTACCGGCAGCGAAAAGTTCTGGCCGCCATCGAGCGCTCGAGTTGAATTGCGGAGTGTCCGAGTATGACTCAAACAAACAACCCGCCGCGCATCGCCATCCCCGTGCCTCATTCCGGCGACCGCGAGTATGCCGAGCGTTCTTTGCCGCAGTATGAAAACGCAATACGGCAAGCTGGCGGAGAGCCGGTGCGCATCGAACTCGATCAGCCTCCCGCCGAGGTGAAGAAACGAGTTGGAAGTTGCGATGCCGTGCTCTTGCCGGGCAGCCGGGCGGATGTCGATCCGCAACAGTACCATGCGCCTCGCCACCAGAAAACCGCGGCGGCGGATGCGAAGCGCGATGTCGTTGATCGGCTGCTCCTCGACGATGCTTACAACTCGCGTAAGCCGGTGCTCTGCATTTGCTACGGATTGCAATCGCTGAACGTGTACCGTGCGGGATCGCTGGTGCAGCATATCGAGTCCGCAGTCAATCACAGCGCGGGGCGAGCGGTGGCGAACGCGCACACGGTGGAAGTCGACCCGGGATCGCGATTGGGTGAGATTATTGGAACCGCGCAAGAACCGATCTCCGTGAATTCTTCGCATCACCAATCGGCGGATGCGGCCGGAGACGGCCTGCGCGTGGTGGCGCATTCTCCCGCAGATGGAGTCGTCGAAGCCCTGGAAGGAACCGCGCCCGATCATTTTGTGCTGGCCGTGCAGTGGCATCCAGAGCGCTCGGTGAATGATGGGCCGGAGGTATCGGAGTCGGCGCACGCAATCTTTGGTGCATTCATCCAGGCGGCGCGGGAGAAGCGCAGGGAATCGGGGGGAGAGTCGCAGTAATTACGGTTGTTATCCCGACCCTGAGCGGAGCCGAAGGGGAGGGATCTGCAGTCCGCCGCAAAATGCGGACCTCTCGCTTTGCTCGGGATGACAATTCCTTTGTAGGACGTGGCCTCCGCGATCGGGCTATTTCACTCGCTGCAGCAACACGGTCACGTGCGCAATCGCAGCGTTGTCCGTCCCCATGCCTTCTGGCGTCTTCGCCTTGATGCCCACGCAATCGCCCGGAATTCCGCAGAGCTCGGCCACATGTTTCCGAAGCCATGCCGCGTGGGGGCCGATCTTGGGAGCGGCGAGGATGAGCGTCGAATCCAGATTGACCAGTTCATAGCCCGCCGCCGCGACCCTCTTCAGCGCCTCGCGCAGAAACACGGCCGAGTCCGCGCCCTTCCACTGCGGATCGGAGGGAGGGAAGAGCGATCCGATGTCGGGTCCTGCGATGGCGCCAAGTAGCGCGTCGGTAATGGCGTGCAGCAGGACGTCTCCATCCGAGTGGCCGCCAAGTCCCTTGTCATGTTGCAGGCGAATGCCCCCAAGAATGAGCGGAATACCGGCCTTGAACTCGTGCGAGTCCCATCCGTAGCCGATGCGGAAAGTAGGAGTCAATGGATCATCTCGGGTGAAGCTGATGGCTGCTAGCTATTAACTAAAGCAACATAATGAAAGCGTACTCGCCCGCAGTGGAACTTCGCCAGGTTCAAGTCTCCGCCTCCCGCGGCCTGACGACCAACGACCGACGACCGACGACAATCACTAGCGACTACTGCTCAAATAAAACTCCGCCAGTTCCATGTCCGCGGGCGTCGTAATCTTGATGTTTTTCGGCGAGCCCATCACGACCGCTACCGGCAAGCCGGCGCGCTCGATCAGCGAAGCCTCATCGGTGCCGAGAAACCCGTCGGCAGCCGCATCCGCAAAGGCTTTCTTCAGGATGTCGTAGCGAAATCCCTGCGGCGTTTGCGCCATGACGATGCCGGCGCGAGGAATGGTCGCCTTGACGATTGCACCTTCGGCGGTGCGCTCTACCTGTTTCACCGTGTCTACCGCCGGCCAGCCGGCAATGGCGGCGTGATGCTTTTCGGCTGCCTCAATGACGTGAAGAATGATTTCGGGCGTCACGAACGGGCGCACGGCGTCGTGCACGAGCACGAGGTCTTCGGGATCGGCCGCCAGGTTTGCCAAAGCATTTGCCACCGAGTCCTGGCGATGCTCCCCGCCTTCCACGATCTGCAGCCGCTTGTTCAGGATTTCGGGATACTGCTTCTCGAGTTGCGTACGGAAGCCGGAGATTTCGTCCTTGCGCAAGGCAACGACGATTTCATACACGGCTGGAGTGTCGACGAACTTGCGCAGGGTATGCACAAGAATCGGTACGCCGCCCAATTCCTTGAACTGTTTGGTGGGCGTTTTCTTTTTGGCCTTGGCAGCCGACGGCGGGGCCATGCGGGTGCCGAGTCCCGCGGCCGGAATGATGACAAATACCTTCATCGGGGGCGATCAGTATAGTACAGGCAAATGAAAAAGTCGGCCCAGGCGCGAATCGCCAGTGCCGATCGGGAAATGGCAGCACGCTCTAGTCCACAATGCGATCGATGGTCATCGGTGCGGTCTTCTTGGTTGCGTCAGAAGGCAGTCCGCTGGTGCCGGTCGCGGGAGGCACGGTAATCGGCGGAGGCGTCATAGCCTTCGAGTCGTGGCGGCTCGCGCTGCGCTCATCCCACTTCCCGAATATCATTTTCCCGGCCGTTGTCTGCAAGACCGAGGTGACCGAGACATCGATGGTTTTGCCAATCATTTTGCGCGCGTTGTCGACCACCACCATGGTCCCGTCGTCGAGATAGGCCACGCCCTGGTTGTATTCCTTTCCTTCTTTCAGGATGAATACGCGCATGATTTCGCCGGGCAGGACGATCGGCTTCAGCGAGTTCGCCAGCTCATTAATGTTGAGCACGGCTACACCTTGCAACTGCGCAACCTTATTCAGGTTGAAATCGTTGGTGATGATCTTGCCTTCGTAGACCTTGGCGAGTTCGATCAGCTTCATGTCCACTTCGCGGACAGCCGGAAAATCATCTTCCACGATCTGGATCTGCAGCGAGACCGTCTTCTGCAGGCGTTGCAGGATGTCGAGGCCGCGCCGACCGCGATTGCGCTTGAGGGAATCGGCCGAATCGGCTACCAGTTGCAGTTCGCGCAGCACAAACTGCGGGATCACCATGATCCCGTCGAGGAATCCGGTTTCCGCAATGTCGGCAATACGGCCGTCAATAATAACGCTGGTATCCAGAATCTTGTAACTCTTCTTACCTTGCTTTTCGCCACCGAAGATCCCGCCCAGGGCCGACAGATTGAGCAAGTCACCCTTGTTGGCGCCGACTGCCAACCCGATGTAGGCCATGATCAGCATGACCATAATCTGCAGGAAGCTCTGTGTAGGACCGGTGGGGATGCTGTTGCGGATCACCAGCGCGAATAGGTAGGCGCCGAAGATTCCCAGCACGCTTCCGATGGCGGACCCGATCAGGCGCTTCAGGCTCATGACCCGCAGGCGCCACTCGAATAAAACGATGCCGCCGCCGATCAGCAGCCCAACCACGGCGTCATAGTTGGAAGGCAGGTTAAACGGGTGGATGAAGAAGCAGATAATCGCGACAATCAAAACCAATAAAAGGCGTATAAGAACGACGTCCACAGCCATACCTCCATCGGGGAAGGCCACGCACCTGCGCCTCCCACCCCGCGCCGGTCTCCAGGGTCAAATGAGATGAACGCCCTGTGCCGACGTTTTATTGCGGAGCCGGATAAGAAATGGAAAATGCTCCGCTAGACCCGAACCCGGGCCCCTTGCAGAAAGTACGCAGGCAGTATATACCCGGCTGGAAAGCCGAACCAGTACTTATGGCGAGCCGTTAGTCTGTGGTCCTTTGGGAGATACTTCCAGACCCGACTAGTGGCCATGGATTCGTAGTGGCAGGGCAGCAGGCTTACGCCGCGACCGAATACTCTTCCGGCTTAGCATCCTCCACCGATTCTTCCTCAGGCACAGGGCCCAGAATATAGAACGAATCGGTCGTACCATTCTCGACGGCTTCATCGATCAGTCCCGCGAGAAAGTCATAATCTCTTTCTTGCAGGTCCGCCTTCCACTCCACTTCTTCTTCCCAACTCCAGGGCCAATCCGCTCTTCTGTCCATTTTGTGCCTCCTAAGCGCCGTTTTTCAGACCGATCGCTTTGGCCTTATCGGAACTTCCCGGGATAATCCAATGATCTGTGCAGAATGGAACTTTTGCGGCAAAGTTACAGTGACATCCGTCACCCTGTCAGGGTCATCGCAAACGGGTGGGTGATGTCTCCTCTTCGATTCTGTGATCGCACGATCTTCTTACATCCCGTCGTAATTCGGACCACCCCCGCCCTCCGGCGGAACCCAGGTAATGATCTGGTACGGGTCCTCAATATCGCATGTCTTGCAGTGGACGCAATTGGAAGGGTTGAGGCTGATGCGCTTGCCGTGGGGCGCGGTCGAGTCCTCGACCAGTTCATAGACGTTGGCGGGACAGAAGTTTTGGCACGGACCGCCGAATTCCTTCACGCAGCGTTCGTTGCAGATGTTGGTGTCGTCAATCACGAGATGGGCGGGCTGATCCTCCTCGTGCTTCGTGCCCGAGTGGTAGAGGTCGGTGAGCTTATCAAAGGTCAGTTTGCCATCACCCTTAGCCGGACCCAGCATGTCGGCTTCGCCACCTCCGTCGGCCGGTAGGCTCGCGAGCGGTCTCAATTCCTCCTGCCCGGCGTGGGACATGCGGCGTTTGTACGGTCCACCCCCGAAGATCGTCTGCAAACCGGTGTTGAAGATGCCGGCCACCAGGCCCTTCTGGAATCCCTGATGAAAGTTGCGCACCGGCCAGAGCTCGTCTTTCAGCCAACTGGTTTCCACGCGCTGCTGAAATTGCGCAAGCGTGGCCGCTGACGAGTCGTCTTTCACGAGCGCCTCGAAGGCAGTCTCGGCTGCGAGCATGCCACTCTTGATCGCGAGGTGAATCCCTTTCAACCGCGCCGAGTTGAGGAAGCCGGCCGAGTCGCCAATTACCATCCAGCCGTCTCCCGCCAGCGGAGGCAGTGACCACCACCCGCCATAGGGCAGCGACTTGGCGCCATAGCGGATCATTTTGCCGCCCGCCAACAGCTTCGCAACAAAAGGATGCTGCTTGAACGTTTGCAGAACGTGCTGCGGATCGAGGCGCGGGTCCTCATAGTCAAGTCCGGTGACGAATCCGAGGGAGACGATGGTGTCTTTTCCGCCGCTGCCTTTCGAGCCTCCATCCGAACCATAGATCCACGCCCCGCCATATTCCCTGGTGGTCAGCGGATAGCCCATGGTGTAGATGACCTCGCCCGCCTGAATGCGGCCCGCGGGTACTTCCCACAGCTCCTTCACGCCCACGCCGTAAGTCTGAGGGTTGCGGTCTTTCATGAGATCGAACTTCTGAATGAGTTGCTTGGTCAGCGATCCGCGCGGCCCTTCGGCGAGTACCACGACCTTTGCTTTGACGTCATAGCCGGGCTCAAAGTTCGACTTCGGCTGGTTCTGCTTGTCGACCCCTTTATCATCGGTGCGCACGCCGGCGACACGGCCTCCGTCGTAGAGCAACTCCGAGCCTGCAAAGCCTGTAAAAATGGTGATCCCCGCCTCCTCGACCTTGCCGGCCAGCCACTTCACGAACCGGTTGATCGAGATGACATAGTTCCCATGGTCGCGCAGCGGCGGAGGCGTAATCGGAAGCTTGTAATGTCCCTTGCGGGTCAGGAAGTAAACCCCTTCCTTGTGCACCGCCGCGTCGAGCGGCGCTTCTTTTTCGAATCCCGGCAGCAATTCCTTCATCGACCGCGGATCGAGCAATGCTCCTGACAGGCAGTGCTGTCCCGCCTCGCGCGCTTTCTCCAGGACGTAAATATTTTCTTTCGAGAGCGGCGCGTCGGGATGATGCGCGTTGTGCTCGTCGATCAGTTGCGAGAGGCGCAGAGCGCAGGCCATACCAGCCGGCCCTCCGCCCACAATGACCACGTCGGCTGGCATCTCGGGATGCTCGACGTTCGGGAGAGGCTTACGGAAGATCAACATTTAGCACTTCGCTTTGGGCAATCAAACTCGGCACACTTTGTTAGCGACACTTGGACACGAAAGCCGCATCGAGCAATTCAGCGCAGCGGGTCCGGCACGGACAACTGCTTACAGATTCGAATGGCAGTAGGATTTTTCACTTCTTTGTGCCTGGGCACTGTACTGGTGCGCTGCACCGCCGGGTAGTACACGCTGTGCTTGGCGCCTTCGCGGAGCAACCTGCAACCCTGAGCCTCCAAATGTCGGATGAGGTCGGTGCGTTTCACGGCTTTAGGCCGTAATTTGGATTGTTTCGCGGAGAATCTTTTGGCCCTGACTCGGCTTTCCGCTCAACTCGCGATTCGCTTGTATCAGAATCTCAACCGCGTCACGAAGATTTTCACGGGCCTCATTCAGCGTTTCGCCTTGCGTGATAGCGCCGGGTAATTCCTCCGCGTACGCTACATAGCCGCCGCCTTCGGACTCAGGAACCTCTTCATACACGGCCGTGAGTGTAATGTCCATACGCTGCTATTCTAACGCCGAATGCGCGATGTGGAGTACCAAGTCACGAAACTCAAAAAACCTGCCTTACCACTTCTTGAAAACTACGAAAACGGCGCAAATCATCAAGGCGAATCCCGCCAGATAGTTCCACTTCAGATCCTCGTGTAGATAGAGCACGGAAAAGACCGAAAACACGGTCAGGGTGATGGCTTCCTGGATGGTTTTAAGTTGTGCGACCGTGAATTCGTACGAGCCGATACGGTTGGCCGGAACCTGAAAACAGTATTCCAGAAAGGCGATAAGCCAGCTGGCGACGATGACCTTGAACAGCGGCGCAGAGCGATATTTCAGGTGTCCATACCAGGCAAACGTCATGAAGATGTTGGAGAGCGTGAGAAGCAAGATCGTCGTCATGCAGATATATTGCCCGAAAGACGAATCTGTTGCCTTGTTCCGCGGACGTTTTCTTGGTCCGCGGAAGGGACTTCTCCGCACGCTCGGCTTCTAAGAGCTACTTTTATTGTGAATTCCTTTACGAAATTTGCTGGAAGGTTTGGCGCACCTCCGCGATCGACTCGCGGAGCGCTTGCAAGACCCGATCCATCTGGTCGCTCGTGCCGGCGGTGATCCGCGCGCAGCCTTCGCAGCCCGGATTGGCTGACGTGTCGCGCACCACCACACCTCGGCGATGCATGGCCTGCGCGAGAGCCGCCGCACTCAAGTTGGAGTTCTGGTCCGCGGGATTGCTCCTCTTGTTGGACACCCGGACAAGAACGAAGTTCGTCGCGCTGGGCCAGAATCGCAGCGTGAGTTCTTCGCACAATCGCTCGATCTGCCGGCAACCATGCTTCGCTTGTGCCACCGACTCCCGCACGAACGACTGGTCCGCCAGAGCTTCTTCCAGGCACACCAGCACCGCGGCATTCACGTTGAAGGGCGGGCAGAAGCGCCGGATATACCCGATCTGCTCCGCCGCTCCGGTCAACACTCCCAGGCGAAGGCCGGCCAGTCCGTACGCTTTGGAGAACGTGCGCGCGACGAACAGGTTGGGGTGGCGCGCCAATTCTCCGATCAAGGTTTCTCCGCAAAACTCAAAATAAGCTTCGTCGATCAGCACGGCCGCGTCGGGGGCCGCTTCCACGATCTTCAGCAAATCAGCGCGTGGCGCTGTGAGTCCGGTCGGATTGTTGGGATTAGCGATCGCAATCACCCGCGTGCGCGGCGAGATCCGTTTCAGAAAGTTCTCGACGGGAAGGGTCAGATCCTCGCCCGACTCCAGCCTCACAACTTGTGCTCCGCACGCCTGGCCAAGCATCGGATACATCACGAAGGTCGGGTCAGCAAACAGAAGCTCATCCCCTGCGCCCAGGTAGGCCGCAAAAAGAAGCGCCAGCGCGTCGTCCATCCCGTTGGTCAGCAACACCTGCTCGGGCGGAATGCCCAGAAAATCCGCAACCATCCGCTCGTCCTCCTCGCGCTCCGGATAGCGCGAAACATCCTCGGCCGTGAGCGCGCGGAGCCTGGCCAGCACACGCGGCGAGCATCCAACGGCATTCTCGTTCAGATCCAGACAGAGCCCAGCGCGGCTCACAATCGGTGAGTGATATGGGCTAAGACTGGCGATGCAATTTCGCGGCTTCAGCATGAGGCTCCTTGACGCTGACACATGAGTTTACGTCGGAACCCACGGAACACGATCAAAGGAATTCTTGGACCATACAGTTGCAGAGAGGCGACGGAGGACCACCGGTCTTCTTATAAAAGTTTCCCATCATCCTTACCTGAAGGTCACTTCATTTGCGTGCCCGATTTCACCTGCGGACGATTTTTACGGCTACGAAGATGATGGTACAGATCAAGAAGTCCACCAGCAGTCCCCAATCTTCCTTGAACAGAGAGTGCCGCATTCCTTGCGGCAGGTGCGGCATGAGCATGAAGTAGATGGCGTTACCCGCGAGCACTGCCGCCAGCGCATCCAAGAAATT
>Ga0209698_10008603_pt1 | contig 10515 bp, 10 predicted proteins | sample LitLauG_LLR_2012_FD_187203 | JGI IMG/M metagenome (GOLD analysis project Ga0209698, IMG submission 187203) | Freshwater sediment microbial communities from Pennsylvania, USA - Little Laurel Run_MetaG_LLR_2012 (SPAdes) (version 2) | ecosystem: Environmental > Aquatic > Freshwater > Creek >... | reverse complement strand
CTAGAAAGCGCCCTTATACCGAGCGGTCACCACAATTTCTGTCTGGCCCAAGGTGTGTTGATCCCACGCACTTTCTCTCATTCGATGGACATTGCACGGATCTCAGCCTGCTCAATGCGTGCACTGCGCCGACTAAGGGAAAGTGTCACCGTAATCCTCTTTAATCTGATGCTGCAGTTTTCAGGGTCGCGGAGTGTGAAGCGAAGAAGTCGCGGATGCACCCGACGGTAATTTCCACGTGTTTGGGTGTCGTTTCTGCACTCATGGGCAGGGAAATGACTTCCCTGCAAATGCTCTCAGTCTCCGGAAGTCCGGGATTCTCAAGACCTAGGTCCTTGTGTTCCCACATCGGCTTTGGCCAGTGCACCAACGTTTCCACGCCTTCGTCTTTCAGGTGCTGGCGCAACGTAGTGCGTTGCTCGGTTCGAATCACATAGTTCTGATAGCTATCAATGTACTCGTCACCCTGGAAATGCGGCAAGCGAAGACCTGGGATCCCCTCCAGTCCCTCGCGATACAAACTGGCGACTCGGCGGCGATGTTCGATCCACTTTGGCAGGTAACGCAGTTTCACATCCAGGACGGCAGCCTGTACGTTGTCCAGCAATGCCGTGTAACCGTGGTGATGGAACTCACCGGTCTGCCGGTCTTCACCGTTGAATCGAACAAGGGTTGCAAATCGAGCGACTTGGGGATCGTTTGTCGTGACTGCCCCACCATCTCCCAACCCTCCCAGGGACTTAAACGGATAGAAACTGAAACAGCCAGACAAGCCAAATGAACCTGCACTCTTCCCCCGGAATGTAGCGCCCAGGGCTTGGGCGGCGTCCTCGATAATGGCAATTCCATGTCTCTCCGCAATGGCGGCAATTCGGTCCATCTCGCAAACACGTCCATTCAGATGGACTGGGATAACCGCCTTCGTCCTTGGTGTGACCGCGGACTCGAACTTGTCAGGGGCAAGGTTGTAATCTTCCCGGACATCGACGAGGACGGGCTTGGCGCCAGTGTGGACGATGGCGGATACGGTGGCGACAAAAGTATGTCCCACGGTAATGACTTCGTCGCCGGGGCCAACTCCCGCAGCCAGAAGGGAAAAGTGCAGCGCGTGATAACAGCTGTTCACTCCGACCGCATACTTGACGCCGACGAAATCCGCCAGGTGCTGTTCGAAGTCCCTCAATTGCTGTCGTAGAACCAAATCCCCCTTGGCAAGAGTGTCCGCAACCGCGAAGTCTATCTCTCCCTTAATCTTACGGTAGTGTTCGCGGGGATCGATGAATGGTACACGATATGACAAGTCGTTGTCCTCCTTCTTGGCTTCCTGAGACAAAATCCGCGAGAATTCTTCTCACGTCAAACTTTAGCAATCGACGCCAGTGCCTGGACTTTTTCCAGCTTCGCGCAGATGGCCATGGCTATCGCTTCCGGAGAGAGGCCATGCCGATTTCGAATGTATTCTTGCGAGCCAACGAAAGAAGAGAATTCCGAGGGCAAGCCAAACCTCTTGAATATCAATGGCGTTTCCCAATTTTCGGCCAAAAACTCTGCAACCGCGCCGCCCAATCCGCCCACCACGCTGTGCTCCTCTAGCGTGAAGACCGCCCCGGTTTCCCTGGCCGCACTTTCAATTGCTGCGGTGTCAAGGGGTTTCACCGTGTGCATGCTTAGGAGCCGCGTTTGCAATCCTGCATTGTGAAGTATGTCTGCGACCTGCACTGCAGTTCCGAGCATTCCCCCCGTGGAGATGAGCGTTATGTCTCTTCCATTGCGCACTTCGATCGCTTTTCCCAAGACGAAGTCGATCTGAGTTGAGTGAATCTTTGCCTCTCCCGCCCGTCCCAGGCGAAGGTAGCATGGACCCGCATGGGCTATCACCGCTCGAGTTGCGGCCTCCGTTTCGACGGGATCCCCGGGAGCCACCACGACCATTCGGGGCAAGGACCGTAGGATCGCCAGGTCTTCCGTCGCATGATGAGTCGCTCCAAGTGCCCCATAGGCCAGTCCTCCTCCCACTGCAACGATTTTTACGTTCGCGTTGTGATAGCAGACATCGTTGCGCACCTGCTCTAGACACCGCAGAATTGGGAAGTTGGCGATCGAGTAGGTAAATACAATCTTTCCACTCAGCGCCATGCCGGCCGCGATTCCGGTCATATTCTGCTCAGCTACGCCTGCGTTAAGAAATCTGTTCGGGAATCGCCCAGCGAACTCTTCAACAACTCCGAATCCCAGATCTCCAACAATCAGGTGCACCCGTTCATCCCGTTCGGCCATTTCGAGAAGTGCGCGAAAGAAAGCTCCCCTCATTCCTCTGCTCCTAACTCTGCCAATGCCTTGGTCATTTCCTCTCGATCAGGAGCGCGATAGTGCCAGAGCAAATTGTCCTCCATGAAACTGACGCCTTTCCCCTTCACGGTATGCGCAACCACACAGGTAGGTTTGCTTGCCTCTGCCGGTACTTTCGTCAATGCCTCTTCGATCTGCACCATGTTGTGACCATCGATTTCTCGGACTCCCCACCCAAATGCCCGCCACTTCTCCGCGAACGGCTCAAGGTCCAACACCTCTTTCACAGTCCCGAGACTTTGAATCTTGTTGTAATCGATGACCGCAATGAGATTGTCTAGCCGATGATGCCCCGCAAACAATGCCGCCTCCCAAGTTGAGCCTTCGTCACACTCGCCGTCACTCAGCATCGCGAACACGCGATACTTACTGCCGTCGCGCTTACCCGACAGCGCCATCCCACAGGCGATCGGAAGCCCATGCCCCAGCGAACCTGTGGACACTTCTACTCCCGGTATGCCCGTATGTGTGACGTGGCCGGGAAGTCGTGAGCCATCTCGATAAAAGTCGTCCAGCCATTCCCGAGGGAAAAACCCTCGCTCGGCTAAAGTAACATAGAGGGGCGCACAGGCATGTCCTTTGCTAAGAATGAAGCGATCCCGATCAAACCAGTCCGGGCGAGCGGGATCTACTCGCAGAATCCGCATGTAAAGAACCGCCAACAAATCCGCCATGGAGAACGCCGAGCCGACATGAGAACTCTTGGCTTCATGAATCAGTCTTAGCGTTCTTAAACGGATTCGTCTGGAGAAGGCCTCCAGGTTATTTTCACATCTGTTGCTCGGTTGCATTCCATGACCCCCGTCCCGAGTATTCGAACGCCAAGAAATAGTGTCGACTAGTGGCTGGACCGGATTTTCGATCCCTTGGATTATTCAAGGATTGCATACCCTATATATGGATCCCATTCAAGACGCTGAATCTTCAGGCGATTCACGGCCAGACTATCCAGGAGTGCTTGGGTCTCTCCTGGCCAGATTGGATTGTCAAGTTCATCAAAGGCGATTACGGCACCTTTCGGCATCCTCCGAACGAACTGGTCAAGAGCCACCTTGGTAGGATCGTATAGGTCAAAATCCAAGAAGAGTAAGCTCACCAAGAGGTGGGTGTTCCGCTGGACGAATTCCGGAATGGTTTTTGATGCATCTCCCGGTATTAGCTCGACCTTTGGCAAATGACCAAGAAAGCGATCTTGATCGTACACTCGGATCAGTTCCAATAGTTCGTCGTAACTTGTAGTTTGGAAATCACCTGGCGCGGCAACTCCCGCGCTAGTCCGATCTTCATCACTGACTGAAGGAAAACCACCAAAACTATCAAATCCATAGATCCGCCTCGTCAAGTTTTCAGGCTCTAGGATCGTGCTCAGCTTTGCCCATGCCATCACACTAAATCCGCGAAAGACGCCGCATTCGACAATAGAACCCTTGACCGGCAGGATCAGCTTGAAGATCTCGTACATGGCAAGGAAGCGCTTCAGGTGCTGTCGGCGCACATACTTCGGAAAGTTCTCAAGCTTCGTCTCAATCCGGTCTGGGCAATTGACAAAGATGTTCTCCAACAATTTGCCAACTTCCAGTTCTGTCTCCGTCTTAAACGACTTCATCAGCTCACTCCTGTTTTTTCGTTTATGAATGTATTGAAACCAACTACTATAGGACGGTTCTTGAACTGGGCCCGCCGTCTATCGTGTGACCTGATTCAGCCCGCGCGCGTCGGAACAGAACGGCGCCCAACGTCTTCCACAAAATCTGGCAATCCAGCCAAAGGGACTGTTTTCGCACATACTCCAGACTGAGTCGCATTTTTTCCGGATGGATCTTTTCAAAGTAGTCTTTGTCCGGGTTGGCACTGCCTCTTAGAATTTCTCCCTCATCGCGAAAACGAACAGAGGCATAGTCGGTGATGCCAGGGCGCGCACTGAGGACGTCCCGCTCTTCTTGCGTGTACAGTTCCACGGCCCAGGGGACCTGTGGTCTTGGCCCAACTAAGCTCATCTCGCCCGTAATCACATTCAAGATTTGGGGTAGTTCATCCAGTTTGTACCTTCTTAAGAATCGCCCGACTCGAGTTACGCGTGGATCGTCTTCAGGTGTTGAGGCCCCTCCGACCTTTTCCGCATCTTCCACCATGGTGCGAAACTTGAAGATGCGAAAGGACTTCCCACGCCATCCCATGCGCAGCCCCCGATAAAACACTGGCCCGGCCGACTCCACCTTGATCATCACCGCCACCGCCACTAGCACGGGCGCTAACAGAACTAGGCCGAAAACTGAAAGGACCAAATCAAACGTGCGCTTCGTCATCGTAGTAAGGATTCTATTATGTCTTTTGAGTGACAGAGATGTGTCGTCGCTAAACCAATTGAACACGGAATTCATGAACAGGGGTTGCTTGCCGGTCCGGTGCGTTCGCACCATCTGCATAATGATTGAAGATCCAGATCTTCATCAGAATCCTCACAACACAATGTGCGCCCATTTGGAGGCTGCTAGAATTCTCGATCCTTTTTCAGTATCGTAACCGTGTGGCCAGCCGAGAACGGGAATAATGCGTGGATGAGGAAATAAAAAGGCGAAAGATAGTGCGAGACAAATCGTCCGATTGGAGGTACAAGCGGGCCACGAAACATATGACACGCCTGAGTCCGCGTTCCCACCTGATAGATATCTCTTATCCTCCTCCTGGATACACCCTTAAACTCACGACTTCCGGGCTTCGAATATCTCCAGTCAGAGACCAACAGCATTCCTCCCGGTTTTGTGACCCGTATCATCTCGGATGCGATCCGCCTGGCAATGTCATCGTCCGTGAGTTGAAGGAACATCATCGATTCCATGCTGATGTCAAATGTGTTATCTGTAAACGCTAAACATGTGGCATCAGCGCATTCAAAGTTCACAAGTGGATTTGCTTCTTTGGCCTTAAGTATCCTGTCTTCCTGAACGTCCACTCCGAATAGGTTCGAAGGTTCGAATCCGAGCCGCAGGAAAAGCCACAAACTGTCCCCATCGCCACAGCCAACATCCAGGACTCGTGCCGATTGCGGATGCGGGTTGATCGACCGAAGCGCACGCACCATCGCTGCATCTCGGGCAAGGCTCTGAAATAGCACTTCCGGATTGCGGAGCAGGCTATTCCTGTCCGCCCCCTTCTTCGCGGCATAATCGCAGTAATATTCTTGGGTGGCAGCTTGAATTGTCTTTAAAGATGGACGTAACCCAGTCTCTGGCATATTTGTCTTGTCGGGCTTTGCAATCATCAGAACTCGCAATCGCTGACGAAAATACGGGGTACTAACACGTAGTTCTCATTACCCAATCAAACAAAAGCCGTGAAAAAATGAGAGTCACAACGATCCTTTCATTAAGCGATCTGTCTATTCGATAACGCATCTCAGATCCTTGTGCCTTCGCCGACTTCGCACAACGGCGAAAGAAGCCAAGCCCAACTAGAGAAACAGAGATATCAAACAGTCTTTTGACCGCGGGCATTACCCCATGCCCCTACGACCTATCCAGCGTTCTCCGGGCAATACCAAGAGGCAGGTGCCGTATATAGCACCTACTCCGTGCGCAAAATGGCGAATTCCAAACGCCAACGGAAGGAGCAAAAGGAATTTCGCATGCTTCTCTCGGGCGGAAATCTGGATAGATGAAATAATGGTGGCAAGTAAATAAGAACCAAAAATGATCGCAAGGACCCCTCCAAAAGTTCGTGAAAATAGTGCGAGGGCAGCCGAAGCAAGCAGGCTCAATAGAAAAGCCATAGGGACCCAATGCCTCCAGGCCCAAGCTTTGCTGCCGAATTTCAGGACATACGTGGTCCAGACGCCATCGGCAAAATTGTGTTTCCAAAAAGACCGAAAACTCGAGTCTGCGTAATAACCTACCTGGATGTCTGGGTCCAGGAGGATTTTTCCACCGGCTTGCTTCAGCCGGACATTTAGATCCATATCCGAGCTTCCAGCGAGATGCTCATTCCACCCGCCAATTTTCTCCAGATCTTCCTTTTTCCAACAACCGAACGCTGCGGAGTCTGCCCACCGCCGCCGTTTCGCGCCGACTTTTACGTAAGCGTTCCCGGAAGCAAAAGGATGTGCCAGCGCAGACGCGATGGCCTTAGCTGTAGCCGAATCATCTCCGGGCAAGATGCGCCACGTGCCGCCCGCATTGCAAGCCTTATACCGAATGAGTCCGTCCACACATTTGGTAATGTAGTCCGAGAAATATTGTGCGTGTGCCCCAACGACCATAATGAGTTCGCCCTTAGCTTCGCGGGTCCCAATGTTGCATGCAGCGGGAATGATCCTGCGTGGGTTATCGACTAGACGCACAAAGGGGAACTTTGAAGCTATTTGTTCAACAATATGGCGACTTCCATCGTCACTCATTCCGTCGAGGACCAGGATTTCTAGGCGTTCCTTTGGGTAGTCACTCGCGATTAGCGTGTCCAAACACGCTCCGATTCGTCGCTTCTCGTTGCGACAAAGGACAATCACCGACACTAGAGGCATATCCGTCATGAGCTTGGCGATTTGAGGCATCCTAACGGGGTTCTCTACCTGAGGACGAAAAATCCAGCAGTACCTTCAGCAAATGCGCGAGTTGACTATGCGAAAGCTCCGGATACATTGGTAGTGATAGAATCTCAGAAGCTAGCTTCTCACTTACCGGCAGAGTTCCGGGGCCGGGATATCCGAGATCTTGGTAAGCTTTGGTCAAGTGAAGCGGCACAGGGTAATGGATACCACTCGAGATGTTTCGCTGTGCTAGAAACCTGCACAGATCGTCTCGACTCTTAGACCGCACGACGAAGAGATGGAAGTTGTGCTCACCTTCAAGGGGCGCTTCTGGAGGAATAATTGGTGTTGCGGCTAAACCCCGTCTGAGATAACCCGCGTGCTCAACACGTAAGGCATTCCATCGATCCAAATGCCGGAGCTTTACCGAAAGAACGGCAGCCTGAATCGCGTCCATTCGCGAGTTTGTTCCAACTATTGAGTGCTGATACTTGCTCGGACTTCCATGGTCGCGCAGAAGTCGCAGCGTTTCAAAGTGGCTAGCCTGGCTACAGGCTACTGCGCCGGCATCGCCGTACGCACCAAGATTCTTCCCCGGATAGAAACTGAAGCAAGTTAAACGGCCAGAAGCTCCAATTTTAGTTTTTCCGCGAAAGACACCTTGGGCTTGAGCTGCGTCCTCAATAATAGTCAATCCGTGCCGTTCCGCAATCTGCTCGAGATTGCGTAAATCCATGGCGCGACCAAAAAGGTGAACGGGGATAACAGCACGGGTTCTGGGGGTTATTGTTGCCTCTGTGTAGGCGGCATCCAGATGAAAACTTTGGGGGTCTACATCAGCAAAAACAGGCGTTGCACCTACATTGCTAACAGCCTCAGCGGTTGCAAAGAAGGTGTTGGCGGGCACGATTACCTCATCGCCAGCCCCAATGCCAGCAGTTTTCAGGGCTAGCTCCAATGCAGCGGTGCCCGAGCCCACGCCAACAACGTAAGGGACTCCGAGGTAGCGTGCGAATCCTTGCTCGAATTCCTCAACCCACTTGCCGCCGACAAATTGGGCAGAATGCAAGACTTTCTCGATCGCCTCGCCGATCTCCTCCCGGATAGAGAGATACTGAGCTTTGAGATCGACAAATGGGACCTGGACTGTGTCGGCGTGGGGCTCAGCTTCAGTTCTGGTTGTCACAATGTTCATTTGAGAGTGAGTCCCTCCTGGGCGCGGATATATGACTTATCACAGTGTGTGCAGACACAAGAAGCGTCGAGCGCGACCCCAGGCGGCATCGGCAGTTTGTTCGCGCAGATACACATCCAACCAATTTGATGTCCGGGGTTGCCAACGACCAATGCAAAGTCCGGGACGGAGTGCAGGATCACAGAGCCGGCCCCCACAAAAGCGTGTTTCCCTATCTTGATGCCACACAGAATGGTGGCATTTGCCCCGATGGTGGCGCCCAGACGAACGAGCGTTGGTAGCAACTCAATCTCACCTTTCTTGAGATAGGCGCGCGGATTTGGATCGTTGGTGAAGACACAATTAGGACCTAAGAAAACGTCGTTTTCGATCGTAATCCCCTTCCAAAGAGAGACCCCATTCTTCACGGTGACGTTGTTGCCGAGCTTGACCCCTGATTCTATGAACGTATGGTCCCCTAGGTTGCAGTCGGCGCCGATTTGGGCGCCGCTCATCACGTGGGCAAAGGCCCAAATACGAGTGTTCGGGCCGATGTCCTCAGTCTCTACCAAGGCTTGAGGATGCCGGTACGAATTAGTGGTTTCTCGCTGTGCCATACTCATTGGGGAACTCATGCGATTGATCTTGCCATCGCTTTCGGCATGGCCCCCATCCCTGAACCGATTGATTCCACGGCAGTCTCCAAGATGCGCACGACTTTGGCGCCAAATTCGCCATTGGTTTTGGGTTGTGCACCCGACTCGATGCATTCCAGGAAATGGTCGACTTCTAAGACAAGCGGCTCTTGATTGCTGAGGTGAGGAGCGACCATATCGCCCAGGCGATAACTGAGCTGGTATTCTCCGAAACTCTGAGGATCATGCAGCATGACTCCTTGGTCGTAGATTCTGACCTTCTCGCTGGAATGTGTATCGTCGTAAACCACCATGCGTTTCGAACCGGCGACGATGGATCGGCGCAGCTTCTGTGGAGACAGCCAGCTTACCTCGATCGCGGCAATTATCCCGCTTGGAAACTTTAGCCAAATGAAAGCAACGTCGCTTTTGTCTATTTGTACACAAGCGCGGCTAAACGCAGTGGCTGAACATGGAACCTCATCAAGCCAGTAAAGTAAGATCGAAATGTCGTGAACCGCTAAGTCCCAAATGACATCGACGTCTTTTTGGTACAGGCCTAGATTTACACGCGACAAGCTGATGTAGTATATCTCGCCAAGGGTTCCTGAATCGATCGCCTCTTTTACCTTATTCACCGGGGGGCTGTAAATGAAGGTATGTCCGGTCAATAGAGTGAGACCCTTGGAGTTAGCGAGGCTCGCGAGCTTTTCGGCACACGAAGAATTGTGAGCTAATGGTTTTTCGACCATTACATGCAAGCCGCTATTCAGAGCCTTCTGCGCAATTTCGAAATGCGTTGAGATCGGTGTAGAAATGGCTACCGCATCCAACCCTTTTTTCAGCATCTCATCGACGGTTGTGAATCCCTCAAGCGAAGGATATTGTTGCGTAATCCTATGAAGATTGTCCTTATTGAGGTCACAGCAGGCTACAAATTTACACCGTCGGTTCTGATTTAATACTCGCGCTAGATTGGGACCCCAATATCCGACTCCCACTAATCCTACTCTTATCATTGACCTATCTCCTGGGTCACCGCATCTCGCACTTGTTTCGCCTGATTAGACTCGAGGACAGCATCCAGGTATTTAGAGTCGAAGCACTCGCGTAACAGCAAGATGTTTGGCAAGACGCAATGTCCACCAATCACTCCTGGGAAAACATGGGAAGGCAAGAAGTCAATTTCTCTCAGGAACGAATTTACCTCCTCGTAAGATCCGCCGATTTGAGCAGCCAGACGTTCGACTTCCTGGGACCAACCTACTAGCACACCCAGCCATGTGGTTTCTAGCAATTTACTCAATTCAGCGATTTCCGGAGTGCGAAAAGTGGCTGTCTCGAATCCAGCCTTAGAAAAATGTTTCATAGCGAGATCTGTGCCGTGAGAATGGAATCCCGCGACAAATTTCTTATATCGCAGCATATCCTCCTGCATCCGCGCGTGTTTTCCGCGCACTGGACTGTAAACGACAGGTGGAGTAACACGGGCCTGGATCTGGCGCGTCGTTCCCGGCGGTACCGTACTATTGATGATGGTCAATGATGGCTGATATTTTTCGACGTAGCTAATCGTGGTGCTCACAAAATCTTCGATTTGGTACGGATAGCAAATATGTAGGACGGAACAAGGCTTTCCTGCATCCACGGGCTCGATATCAACACCAATACACTCGTACGATTGGCCCAATATTTTCAACAGCGGTCGACCAATCTCACCTTGTCCAAGAACTATCACGGCGTCATTCGTTTGCATTAGATCCCCTTCGTAAGGTACAGACAGGCTGAAAAACTTTTTAGTTATTTTGCACGATTGAGCACCCAACACCTGCAAC
>Ga0209698_10008601_pt1 | contig 10516 bp, 7 predicted proteins | sample LitLauG_LLR_2012_FD_187203 | JGI IMG/M metagenome (GOLD analysis project Ga0209698, IMG submission 187203) | Freshwater sediment microbial communities from Pennsylvania, USA - Little Laurel Run_MetaG_LLR_2012 (SPAdes) (version 2) | ecosystem: Environmental > Aquatic > Freshwater > Creek >... | reverse complement strand
GGCCAGGGCTAGGCGGTTGCGCCAGCCGCCTGAGAAGGCGGTCATGGGTTGATCGCCCGCATCGGCGGCAAAGCCCAGGCCGCGCATCACCGTCTGGGCCTGGGCGTTCACGGCGCCCGGATCGATCTCGGCGAGGTGGGCGTAGGCATGGGCGAGGGCCATGTCGTCGTGCCCGGCCTCGGCGCGGGCCAGTTCCTCGCGGGCCGCGGTGAGGGGCGCATGACCCTGGAGCACGTAGTCCAGGGCGCTGATGGTGACGGTGTCGATGTCCTGCGCCACGTGGGCGATGCGCTCTGGGCGGGGGGCTTCGATGGAACCTGCTTCCGGCTGCAGCTGGCCCAGGATGGCGGTGAGCAGCGTGGACTTGCCGCAGCCGTTGGCGCCGACGAGGCCCACGCGTTCGCCGGGCGCGGCCAGCAGCGTGGCGTCGCGGTAGAGGACGCGGGCACCGCGGGCGAGGGATAGGTTGTTGAGGCGCAGCATGATGGGCAGTCTTTGATCGGTGCGGTTGGTTCAGTGCTGGGACCCTCACCCTCGGTCCCTCTCCCGCGGTGCGGGAGAGGGAAGTGAGCCCGACAATTTACAGTAATCCCCTCTCCCTCCGGGAGAGGGGCAGTGGTGAGGGTGTTCGCCGTGCGCAAGACGTCAGCGCGGCGTAATTTTATCCAGGCAAATCTTCCTGCTGGGCGAGGAAAACCATATCGTCCCCCGCGCTCGTGGTCAGCCACGTAAGCGGCAGGTCGGGGAAGCTGCGTTCCACTGCGGCGCGGCCGTCGCCTACTTCCACCACCAGGAGGCCGCCGGGCGTCAGGTGCGATTTGGCCTCGCGAATGATGGTGCGCACGATATCCATGCCGTCATTGCCGCCGGCCAGCGCCATGCGCGGCTCGTGGCGGTATTCGGGTGGCAGCTTCTCCATGGACGCCTGGGTCACATAGGGGGGGTTGCTCAGGATGAGGTCGTAGCGGCGGCCGTCGATGGCCTCGAACAGGTTGGACGACAGCAGCCGGATGCGCGAGCGCAGGTCGTAGTCTTCCACGTTGCGGGTGGCCACGGCCAGGGCGTCGAGCGAGAGATCGATGGCATCGATCTCGGCTTCCGGAAACACATGGGCTGCCATCACCGCGAGGCACCCCGAGCCTGTGCACAGGTCCAGCGCGTTGCGCACTTCCATGGGATCGGCCACCCAGGGGGCCAGCTCCTCCTTGAGCAGTTCCGCGATGAACGAGCGCGGCACGATGCAGCGGGTATCCACGTAGAAGCGATAGCCCTGCAGCCAGGCCTCGTTGAGCAGGTAGGCCGCCGGCAGGCGGGAACGGGTGCGCCGGTCGATGAGCTGCAGCAGTTCGTTGATCTCGCCGATCGTGAGGAAGGCGTCGAGAAACACTTCCATGCGCTCTATCGGCAGGGAGAGGGCGCGCAGCACGAGAAATACGGCCTCCTCGTAGGCGTCGATCTGCCCATGACCAAAATACAAGCCGGCTTCATTGAACGAGGTGACCGCGAATCGCAGGGCGTCGCGGACGGTGCGCAGGTTGGCTTTGGCGTCGATATTCATTCAGCGTTCAATTCGCGTTCATTCAGCATTCCTTCAACCATCGGGTCCGGGTTTGCGTCCCGCAGCAGGGCCGCGTCAGGGCAGCAGCCTGTCCAGGGTCGCGCGGTAGATGTTCTTGAGCGCATCGATGTCGGCGATGCGCACGTGTTCGTCGATCTTGTGGATGCTGGCGTTGACCGGGCCAAATTCGGCCACCTGCGGGCACAGGGTGGCCAGGAAGCGGCCGTCCGACGTTCCGCCGGTGGTGGACGGGGTAGCCGTGACCCCAACGGTGTCCTGTATGGCGCCGGTGAGGGCCTCCATCAGGGCGCCCGGGGCACAGTGAAAGGGCGATGCGCCCAGCGTCCAGTCGATGGAAAACTCCACGGAATGCGCGAACAGTATGCGTTCAACGCGGCTCGTGAGGGCCGAGGGAGCGGATTCCGGCGAGAAACGCAGGTTGAAATCCACCTCGCAGGTGCCCGGAATGACGTTGCCCGCGCCCGTCCCGGCGCGGATGTTCGATACCTGGAAAGTGGTGGGCGGGAAGTCCGCATTGCCCTTGTCCCATTTCGTGTTGGCAAGCTCGTCGAGCGCGGGCGCAAACTCGTGCACGGGGTTGCGGGCCAGCTGCGGGTAGGCCACATGCCCCTGCACGCCCCGCACGACGAGGCGTCCGGATAGTGAGCCCCGGCGGCCGTTTTTCACCGTATCGCCTAGTTGTTTTACGCAGGTGGGTTCACCCACGAGGCAGTAGTCGATCTGCTGGTGCCGCGCGCGCAGCGCTTCCACGACCACGGTGGTGCCATCAACCGCTGGCCCCTCTTCGTCGGAAGTCAGCAGCAGGGCGATGGTGCCGCCGTGCGACGGCCGGGCCGCCACGAACTCTTCCGCGGCCACGGCAAAGGCCGCCAGTGAGGTCTTCATGTCGGCGGCGCCGCGGCCATACAGGCACCCGTCCCGTTCCACGGGCACGAAGGGGTCGGATTGCCACTGGTCCAGCGGACCCGTGGGTACCACGTCGGTGTGCCCCGCGAAGACAAAGGTCGGTGCGCCGCTGCCGCGCTGCAGCCACAGATTGGCGACACCATTGCGATCGAAGCGCTCGGCGGTGAACCCGCAGGCTTGCAGGCGCCGGGCCAGCAGGTCCTGGCAGCCACTGTCGACGGGCGTGACGGATGGCTGGGCGATGAGCTCGCGCACCAGCGCCAGGGTGGGGGAGGGATCCGGCGCGGAAGTTATACCCATCAGATGTTCAGCGTGATTTCAGTGAACGACGCCGAACTGCTTTCGGCGCTGGCGGCTTCCGTCTCGCGGCGGGATTTGCCGGCATTGTTGATGAACCACAACAGGTTGTTTTGCGAGTCGGCTGACGACAGCGCATCGTCGCGGGTGATTTCCTCGCGCTGCAGCAGGTTGTACAGGCTTTGCTCGAACGACTGGTTCTCCGGCACCAGGCTCTGCGCCAGGGCTTCCTTGATACCCGAGACGTCGCCGCGGATGATGAGGTCGCGGGTGTGGCCGGTGTTCATCAGCATTTCCACCGTGGGCACGCGGCCACCGCGGCGCGAGCGCACCAGGCGCTGGCAGATTACCGCGCGCAAGGACGTGGCGATGTCCTCGAACAGCGCCATGCGGGTTTCCGGTGTGTAGAAACTGATGATGCGGTTGAGCGCATTCGCGCAATTGGTGGCGTGCATCGTGGCGATGACAAAGTGCCCGGACATGGAATAGGCCAGAGCTGCGCCCATGGTGTCGCGGTCGCGGATCTCGCCGATGAACAGCACGTCGGGCGCCTGGCGCATGGCGCTGCGCATGGCGGCCTGCAGCGAGATGGCATCGGTGCCGATCTCGCGCTGGTTGATGATGGATTTCTTGTTCTGGAACAGGAATTCGATGGGGTCTTCGAAGGTGAGGATGTGGCCGGTCTGCAGCTCGTTGCGGTAGTCGATCATCGAGGCGATCGAGGTGGACTTGCCCGAGCCGGCCGCACCCACCACCAGCACCAGGCCGCGGCGCGACAAGGCCAGGTCCTTGAGCGCGGCGGGCAGTTGCAAGTCGTCCAGGTGGGGAATTTCCGTGGGTATGTAGCGCAGTACCGCGGAAATCGTGCCGCGCTGCCGAAAGGCGCTGAGGCGGAAACTGCCCAAACCCTGCACCGGTATGCCGATGTTGAGCTCGCAGGTTTCCTCCAGCTCGCGAAACTGGGCGTCGCTCAGGCGCTCGGTGAGCAGCTCGGTTACCTTCTGTGGCAGGAGCCGCTCCTGGCTGATGGGCACGCACACGCCATTGATCTTGATGGTGATGGGGGATCCCGCCGCCAGGAAGAGGTCGGAGGCCTTTTTTTCGGCCATCAGGGCGAAGAGCTTTTCCAGCTTCATGGCGCTTACTCCTCCGTTGACACGCTGCGCAACAGTTCGTTGATGGCCGTCTTGGCGCGGGTCTGCGCGTCGACGCGCTTGACGATGACCGCACAGTACAGGCTGTGGCTGCCATCCTTGGCCGGCAGCGAACCGGGTACGACCACCGCGCCCCGGGGCACCCGGCCATACAGGATCTTGCCGTTCTCGCGATCATAGATGCGCGTGCTGGCGCCGATGAACACGCCCATGGACAGCACGGCGTCCTGTTCCACGATCACGCCCTCGACGACTTCCGATCGGGCGCCGATGAAGCAGTTGTCCTCGATGATGGTGGGGGATGCCTGCACGGGTTCGAGCACGCCGCCGATACCCACGCCCCCCGAAAGATGCACGTTCTTGCCGATCTGGGCGCAGGAGCCCACCGTGGCCCAGGTGTCCACCATGGTGCCTTCGCCCACGTAGGCGCCGATGTTGACGAACGAGGGCATGAGGATCACATTGCGCCCGATGAAGGCGCCGCGCCGGGCAACCGCCGTGGGCACGACGCGCACGCCCGCCGCGCGAAAATCCGCCTCGCTAAAAGCGCCGAACTTGGTGTCGACCTTGTCGTAGAAGCGCAGCGGCGAATCGCCCCCGGTGGCCATCACGGCGTTGTCGCGCAGACGAAAGGACAGCAGCACCGCCTTCTTTAACCACTGATGGACCACCCAGTCATCACCGGACTTTTCCGCCACGCGCAAGGTGCCGCTGTCCAGCTGGTCCAGCACGGCATCGATAGCGGCGCGCAAGGCGGGCGGGGCAGAACCCGGCGAAATGGCGCCGCGGTCTTCCCAGGCCTGGTTGATGATGTCCTGCGGGTTCATGTTGCCTCCGAAATACGGGACGCCGGCGCGCCCGCTTGGGTGTTGGTGCGCGCGGACGCAGAGTGGTCTGCCCACGCCAGGATGCGTGCCGTGGCCTCGGCCACGTCAGGCGCGTCGGCCACCAGCGCCAGGCGGACGTAGCCGGCGCCCGGATTGTGCCCGTCCACGTCCCGGCCCAGGAAGCTGCCCGGCAAAACAGTGACATTTTGCTCTGCGTAGAGCGCCGCTGCATAGTCGGTGTCGGCAAGCTGCTCGGGCGTGCGCGCCCAGAGGTAAAAGGCGGCATCGGGCATGGCGACGGGCAGCGCGCGGGTGATGAGGGGCTGCGCCTGCGCGAACTTGGCGGCGTAGCGCAGCCGGTTATCAATCACATGGGCTTCGTCGTTCCAGGCGGCCACGCTGGCGGACTGCACGGCCGGCCCCATGGCGCAGCCGTGATAGGTGCGATAGGCGAGGAAGCGGGCGATGGCCCGGGCGTCGCCGGCCACGTAGCCGGAGCGCAGTCCCGGGGCGTTGGAGCGCTTGGACAGGCTGCTGAAGCTCACGAGCCGCTCGAAGCGCGTCCTGCCCAGTTGCCAGGCGGCCTGCAGGGCGCCGAGCGGCGGGCAGGATTCATCGAAGTAGATCTCGGAATAGCACTCGTCGGCCGCCACCAGAAAATCGTGCCGGTCGGCCAGGTCGAAGAGCTCGGCCCATTCGGCCAGCGACATCACATGCCCGGTGGGATTGCCGGGCGAGCAGGCGTAGACCAGCCGCACCCGTGCCCAGTCGTGCCCGCTTACCGCTTCCCAGGGCATGCGAAAGCCGTTTTCCTGGGTGGTGGGCAGGTAGCGCGGCTCGGCGCCCGCCAGGAACGCGGCCCCCTCATAGATCTGGTACCCGGGGTTGGGCACCAGCACCAGGCTGCGGGCCTGGGGGTCGATGACCGCTTGGGCAAAGGAAAACAGCGCTTCCCGCGACCCCGTCACGGGCAGGACCTGGGTCTGCGGATCCACGGACGGAAGGTCGTAGCGGCGCTCCAGCCAGGCGGCAATGGCGGCCCGCAGCGCGTCGCTGCCCCGGGTTGCCGGGTACGAGGCCAGCCCGGGCAGCGCCGCGCTCAGCGCGTCCAGCAGCACCGCTGGCGTGGGGTGCCGCGGCTCGCCAATAGATAGGTTGATGGGTGCCAGGTGCGCCGGGGGCGTGAGCGGGGCCAGCAGGCTGCGCAGCCGTTCAAACGGATAGGGGCGCAGCAGGTCGAGTGCCGGATTGAAGTGTGGCGCTGGGGTGGACGCGGTGGCGGTTGCCGTCACGAACGCGGCGCCTCATAGGGTACCGGGCCAGTGCCCGAGGGCTCGCCCGTGCCCAGTTCCACCGCCGGCGCGGGCTTCCAGCCGCGCTTGCGGTGTTCCACGACAACCGTGGTGTACACGCCGCCCCGCACATACCAGCGTGCCGTGACCCGCAGGAACCGCGGCGCGATGGCATCGACGAGGTCGTCGAGCACCTGATTGGTGACCGCCTCGTGGAAGGCCCCCAGGTTGCGGTAGGCGGCAAAATAGAGCTTCAGGCTTTTGAGCTCCACGTTGCGCCGGTCAGTGATGAAATCCAACTCGAAGCGGGCGAAGTCGGGCTGCGCCGTGAGCGGGCACAAGCAGGTAAATTCCGGCACGACGATGCGCACGACGTAATCGCGCTGCGGCGCCGGGTTGGGAAACGAGGCAAGGTGGGCGGACGGCTGGGTGGCGGCCGGGCTGGCTGCAAGGTTCAGCTTGGCCCGTTTGGCGGCTTTGGTGGACTTGTCGGACGCGGCGGCGGCGGCCGGCGCGGCAGGGGTACGGCTTTTCTTCAATTTTTTTCCGAAGGTGAACAGTTGCCCGCAGGTATGGGCGGCGCCCATCCTGCATTTCGCTATCATTATAGTTTCGCCCTCGGCTTTCGACGAATAAAAGCGCGCTGGGGTTGTCCTTATCCGGCGATAACCGGTTTGCGCGCGAGGCTTGCGTGCCAATCTGGGGCTTGACCCAAGCGCGTGACCCGTGCGCGCGCAGCCCGGGCGGTGCCACACTGGCCGAATCACCTCATTGGAAACGACAACGTGCGATTGCGGCAGATAAAGCTGGCCGGCTTCAAGTCCTTTGTAGACCCGACGCAGATCGACGTCCCGGGGCGCCTTGTGGGCGTGGTGGGGCCCAATGGTTGCGGCAAGTCCAATGTAATGGATGCCGTGCGCTGGGTGCTGGGCGAGACCAAGGCCGCCGAGCTGCGCGGCGAATCCATGCAGGACGTCATCTTCAACGGCGCGGCCAACCGCAAGCCGGCCGGCCGCGCCAGCGTGGAGCTGGTGTTCGAGAATAACGAGGGGCGTATCGGCGGCGAATGGGGCCGTTTCAGCGAGCTGTCCGTCAAGCGCGTGCTCACGCGGGACAACGCCTCGGCCTACGTCATCAACAACCAGCAGGTGCGGCGCCGCGACGTGCACGACCTGTTCCTGGGCACGGGCCTGGGTCCGCGCGCCTACGCCATCATCGGCCAGGGCATGATCTCGCGCATTGTCGAGGCGCGTCCCGAAGAGTTGCGCACCTTCCTCGAGGAAGCGGCGGGGGTCACCAAGTACAAGGAACGGCGCCGCGAGACCGAGTCGCGCCTGTCCGATACGCGCGAGAACCTCACCCGCGTCGGCGATGTGATCCGCGAGCTCGACAGCCAGATCGAACGCCTGCAGCGCCAGGCGGAAGTTGCTCGCGAATTCCGGGGCCTCACGGAGCGCCACGACCGGGCGCAGGCGCTGATGTGGCTCACGCGCCAGCAGCAGGCGCTGGCCGAGCAGGCACGCCACGCGCAGGAAATCGAGCAGGGCGAGGCCGCCATCGAAGCCCAGATGGCCGAACTGCGTGCCGTGGAACTGCGCCTCACCCAGGAGCGCGAAGCCCATTACGGCGCCAACGACGCCGCCAATACGGCCCATGCCGAGCTGGCTCGCATCAATGGCGAGATCGGTCGCCTGGAGGGCGAGATCCGCGCCACCCTGGAAGCGCGGGCACGCCTGGCGGCCCAGATTGAAAGCCTCACGCAATCGCAGGCCCGGCGCACCGACGAGGGCGCCCAGCTGCGCCAGCGCGGCGTGGAACTGGAAGCGGCCGCCCAGGCCAGCGGCGTGCGCCTGGAGCAGGCCCGCCTGGCCCTGGAAAACCACGACGCCGGCCTGCCGGCCTGCGAGGAAGCCAGCGAAACCGCGCGGGAAACCCTCACCACCGCCCGGGCGCGCGCGGCCTCCGCGTCCCAGGAAATCGCCAGCGCCGGCCAGCAGATGCAGGTCTTCGAGCGCTCGGCCAACAACCTGCTGATGCGGCGCGAGCGCCTGCTCGACGAGCAAAAGCAACTGGGGCAACCCGATGCCCAGCGCCTGGGCGCACTGCAGGCCGAGGCGGCCAGCGTGCAGGCCCAGGCCGAAGCCGCGCAGGAGCGCGGCCTGCAGGCCGAGTCGCACCAGCGCGATCTGGAAGCCCAGCGCGCGGCCCAGACCGAGACCCGGCGCCAGGCCTCGGCCGATCTGCACAAGCTCGAGGCCCGGCTCAATGCGGTCCAGGAAACCCTGGCCAATATGGAGGCCGATGAACGGCTCGACCCCTGGCTGCGCCAGCAGGGCATGGAATCGCTACCGCGGCTCTTCAAGCGCCTGGATGTGGAAGCCGGCTGGGAAACGGCGATCGAAGCAGTGCTGCGCGAGCGCGTTGAGGCCATGGAAGTGGGCCGCCTGGAGCCCATGGCCGCGTTCGGCCAGGTGGCGCCGCCGGCGCGGGTGAGCTTCTTTGAGCTGGCCAGCGCAGAACAGGCGGCGCCTGCCGCCGCTCCACCACCCGGCCGCGCTGCGCTGGGCGCGCGCGTGTCGGTGCGCGGCGCCAACGACGCGCGTGTCATCCGCAACCTGCTCGACGACTGGCTGGCGGGTGTCTATACGCAGCCCGACCTGCCCGCGGCCATGGCGGCGCGCGCCACGCTGGGAGCTGGCGAGCATTTTGTCGTGCCGGGTGGGCACCTCGTCTCGCGCCACGCCGTGCGCTTTTTTGCCGCTGACGACCGCAAGGCGGGCCTGCTGGCCCGCAAGCGCGAGGCCGAGAACCTGGAGCTGCAGGTCAAGGCCCAGCGCCTGATCGACGAGCAAGCCGGTGAGATGCTGGCCCGGCTGGAATCGCAGCTGCGCCAGGCGCAGCAGGAAGCGCAGGCCGCCCGCGACAGCGCGAGCCAGTTGCGCGGCCGCGCCCACACCCTGCAGCTGGAGGCCGTGCGCCTGGGTGAACTCATCGACCGGATCCGCCACCGCGGCGGCCAGATCGAATCCGAGCTCGAGGAGCTGGCTTCCGAGGAACTGGAACTGGGCAGCCAGCGCGATGCCGCCGAGGCGCGCTTTGCCGAACTCGATGAGGCCCTGGGGGCCCTGCAGGAGGCGGTGGAGACGGCCCGCATGGCCGACGAGCAGGCCAGTGCGATGCTGCGCGACAAGCGCGAGCAATCGCGCCAGTTGAGCGCGGATTGCCAGCGCCTGGAGTTCGAGCTGGCCGGCACGCAGGAGCGCATTCGCGATGTGGCGCATGCCGTCGAAGTCGCCGGCAGCGACGCGCTGCGCCTGGCGCAGGACATCGAGCGGGCCCAGCTGGAGGCCGCCAAGCTCGACGACAGCGCGGCGCGCGGTGGCCTGGAAGACTGGCTGCAGCAGCGCGTGGCAGCCGAACAGGCAGTGGCGCTGGCGCGGGCCCAGGTGGACGAGTGGATGCAGAAGTCGCGTGTCAGTGAAGACCAACGGCAGAAGATCGAACGCGGCCTGCAGCCGCGGCGCGACCGCGTGACCGAGGGACGGCTCAAGGAACAGGCAGCCCGCCTGGCGGTGGAGCAGTTCGACGGCCTGCTCACCGAGGCCAAGGTGGACCGCGAGGCGCTCATGGCGGAGTTGCCCGGCCTGCCCGCCGTGGCGGCACAGGAGGCGGAGATCAGCCGTCTGGCCCAGTCCATCGCTGATCTGGGCGCGGTCAACCTCGCGGCGCTGGAAGAGCTGGAAAGCTCCACGCAGCGGCAGGGATTTCTCAACGCCCAGTCCGCCGACCTGCAGTCGGCGGTCACCACCCTCGAGGACGCGATCCGCAAGATCGATCTGGAAACCCGGGCGCTGTTGCAAAAGACCTTTGACGAGGTCAACCGGCATTTTGGCGAGCTGTTCCCCAAACTCTTTGGCGGCGGCGAGGCCAAGCTCACGATGACGGGTGACGAGATCCTCGACGCCGGCGTGCTGGTGAGCGCCCAGCCGCCGGGCAAGCGCAACAGCTCCATCCACCTGCTGTCCGGGGGCGAGAAGGCCTTGACGGCCACGGCGCTGGTCTTTGCCATGTTCAAGCTCAACCCGGCACCCTTTTGCCTGCTCGATGAGGTGGACGCGCCCCTGGATGACGCCAACACCGAGCGCTTTTGCCAGCTGGTCCGCTCCATGTCCGAACACACCCAGTTCCTGTTCATCACGCACAACAAGCTGGCCATGGAAATGGGCGAACAGCTGGTCGGCGTCACGATGCAGGAGCAGGGGGTCTCGCGGATCGTGGCGGTGGACATCGACAGCGCCGTGCGCATGACGGCCGAGGCCGCATAGCCTCCAACCCCATGTCCACACGCCCATGAGGACCGACTTGCAACTGGCACTGCTGGCGGTAGGCGCCCTGGTGCTGGTGGCGGTCTACGCGCACGGCAAATGGCAGGAGCGGCGCCTGCTGCAGCGCATGCGCGAC
>Ga0209698_10008600_pt1 | contig 10517 bp, 16 predicted proteins | sample LitLauG_LLR_2012_FD_187203 | JGI IMG/M metagenome (GOLD analysis project Ga0209698, IMG submission 187203) | Freshwater sediment microbial communities from Pennsylvania, USA - Little Laurel Run_MetaG_LLR_2012 (SPAdes) (version 2) | ecosystem: Environmental > Aquatic > Freshwater > Creek >... | reverse complement strand
ATATCGCCCGTATGGGTTGATTTGATGCTGCAAAGCTTGACGCTTGCACAGCTATCAACGCTGACAGCCTATGCATACGGGCATGGCGGTAATGATTTCTACGTGCTCACGCTGCCCGGCCAGTGGTCGATCGAGCTTTCGTCATCCACTCAGGTTTGGTCATACCGGCAATCTCCCGGCCGGCTGGATCACGCTGCGCGATGCGCCACAGAGCACGACGGGGGCGTGACTTACGTCGGATTGGACACTGGCCACGTATGCACTACCAACATCAATAGCATTGCGGAGCCTGCGGGCACGCTCGCGCGCACGATCATTACGCCATGGGCCGGCGGTTCCGCCGGGAATCTGATCTCGGCCGGCGGGAACGGCCAAGAAACGCGACAGACTTTCGATTCGATCGACGTAACGTCTTCCATGGGACCGGCCGCCGGCACGTTCCAACTGGACTGGTCCGAAGATCGTGGCGTCACATGGCGCGGCGTGCGGCATGTGACATTGCCGCAGCCGGGCACAAGCCGCGCGATTGCCAGGAATTTCGGTACTGGCCGGCGTCGTCAGTTCCGTTTGCAATACAGCGGTATACAGGCACCATTTACGATGGACGAGATTTTCGCCATCGTATCGCCAGGAACCTGACAATGGTCCTGAAAATACCGCCACCGCCTCCGATCGCCATTGCTGATCCTACACTGAACCGATGGCTTTTGGAGATCACCGCCATATTCAATGCGCAAGGCGGTATCGACCAAACTAGCGTCACTGGACTGCCTGCCACGACTGCTCAGGTAGCGACGAACACGACCAACATCGCGAGCAATGAAGCCGCAATCGTTGCGGAGACTGCGCGAGCGGAAGCCGCAGAAGCATTGCTCGCCCCGCTCGCCTCTCCAGCGCTGACAGGCACTCCCACAGCACCGACTCCAGGTGCTGGGGACAACACGACAAAGCTTGCTACGACTGCCTTCGTTCAGACGCGCGGAGGTGCCCTCCATAACGGCACGGGTGCGCCTGCGGCCGGTCTGGGGCTCGTCGGAGACTGGTATGGAGACCCTGCGGGCGGGGCTGGGGCGCGTGTCTGGATCAAGACTGGCGTGAGCACTTGGACGGCGTTTCCATTCTAGCGAACAGCGTCAATCCGTTCATGGTTCCCTGAAATTCTTCCAAAGTCCGCACGACAAAATATGTTTTTCCGGCCGCTTCCCATTGGCGCTGGAATTCTTTTTGCGCTTCGTTTTGTTTACCATCTTCGTCTTTCAATTCAATGGCTACATCATTGATCGCATCGCCGAATACAAGATAGTCAGCAACGCCAGGGCGTACCCCCATGCGCTTGAAATGGACACCTGTACCTACACCGCCGCGACGTTCATTCGGCACATGGAAAATAAGCAATTTATTCCATACCCCGGATTCAACGAGAAATTGCTGGCATAGATAATGCAGGCATTTTTCGCTTTGAACGGCCTTCTTTTTCTTCGCCATCATTTCCTCTTTGGGGGCGGTACGCCAAGTTCGCAGAGCCGTTTTTCCGCTCCCGGCAGCCATGACTCAACGGCCGCAGTGATGACCATCGTGCGTGTCGTCAATGTTTCGCTGTCGATATTTCGCGCGACGAAATCCACCCGCTCGATAAGATCGGCCGGCATTCGAGCGGAGATCATGAGTTTGCGTTTAGATGACATGGCGGGTAAGATACCGCAAAGTGTCATACACTGGCAAGGAAAATTTTCATGTCCGGATTTGGCGGTGGTCTTGGGACAGTCATCGGGTCTACGCTCGCACAACAGGACCTGTCCAAAGGCTTGTCCGATGTGAATAATACGTCTGCCGGTTTTCAAGCCACTACACAGCCGTACAATCAATTCGGCCAGTCGTTCTTGAGTCCGGCGTCTGGCATGATCGGCAAAATAGCCGGTACTGCGGGCGCTGATCCGAATTTGAATTACGATACGTTCATGCAGAATTATCAAGGTTCGCCGGGCGAAGCATATACCGTCAATCAAGCCAATGCCGTGCAGAACAGCAGTGCCGCGTCAACGGGTCAGTTGCTCTCTGGTGCCAATGAGCGCGCGCTCGCCACGACGGACACTGGGATTGCCAATACATTCGCAAATCAGGCGTACTCAAATTATCTGACCGGCAACCAGCAACAGTTCGGGCAGCTTGAAAGCGCGCTCGGCAATATGTTCAATGCAATCGGCGTGGGCACGACGGCAACCGGACAGCAGGCCGGTGTCGATGTGGCTCAGATGAATCAGCAATCCGCAATCGCCCAGGCTCAAGCAAAGAATTCTCAGGCCAAGGGTGGCGGCATTGGTTCGATGTTCAGCGGTCTTGGAGCTATGAAGTTTCCGTTCTAGGCGTCGTGGATATCGAATGGATCAGGCGGTAACGCAAATCCATCCGGCGTTGTAAGACTCCCATCCGGTTTTTTCATGGCCGGTAACCACGGTCTGTCTGCGTATTGCTTTACGTAACAGTTGTAATGGGCTGCGGTAATTGAATCTTCCAATAATAGCGGCGCAACATATTCTGGCGCAATTACGCGCCTTCTCGTACTGGAGAGCATTAAACTCTCGATAGCCTCACGCCACGCCGACAAGCGTCCTTGGAAATCCAGCCGTACAGCATTCCCGTCCGGACGAATAACAATGATAGCGGTTTGATCGACTTTTCTCATTTTCATCTCACTATGCTGTAAATATAAACGTCCTGGGGTTCTTCACTGATGTTCGGGAAAACTGTGAATCGTCGCAATCGTCCTTCCCGTTCTGCGCCCATGCGTTCCAATACCCGCTGCACGGCAATGTTATCAGGATGGCAATACGCCCAGATACGCCAGATTTGCGGATGCGTGAAAACCCACTGGACGAACGGTACCGAGAACTCGCGGCCAGCACCACGTGCTTTCCAGTCGCGCCGGAACATGATCGTGATAGCCGCTTGGTGTCCTTGGACTTCAAATCCGACGATTCCGAGGATGTCTGTCGGATCGCCGTCGAGCACTACGGCCTGCCATCTGGATGGCGAATCGCGATACTGTGCGATCAGGTCGCGCGCCTCGTCCACGGTGTCGTGCACCTTGAATCCCATGTATCTCATGACCGCGCGATCGCCCGTCATGGCGAATATGCGCGGTCCTTCCCACGGTGCGATATCGCGAATCAGGAAGCGGCCAAGACCTTGTTCATTCATAGTGGTGGACACCGGGAGAGTTGAACTCCTTGCAATGCCCCTCGAAAATACGCCGTAGTGTGCTTTCGATGGGGTGCATGACCGCATGCTATTAAATTGCTTCGGCGCCCTTGTTTATTCACGAGTGATCCTCTCGTTTGGTTTCAGACCCGCTTTCTCCAGGCATTTTTTACAAGTTACAAAGCGGCTATTACTCGAATGTTCGCGATTTTCGAGTCCGACGATGAAAACACCGCACATTGTTTTACCTTCCATTCTTGCCTCGTAGAAATGGATTGGTTCTTTCATATCAGCGCCTCCTAGGTTCGTGCGTAAAAATCAAATAGGCGGTTTATCGAAATTTTGTGCGTGGTATCGTCGAATGTCATCAAATTGTGCTCTTATTTTCGCGTCTCTGTCTTGTATGATTCGATCGGTTCTTTTCTGTTGTGCTTGCCAAGTGAGCCAAATAAGCGCCAGAATCGACGGGACGACAGCGCATGCAGCGCCGAAGGCCATGGCCCATATCGTGCTCATCAGCGCTTCCTGGGGTCGTAGTAGGGATCACCATATCCGCGGTCTGGGAGCATGAGCGGCCACCGCGAACCGCGGTATGGCTCCATGCCCGGCCACCGTGGTGCTTGCCATTCGCGACGAGGTGGAGGCGGACAGTATGGCGTCCCGTAGTACCAGCCGCATCGACCTGCATCATATGGCCCTCTTGGCGGATAGTACGGACGACTATTATCAATCGCCACGGCCTGCGTTGAAAGCATGCCTGTAAATAAGATCGTGAGTAAGCGTTTCATCTTTCCGTCTCCAATTCATACACACGTGTACGCTTAATTATGCGTGTTGTCAATTACTATTTGGAAAAACGCTCCCCCTCGTACCCGTCGCACCCTAATGGTAACCCTGTCGTCCATGAGCGAGGTCGTTTCATGATTTCGCGTATTTGTGCGGAACGTTCTTTCGCTATGGTAGCCGGTGCCAACGCTAGGATTGAATCGTACACATCCAGGATTAATTTTACGTCTGGCAATTCGTTTTCGATATCGGCTTCGGCCGCGGTTATTAAGTCTCGTGTTAACCGTTGGCAAGCAATTTCGAGTAATGCGCCTCCGTGCGTGCGCTGCAACATCATCGCACCGAATTTTCCGCGGAAAAACATCAAATTTCCGGTGTGATCTATGTGCGCGGAATAGTGTGGAATCGAAGCTCCAGATGGTAATAGCATCCATACAGTTCCATAAGTATCTTTTTGAAACGCGATCTTATCAACTGAAAAAATACGGCTTGGCGTGTCGTAAATGGAAGACCGAAAACCCTCTGCTAGACGGTCAAGTAGCCCACCGCGACCGAATAGCGGTTCATTAGCATCACGATATCCGTAAATATCTGATTTAGCTCTAATTTCATCAATAACACGGCCTTTTTTACGCTGATCTGCAATATATTTTTTCCATCCCATTGCATAGTTGCCTCCAAGCGTTACCGGCTTTGCGTCATCACGTGGCTTTTTATGCGTGTCTTTAGTCGCTCCAACTGGTGCCCATCCCATGCGGATTGCATTATACAGATACGGATCACCACCATCCGCTAGCAATCGCAATCGATCTCTGTCATCTGCCAACCACATGGCGAGCCTATACTCTGCCTGACTTTCGTCGTTATCACAAATCATCCATCCGGAGGGTGCCACGATGCAACCGCGCAGACAATCAGTAAGTGCTTTGTTGTCGTATCGAAAACCTTGTTTCAGACCTGCAATCACGCTTTCGATAGTCGGTCGACCGTTCTTGCCGTCATACTTGCCAGACGGCCGCGCGATATTGAAAAGATTGGCGCCTTCAGAAGTGCCGCGGCCGGATCGTGCGCCAAAGTAACGAGTAGCGTCCTTGTACCAGCCGCCTACGTGTCGATTCAAGAGCGCTTGCGCTTTCAGCGGTGCAGAACCGCCTTCGACCGCGAGCAGCTCTAGGATGAGGCGCACGTCGGGATGTAGGTTGTCGTCGGTTAGTTTTTCAGCAACTACGTGTTTCTGCGTGCTCTCCAGTCCAGCGGCGCGGTTTCCGCTGTTGCACCATTCCATAATTCGTTGGCGCTGCGAAAGCTTCGTGACTGCACCACTGGTCCACTCCATTAATTTTTGTGCGGTTTCCTGTTCGATCTCTTGACGACGCAGCGCAATTGCGGTCGCCAATTCGATATCGATCGGCAATCCGATTTCGTTCTTGCGCCATGTACGTTCGAATACGAGTCTTTCCGCTTCCGAAAGCGGAGGTAACCTACTATCCAACGCGATCAAACAGCGCACATCCTGTACTGCATATTCAAGTAATTCTCGATACGTCTGTATATCTTCGTTGAACGTGCCGTCACGCTGCGGCTTGCACGTCGCCATGACTAACTGTCGACCGCGTTTATCTTTTCCAGAAATACCGAGTGCCGTACACACTTGGTCTAGTCCTCCCGGTAATGCAAGGGCCTGAGCACGCGCCATGGTGCAGTTAACTTTTTCAGGTCCGACATTCCAGAAGGGATTGAGTGCTCGGAGTATCGATATGTCAAAATTGGCGTGATGAGCAACTACTTCACTACATACGTGTAAATCTTCATATAATTGACTAATAGAGTGTGTACCCAACGATGAATGTACGGGGCTGGCAGTTTTCATTAATCCATTGACGTTCCACACAGCCACGGTAATGCCGGTGGAGCGATCAGATGCGTATCTTCTCGCCCCAGCGGAACGAAGGTCAATCCTGCTACGGGTCTCCAAATCGAGTAAGACGCGCATTCCAGATTCCTCATTACGTCTGCCATGTGACAAAATTCAGCTACTGAAAGGTTTCTTTTAGAGGAATTAGCACGGTGACTGATAACCCATATGTTGCCTTTTACATAACCTTTGTGATTTTCAATACGATCCAAAGCCGGCGCATCGGCCATAGTTTCACGCGAGCCACCGATTATCAACGCAGTACCCAATAATGGGCATACGTCAGGAATATGGATATCTGAAATTTCTATGTTAAAATCCAAGCCACGTTCTTTAGCTCGCCTTTTTGCTTGACGCCACATGCTCGCAGCCGGGTCTTTCACTCGGTGGCGGCGCATTGCTTCTCGACTGGCGGTTAATTTAGCGTGGGGGTTTCGTCGCCCCCACGCGTTGGAGTCTGTTTTTCGCACGTACTTACCGCTGTGCGAATGGGTTAGCCGGTACACTAGGTGCCGTGAATTGCGCACCCGTCGTCGCAAACCCCGGATTCGGAGGTGCAAAGCTCCCTGGTTGCGGGGCAGTAAAACCCGGCGCCCCCGATTGCGGTGTAATGGGCGGCGATGCGAAACCTCCCAAGGCCGGTCCGAATCCTGCGACTTGAAGACCTTGCTTTTGCGCTTGCTGCATCAACTCGGCACCACTCACGGAATTGGCGAACACGATTTCCTCGCCCGGTGCGGAGAACACGACGGCATTCAGATACAGCTTGGCCGCCCTGTTGTTTTGCCCGCTCACGGCTGCGGTGCCGCCGACCATGACATAATCGCCGGACTTGACGCCGATCTTACCAGTGAGCTTCGCAAGGGCACCGCCGGGCTGTACGATTTCGACAGTCGGAGGCGTGCCAGTCGACGCGTTGAACAGCCAATGTCCCTTGGCAAATTCGGATGATTTCCCTTCCGCATTCGGCCGGTCGCCGTCTTCGATCCGCCAGTCAACGATTTGCGGGTTATTGGCGTAGAGCTTGCCGAGTGCCTGGACCAATCCGGCCAATCCCGGCTCGGCATGCCACGTCGCTTGCGTCTTCGGGCAGATGAAACCGGCGAAGTAGTTGGGCTTTTGCTGTTTTTGTCCTTTATAGCTATCGCTGGGCGTCCACAAGTGCCGCATGTCAGTAATGCGAACGTTGAACAGCGTGAATTGCTCATACTGTCTTTGCTGTGCCATTTTCATGTCTCCTTGTTCAGTGTGTCAGTACTGTACTTGTACGCCACTTGTTACCAAACGTCAATACACCGCTTTTAATTTGGGTTCCGGAGCATGTGCAGCTACGGCGGCGTACTTCTTGCCCTCGAAACCTAATTTTTCTAGTTGTGCAGGTGACGGGGGTTTCAAGTGCTGCGCACCGTAATTTCGCATAGTAAATTCAGATGCTTGTCGCGCGTCGTTCCATACGCGCCATTTTTTACCGGGCTTTAGAGCTGCGTCAGGGCGTTTCGTCAAGGCTTCCTCGTAAACGTCCTTCACGTCGCCAAGGGCGCGAATCAATCGGAGCAATCGAACAAGTTCTTCTGTGGTCAGGTCTTCGACTCGGCGCGACATGGCGCCCATGACGAAGCCCGCATCGGTGGCCATTGCAGGACACGCCTGGAAGGCTTTGCACCATCGGCAGTGCGGACCGGGCTTCGGTGCGCTGCGATCCGCCACGGCCCGGAGGACGCGCATGCGGTGCGCCTCTACTTCGGAACGATGCGCCATCCACTGCTTCCACGGGTCTTCATCCAGGCCATCCGGTTGAAAAATCACAAGGCGCCACCATTCGGCGTGATGCGCCGGTAGTAGTGCTGCGGCGTACGTAAGTAACTGCTTATTGTGATATGCGGGAACATCCCACTTGCCGAATTTAGCGTCAATGATTGTTGCGATGCGGTCACTCCATGAGAATATATCAAGAGTGCCTCCACAGTCGCCGGCTACTTTAACTCGGTATTCTCGTATAGTGGAATCCGGGTCTTCAAGCTGCGCAATGAAGCTCTCCACTTCCGGATTGTCGCCAGCTTCCATCAAAGCATGCTTTTCCGTGCCAGTTTCGGCCGCTGCAATCGTGCTCGCCTTCTTTGGCGGTTCCGGAACGGCATTGAGCGCAGACCATGAACACTCAAGCCAAGTTGCGGCCGATGACGCAGAGAAAATTTCGTGCTTGCTCATGGGACTTGTTCCTATTTGACGAGAGCGCTTTAGAACGGAAAATTGTCGGCGATAACGCGTTCCATCCATTCGTCGGCGTTTTTGAATCCAATCCGTTTGCCACCGTCGTACATATTCAAGAGTTTGGCATAATGCGTCGATAGGCTAATGAGTTGTTCGAGCGCATTCTTGATGGCGTCTCGTTCGATCTCCAGTGCGATGACGCGTTGTCGCAACTCGCCCCACTCCCGGTTTGCCTTGCCGCAGGCGGCGCGCTCGGCGGCTGCGAGAATAGTCTCAACTATTTTTTCGAGTGTATAATTTTCAAGAAGCCCAAGTTCGTACAGAGCTTGTATTGCTTCTTTCGTTTGAGCTTGTGTAATCATTCCGCCACCTTCGCCATAGCCGCATGGTACATCTTTTCCGCCAACTTGGCTACGCCTTCATCGTAATCGCCGTTCTGCGGTTTGCCTTCGATCCTGCGGCACATGCTCATGACGACACCATAGGTCAGCCGCAAAAATGCAGCGGCGTGCTCGCGTTCTGGATCGCTGGTAAGTTCCTGTTCGAGTTTGCGCAAATTAACGTGAACAGCTACTGGTTCCAATATTGGCTCTGGCGGCAATCTTTCGACCGCAAGAAATTGATCTTGTTTGGCGATGCGGCGACGGTGTTCCGTATCAAGATCGACAGGCGGCGAACGATGGAGAGGCGGTGCATAATCAGTAACGCTCATGGTGAGGTCCTTTTCTGGAATGGAAGCCCGGCGAACCGGGCTCCACTAATCGGATTGAGTTACGCACCCATCAGCTTCGCGGTCTCTTCCAACTGCGCGATGGAGAGCTTCGGGAGGAAATGCCCCTTGATCTGCTCAAGAGTTGCGGCGGCGGCTTCCGTACCGCAACGCTGACGGAACCATCCCAGCACCGCATCAGCCGGTTGACCACCCGCAATGGCACTGTCGATCTTCGCGTTGATCCGCGTGACCAATGCCACAATTTCCGGCGCCGCGGAGGGGAAACCCGGTTTTGCACCGCCCGATTCCGTGACGGGGAATCCCTGGGAAGGTGCTGCGAACGAAGGCATTGCGGTGGCTGGCGGCTGTATCGGCGCCGGGGCCTGAGGTGCCGGATTCTCGTCGTCAGCCTCGCCTTTGCCGCGGCGCGTGCCTTTGAGATGTTCCTTGACGAAATTCTTCACCTCGTCAACGCTGTCAAAAATAAGCTGCATTTGGTCAGTTCTCCTATTTGTGCAGACCAAGTTGTGTATGACACTGGGGCGGAAGCACGTCAAGTCTCTTTTCAGGTTTTGTACGCGATAAGATACCGCAAGCTTGCGTCGCTATTCAGCATATGCACCAGTGTGGCAGCTTGTTGCCGCGTTGTTTTGGCGCAATCCTCCACTGGATGTATAGTTAAGAATAGTTCTCGCGTTCTTTCTCCATGTGGTTTGCAGTAGTACACACAATTTTCTTCTGCTACGTACATTTCATGTCTCCTATTTTTGTTGGACGTTATTGCGTACGATGTGCCATGCTTCTTCGTAATCTTCAGTCGGTCCGAGATACCGGCTGTTCGGGTCTGCACCGATAATAACACGAAAACCTAGTTCTGTGTCATTGTCGGTATGTACACGAATCAAGATGCGCAGAGCTTCGTTCAAAGTCATTTCATGTCTCCTATCGTTGATGAATCTGCCCCTTTACATCGTAAATTCCGGCCGCGATGTATCGACCGTTTGCTGTTCGCTTCAAGTAGACCGAATGCGGTTCGCCGGGCAGAATTTCGTAATTCCAGAACGCCGTCGTGAATTTCGTCGTAAGCAACCACCCTCCGTTTCGTTTGATCGGCGGCGATACGATAGCCTGCCAAGGTTCGCTTTCGATGATTTTACGGATGCTTACGGCTTCGTGTTCGCCGCCACGGGTTTTCAGGTCTTTACCCGGTGATGTGATGGCGCTGTTATCAAATCCGCAAAACGGGCACGTCGGATGCAAGAATGATGCGTATGGTTGTTCGCATGCAGCACATTGCTTGATAGCTGATTGCTGCGTGCCGCAGTGGGGACACTTAAGACCGTGAAAATGCGGATCGAATCGTTTAAAGCATGCTTTACATTTTGGCGCGCTTTTGTGCAATACTGCACACTTCGGGCAAGTTTTGCCATGTTCCCATGTTTCCCATTCTGTACCGCAGCCTACTGCACATTCTGCAAATGGTGGCAGGCTATCGTTGCGAACATCTTCGCACGTCAGCATGCGGCCGGGAGACGCCATGACAGCATCAAGAGTGCCGTGTCGAATTATATTGCCGCCAAAATCCGATACCAGGCAATTGACTGCGTACGGTGTCGGCCGCGCACCTCGTCCAAGTCCTTGCGCGTACAGAACCGCTGATTTCGTTGCACGGCAGAATGCAAGATAGTCGATATC
>Ga0209698_10008597_pt1 | contig 10521 bp, 11 predicted proteins | sample LitLauG_LLR_2012_FD_187203 | JGI IMG/M metagenome (GOLD analysis project Ga0209698, IMG submission 187203) | Freshwater sediment microbial communities from Pennsylvania, USA - Little Laurel Run_MetaG_LLR_2012 (SPAdes) (version 2) | ecosystem: Environmental > Aquatic > Freshwater > Creek >... | reverse complement strand
GGATATGGGCGACCGGATGGAGGACGTGGTGGTGGTCACAATGTCCGAGTTCGGCCGCACCGCGAAGGAGAACGGCAACCGCGGCACGGACCACGGGCACGGCAACGTGATGTTCGCGCTGGGCGGGCCGGTGCGCGGCAGCAAGGTATATGGCAATTGGCCGGGGATGGCGAAGGAGCAACTCTACGAAGCGCGCGATCTCGCCGTCACGACGGACTTCCGCGATGTGCTGGCCGAGGCAGTGGCGAGCCATCTGGGGAACCCGAACATTGCCGGTGTGTTTCCGGGATACGCGGCGAGCGCGGACAGGTTCCGGGGATTTGTTCGGGCGTAAGCGGACTCCGATATACTCTGAATTCCGCTTATGAACATAGTCACGCGATCCGCAGTGGCAGCACTGGCAGCCTTGTCTTCGTCATTCGCGCAGGCACCGGCAGCCGGAGGCCGCGGGCCGGCAGCGCCGCCGAAGCTGGAGATCCGGCAGATCAAGCCGAACTTCTATATGGTGACGGGCGCCGGGGCGAACAGCGGGGTTCGCGTGGTTCCTGGCTCGGGGATCATCCTCGTGGATGGCAAGCTGCCCGGCAACTACGACGCGCTGATGGCGCAGATCCGCAGCGTGACACAGGAACCGATCCGGGATCTGATCGTGACGCACCATCATGTGGATCATACCGGCAACAACGCGGGCTTTCTGGCAGCGGGTGTGCCGATCATCGCGCATGAGAATCTGAATAAGAATCTGACGACTTACCAGACAGCTCCGCCCATTCCACCGCCGGCGACGATCACTTACACAACCGATTATACGGTGAAGGTCGGGAATGCCGAGGCGAAGGTTTATCACTTCGGGCCCGGACATACGTCGGGCGATTCGGTAGTGTTCTTTCCCGACCTGAAGATCATCATGCTGAGCGACGTGGTGACGACGGGCGCGACGGGACCGTTGATGGATTATGCGTCGGGCGGGAGCGCGCTGGAATGGCCGAAGGTGCTGGAATCGATACTGACACTGGATTTCGATACCGCGATTGCAGGGAATGGCGATCCACTTACTAAGGCGGATGTGGCGACTTACAAGACGAAGTACGAGTTGCTGCTGAGCCGGGCGAAGGCACAGGTCGCAAAAGGCACGCCCAAAGAGGACTTACTGAAGTCAATCCGGACGGATGACATTGGGTTCAACTTCCGGCTGAACGGGACGGCGATCGACAGCTTTATCGCCGAACTTTCCAAATAGTGATTGAGGTCTTTGGGTTCGTCACGGGCGTCCTGAACGTCTGGCTGCTGGCCCGGCAGAAGGTCTGGAACTGGCCGGTCGGACTGGCTAACAACGCAGCGTATCTGATCCTGTTTGGCCGCACGGGCCTTTACGGCGACGCAGGGCTGCAACTTCTCTACATCACGCTGGGCATCTATGGCTGGTGGACCTGGGCGCGGAGCAGCGCAGGCGGGGACGAACTGCGTATCGCGCGGACGAGTGCGGCGACGTGGCGGTGGCTGATCCCGGCGACCTTGCTTGCGGCGGTGGGGTTGTCATTCTTCCTGGCAAGATACACGGATTCGACGGTCCCGCGCTGGGATGCCGTGACGACTGCGCTCTCGCTGGCGGCGACGTGGGGGCAGTGCCGGAAGCTGGTGGAATCCTGGTGGATCTGGATATTGGTCGACGTGGTTTATATACCGCTGTACATATACAAGGGGCTCGGGTTAACGGCGGTGTTGTATGCCGTCTTTCTGATGTTGTGCGTTGTGGGGTTGAGGTCGTGGACAGGAGCACTGCGGGGGGCAGAGATACCTGTCGCGTAACTGGTGGCGTTGGTGCTTCCGGCGAGGGCCGAAAGCGCAAAAAACGGGTTAGGCGGCAATATATTCGGGGTTCGTTGAGGGTGATTGCGGAGGTGGCGCGGGGGCTGCGGAGTCCAGACTCCCGCAGGCCCGCTCGTCACCGTGCAATAATCAGCTCGCCGCCACAATCAGGGCACCTTTCGTCATCAGTCGATCGGAACAGTCGTGACTTACGGCGCAGGGTTTACTGATCTTACACTCAAGAACAGAAAGGCACGGTTCGCTGGCTCTTCGCAAGCGGATGCTGAGGGGCTGACGGCCGGCAGATCCGACACGTGTTGGTCGCGCCTTTATCCGTGCAAACCCAGCCGGGCGAGGACGCGGCGAACCTTTTTCGGCGAGACCGAAAGGCGGCGCGCCACGCGGGCGACTTTGCGGCCTTCGTGCTCCCAGACTTTGGGGATGATGAGATCGGCGAAGTCTTCGGTGAGCTGCTGGAAAGTGCGGTCGCCAACGACGCCCTGGGACCACGCCTGCAACGTGGAATCGAGATTGCCGCCGCGGACGACCTTGGCTTTCAGCGTTTGCAGATCTTCCCAGATGTGGTCCTGCACTTCGTTCTTCAGAAGTATCGCGGCCTGGTCGCTCATTTCGCGGGCGGCATCGAGGCTGCCGGGCGAGGTGTTGCAGAGCGTGAGTCCATACCAAATCTGGGCACGGGCAAGGAGACGGCGATTTTCGGTGTGGCGCGCCATGTCGACGGCCTCTTTGGCGGCTTCGAGGGCGAGGTGTGCAACCCAGGCGGGATCCTCAATTTCCTCTTCCAGCTTGGTATTTTCGACCATACATTCGAGGAGTTTGGCGCGGGCCATCAGGATGTAGTCAGTCTTCTCTTCGCCGAGGGACCAGGCGCGGCGGGCTTCGTCGTCCGCCTTGAAGAGGTCGCCTGAATCGAGATGGAGGTGGCCGCGGTTGACGCAGACGGTACCGGCGCCGCGGTGGTTGGAGTGGATTTCGTAGATCTGGCTGGCGCGGTCGAGGTGAGCGAGGGCTTCGGCGCGTGTGGTTTCGTAGTCGCGGCGGAGGTCGGGTTCGGAGCGGCGGCGGAGGGCGGCATCGGCGTCGATCTTTTTGCGGAGCTGGAGGGCGATGAGGCGCTCGACGTAGCCCATGTTGGCGAGAGAGCGGGCGAGGTTGCGGTGCTCGGGGTCGCGCTTGCTGTATTCGTCGATGGCGTTGGCGAAATGGCGGAGAGCGAGGTCGTAGCGGCCTTCGCGGCGGTACATGCGGCCGTAGGAGGACTGGATGTTGCCGAGCGTGATGAAGTCGTCGGTTTTGGAGAGGACGGCGTCGGCGTCGCCGAGGAGTTTGAGGGCGTCCTTGATACGGCCCTTCTGGAAGAGCAGCCAGCTTTCGGCCACCTGCATGGCTGCGGCCATAGGGCCCATGCCGGCGTCGGTGGCGTAGCGGAAGCCTTCTGCGGCGTGGAGGAGGGCGGCATCGTACTCGCCGGCTTTGCGGTTGCAGCGCGCGCTCCAGAAGTGGGCGAGGGAGTGGAGGACGGGGTCGGGAATCTCGGTGCGGAAGGAGAGGACGAGGCTGAAATTGGCGAGGGCGCGGTCGACGTGCTCTTCGGCGACCCAGACCATGCCCTCGGCCATGAGGACGAAGGCGTAATCGGAGAGGGGGAGGGTGGAGCGGCGGCCTTTGGGGAAGGCGCCGAGGCCATCCTGGACGACATCGACATCGCGCCAGCCGGCGTCGACCCACTGGGCGACGAAGCAGAGGAGGGCCGCGGCGTCCGGGTCGTGGGGGTCAAGACGACCCATTTTCAGCCAATGGGCGTCAAGGCGGGCCATGCCGGAGCCGATGCGGCGCTGGCCGAGGTCTTGGCGGAGGCCGGTAAGGAGGTCAAGGGACATTCCGGTATCAGAGTACCAGATGGACGGTCCGAATCGGACGAGTTGGCGGTTGTGGAATTCTCCATGACCCGTTTGGGGAGCCTCAAAGTTGAAAGTCACCAAACCTCAGATCCCATGGAGTAGCATTTTTCAATGAACGCCGATGCAGTACCCGCACCCAGCACAATCGCTCCCGTCATTGAGACCGAGCGCCTTCGGCTCCGCCCTCACCGGTCCGACGATCTCGCGGATTGCGTCTCCATGTGGTCTGACCCCGCGGTTGTCCGTTATACGATTGGGAGCCCATCACCACCGCAGAGGACGTGGTTGAGGATATTGGCGTATCGCGGACACTGGGCGATGTTGGGCTACGGTTACTGGGCGGTAGAAGAAAAGGCCTCAGGCCGGTATGTTGGCGAACTCGGCTTTGCGGACTTCAAGCGGGATATTCAGCCGTCGGTCAACGGGATGCCCGAGCTGGGTTGGGCATTGGTCCCGCAAATGCACGGCAGGGGTTATGCAACGGAGGCGCTGAGGGCCGCTGTGTCGTGGGGCGACGTCCACTTTGGCCGGGTGCGTACCGTCTGCATTATCCACCGCGACAATGAAGCGTCCCTTCGCGTGGCTGCGAAGCTGGGCTATCAGACACTGCTCAGGAGTGGGGACGAAGCGGGGCCGGACGTGATTTTGGTTCGCCTGCCGCCGGAGCCTTCTGCGCAGGGCGGCGGCTGAGCTTCAATAGGTTCCGGATTCTCGCGCGACAGCACGCAGAGAAAGGTTGCCTGTTACAGGGCCGAGCAGGTCCCTTCGCGACAGGATCCCGTGTTGCCTGCCAGCGAAGGACGGCGCTTCCGAAGTCCAGAGGCATCAGGAGGCGGCCAGGCGGCTGTTTGGGGACGCAGTGGGCGGCGCGTTTTGGTCCAGGTTAATTGGAGTTGCTTCCCGCTGCCTTTTCTTTCTGGTTGGGACTTCCTTTACCGGTAATAATCAGGCTGCGCAGGCTACCGTTCACATAGGAACCCCAGGCGTTTGAGCAGCCATTGAAACATTCCATTCCGGGAGCCAAACCGCGGTGAGTGAAACGGACTTCGGTTTGATCGCCCTTCTTCGAGATGTCGAAAATAATTTCCGTTCCGGTCCACTCGGTTTTGTCTTCAACAAAATTCAGGTAACCGTCCAGAACCAACCAAACGACTCTCTTGCCGGAAGTCAGCTCTGTTATCCGCTGCCTGGAATAATGGACGTCTTTGTACCGGTAAGTCCACTCATCCCCGGGTTTGTCCGTGCTGCCTTCAATTTCGCCCGACCACCATCCGCGGACATTGTTGATGGCAGCGAAGGCTTGTTCCGGAGTTTGGTCCACCGTAAAGGCAATGGTGAGATCCTGAGCACTTTTCGTTTCGGTGTTGTTCGTGGCCATATATATACACTTCTCCTTTCAGGGTTATCCTCGCGGACGAATCCGACAGGTCTATTTTTTCTTGGTTCGATTCGGCGGGTCGCGCTTCGCGGCACCACCGGTTTCCACATCAGCCTGGAGGCGGAGCAGCTTGTCCGCCCAGAAGTCCTGGTACTGGCTCACCCACCGCTCATAAATCTGGCGGATCGGGACGGCATTCAACGAGTTGACCCGCTGGCGCCCTTCTTCGCGCGTGTTGATTAAGCCAGCCTCGCGCAATACATCGAGGTGCTTCATCACTCCAAAACGGCTCAAGTGAGGAAAAGCATCGACGATCTCCGTGGTCCGCCGCGGACCGTGACGCACCAGGTCCAGGATGGCTCGACGGGTCGGATCCGACAGAGCCTTCCAGACCGGGTCAAGGTCGTCCGCCATCAGGCTTGATGGCCCGCCATCGGGAACATCTGGTTGATGCTGTCGAGATAGTGCTTCCAACCTTTACTCACGCCTTCCCGATGTGCCGGATTCATTGTCCCGATCGCACGGTGCCGCAACGTCACCTTCGTTCCCCCGGCGATCTGATCCAGACTCACCTCGATATGATTCAGAGCCGGGTAGGACATAAACAACGGACCGCTTAGTTCCAGCAAGACCGGGGGTTTGATCACCTGCACGTGACCCCACAGGTGCCCGATCCCGTTGCCGCGATCGCGGAACCATCGCCCGCCCGGCCACTGCTCCAGAATCATCTGCATCGGTTCCCCGTTGGGGTGGGTGCTGCCTTCTCCAAACTGGCGCAGAACGCCCTTGAACACGTCGCCGATATCGGCCTTCACCTCGACGTGCTGTTCAAGGTCCAGTGTCATGTCTTCGAGTTTCATAAGTTTTGCCTCTCTTCTAACGTGACTTTATAATAACGTGACTAAATAGTAACGTCAAGAGGTTTCGTTGCTTTTTTTCCGGGAAATGCTTTTCTGTGCTGTTTGCGCCAAATCGCCCACATGCGATCCCGGACTGGAGCAGCAATATTTGCCTGGGTCTGCAGTTTGTGTAGCGCCATCGATATGCCAAATCCATGGTTATCAATCAAATCGCTGAATGGCATGCCGAATGCCTCCCCAAGTGGAGTAACCATTCCGGGCAAACCAGTTCGGAGATCGAGAAAGGAGATGACATGAAAAGAACGCTGTTTTTCATTCCACTTTCAGCGGCAGTGTCAATGGTGGATTTCGCGCTGGAAAGGCCGGGGCATTGACATGGGTTACGGTACGGGTTTGCGGCTAATGGCCGGGGTGAAAGACTCATCTGAGCCTGGCAGCAGCGACTTCGACGAGATTGTCGGCCGGAGTGCGGCTGTGAATCGTGTCCTCCACCTGGTGGAGACGGTTGCGCCAACCGATGCCACCGTTCTGATTCAGGGCGAAACCGGCACGGGAAAGGAATTGATCGCGCGGGCTCTCCACCGTCTCAGTCCGCGCCGAACTTTTCCTTTCGTTACTCTGAACTGCGCGGCCATACCAACCGGACTTCTCGAAAGCGAAATGTTTGGCCATGAAAAAGGCGCTTTTACCGGTGCTCTGTCACAGAAGACCGGACGTTTTGAGATGACGAATCGCGGAACCCTGTTTCTCGACGAAGTGGGCGACATCCCGGCGGAGCTGCAGCCCAAACTGCTGCGGGCCCTGCAGGAAAGGTCGTTTGAGCGGCTGGGCGGCACCAGAACTTTCCCTATAGATGCCCGGCTGGTTGCCGCCACCAACCGCAACCTCTCGCAGATGATGGCCGACAAGCTATTTCGCAGCGATCTGTACTACAGGCTCAGTGTCTTCCCCATTACCACACCTCCCTTGCGCGACCATCCCGAAGACATTGCGCCTCTTGCCGAGTATTTTGCCCGGAAGTACGCTCTGGAGATGCACAGGCAGGTTCCATGGATTTCAGCGGAGACAATGCAGGCGCTGATCAGCTGGCCATGGCCCGGGAATGTCCGCGAGCTTGAAAACTTCATCGAAAGATCGGTCATATTGACTCAGGGCGGCAGCACGCTCCGTGTTCCGTCGGCAGAGTTGCGCGCGGAAAAGGCAGAGGTCGGCGCCGGCACGCTGGCGGAGATGGAACATCAATACCTCATCCGCGCTCTCCGGGAAGCCCGCGGCGTGATCAGCGTTGCAGCCGCCCGTGTTGGCTTGCCGCGCACCACATTGCACGCCAGGATGAGGAAGTTGGGGATAACCCGCGGCGGTTTCTGATGCTGCCCGCTGACATAGAGATTTATCAGCTGGATTTCGGGTGGGTCGAGGTCGACGTGCAGGTCAATCCAGCCGTTCTCAATGGTTTCTCGCGCATGCTGAGTGGCTCATTACGATGGGGCAGACCCGGGTGGATGATGGCATCCGGATGCCGGAACGCATGGAGGCACGAGCAGCCCGTTGAGCATGTCCTGACGTACTCAGACTGCAGGCGGCGGTTAGCGGGCGACCGCTCCCGGATTTGAGGATTCGATATGCCGCAGGGGTACAGCGAATTACAGGGCCCGGGTTTAGTTGTATCGGCGCGGCCCGGCAACCAGGCCGCCTCTGGAACCGCAAAGCAGCAGACACAGACAACGGGCGCAGACAGCGATAAAGTATTGCTCATGATCCGATACCTTTCTACTCTGTTGGTGATCCCGTGCTGCCTGCTGGCGCAGGGCAACGGTGATGAATTGCGGCACAGGGAGACGGCGAACCGGCTAGCTGGTACGCAGTGGGCGGCGGCGGCCCGGTACTTCTGTAGTTCGGAAGAAGAGGTGGCAGCGACGTTGCCGTCGGCGACGGTGAAGGACGTTGTGGGCCAGTACGAGGAGCCGACGCGGCTGTTCGACAATCTCTATTTCATCGGGACGAAGGGTGTCGCGACGTTCGCGCTGACAACGCCTGAGGGGATTATTCTGATCGACGCCGGGTATCCCGACCAGGTGGAGACGACGCTGATTGCGGGGATGAAGAAAGTGGGGCTGAACCCGGCGGACATTAAGTACGCAATCATCACGCACGGGCACGTGGATCATTATGGCGGCGCGTGGTTCCTGCAGGAGCACTATGGCACGCATGTGGCGCTGTCGGCAGTGGATTGGGATTTGATTGCTCCGAAACCGGGCAAAAAGGCAGAGGACACGCCGCCGCGGCGCGATGTGGTGGCGGTGGAAGGCAAGCCGATCGTGCTGGGCGGGACGGAGGTGATTCCGGTGATGACGCCGGGCCACACACCGGGGTCGATGGGTTTGATTTTTCCCGTGAAAGAGGGTGGCGTGACCCACATGGCCGGACTGTTCGGCAGCCAGATTCTGAGCGCCGGGAAGAGGGTGCCGGTGGAGACGTTCCGGGAGTATGTGCGGTCGATCAACCACTTTGCGGAAATCAGCCGGGAGCGGAAGGTGGACGTGGAACTGCAGAACCATCCGCTGATGGATGATCTGTTTGTCCGCATGGCGGCGCTGCGGTCGAGGAAGCCGGGTGAGCCGAACCCTATGGTGGTGGGCGCGGCGGCTTACGGGAACTATCTGAACGTGATGTCGGAATGCATGGAAGCACACATCTCGCAGAGAGAGGTGAAGCAGTAGCGGAAGCGCTTGACACGGCTGCACCGAGGGGCTACGTTCGGGAGTAGCGCGGCGCAACGAAGGAAAGCAGGAGGTTGCGAGATGACGTCGGGACGAAACCTTTTAATAACCGCCCTGAGCCTGCTCTGCGCGCCTGCGGCGATGATGGCGCATCATGCGCTGCCACAACAGTTCGACATGACGCAGACGATCATGCTGAATGGCGCGGTGAAGAAAATCGACTGGAGCAATCCGCATGTGCGGATCTATGTGGAAGTCCCGGACGAGAAGAAGCCGGTGACCTGGGAACTGTACATGGGCAGTCCGAATCTGCAGATCATGAGTGGAATGAAGATCGACACCTACCGGCCCGGTGACCACGTGACGATTGACGCCTATCCGGCGAGGGATGGATCGAGAACCGGCTACGCGAAAAAAGTGGTCGCGTTCAGCGGAAGGATTCCGCCGGCGCCGAAAAATCCCCGGTAAGTGTTTGAGGGCATCTGCGCCCGTCCCGCCTCAGTCCGCCTTCCGTGGGGCTCCCACCGGGGCTGATCTGCCGCGTCTTCTAAGGACCGGTAACACACGAATCCGCGCTTATCGCCGCAGCCAGGATGCGGCTGTCCGGCAGCATAGGCTGTCGGGACAGGCAGACGCTCAGTCGCGCTCCCGGTTAGCCCTGCCGGCCGTGTGACCGGCGCTGATCAGCGTATTTTCCTGGCGCGCAAGTTCCAGATCGTGATCGACCATCTCGTGAACCAGCTGCGTGAAGCCGATCGTCGGCGTCCAGCCAAGATCGCGGCGCGCGCGCTGTGCATCGCCGAGCAGATAATCCACCTCAGTAGGCCGGAAATATCGGGGATCGATTTCGACGTGGCGGCGCCAGTCAACGCCGCAGTGCTCCGCCGCCGCATCCAGAAATTCGCGCACGGAATGCGCTTCACCGGTAGCGATCACATAGTCCCGGGGGTTATCCTGCTGCAACATGAGCCACATGGCTTCAACATAGTTGGCGGCGTGGCCCCAATCGCGCTTTGAATCCAGATTTCCCAGATAGAGCTTATCCTGAAGGCCAAGTTTGATGCGGCCCAGCGCTCGGGTGATCTTTCTGGTGACGAACGTTTCGCCACGACGCGGAGATTCATGGTTGAAAAGAATGCCGTTGCAGACGAAAAGGCCGTAAGCCTCCCGGTAATTCAGGGCATACCAGTGCGCGGCCACTTTACTGACAGCATACGGGCTGCGCGGATAGAACGGCGTGGTCTCGTTTTGCGGCGGCGAAGCGGCTCCAAACATCTCCGAAGAGCCTGCCTGATAGATCCTGACAGCCCTGCCTGACGTACCCGTGTAGTCGCGCACCGCCTCGAGCAGCCGCAGGGTCCCGGTGGCGACGGCGTCGGCAGTATATTCCGGCTGATCGAAGCTCACACGCACGTGCGACTGCGCGGCAAGATTGTATATTTCTTCGGGCGCCGTCTTCTCGATCACGCGGCGGAGCCCGGTCCCGTCGGTCATATCTCCGTAATGCAGATGCAGCCGCGCCCCGGACTTGTGCGGATCGATATAAATCCCGTCCAGACGATGAGTATTGAATGTGGAGGCGCGGCGGACGATGCCATGCACCTCGTAACCCTTTTCCAGGAGAAACTCGGCCAGATACGATCCATCCTGGCCCGTGATCCCGGTTATAAGAGCGGTTTTCGCTGTGGACATTTTCTATGAGGGGCTTTTGAGTTCAGCATACATCGTGGGCACATCTGTCCCGCGTTAGGGTGTTCGCCGCTCTCCGTTTGCGGCGAGGCGCCAAGGAAGGGGCGCGGGCGGAGGCGTCACCCGTGGCGCACGGGACAGGC
>Ga0209698_10008595_pt1 | contig 10523 bp, 8 predicted proteins | sample LitLauG_LLR_2012_FD_187203 | JGI IMG/M metagenome (GOLD analysis project Ga0209698, IMG submission 187203) | Freshwater sediment microbial communities from Pennsylvania, USA - Little Laurel Run_MetaG_LLR_2012 (SPAdes) (version 2) | ecosystem: Environmental > Aquatic > Freshwater > Creek >... | reverse complement strand
TTCAGCAACATGGTAACGAATCGCGCATAGTCGTCGAGCGTCGATACCGAACCCGCTCCGCCTAATAGCAGCGTCGGCTTCCTCTTGAAGTTCTCCTGCGCTGGGGCGGTGGAGGGTTCGATGCCGCCGCCCTTCTTGGGCGTGTACAGCACTGCCAGACGATTCCATTTTTCTTCCGGCACAAAGAAGGCCGTATCCTTCATGCCGAGCGGACGGAAAATCCGCTCTTCGAAAAACTGGTCGAGCGGCTTGCCGCCTACGACCTCCACCAGACGGCCCAGCACGTCGATCGAGTAAGCCGTAGTGAAACGTTGTGCCAGGCTGGTGGTTTAAAGCGGCGGTGGCCAGACGCCGGACGGCTTCCGCCAAATCGAAAGGCACCCACCCGTTTCCGCCCGTCACACCCAGCTTCTTGTAAGCCGGTTCGCCGTTTTCATCCTTCGGCCCGTCGTAGTCGAGGCCACTGGTGTGACGGAACAGGTCGCGGACCGTGATGGGACGATCAGCGGGAACGGTGTAGTATGTCCGGTGGCCAGCGGCGTCAAACGATTCTTGCGCCACGCTCATCTTAGTGAACTCCGGCAGGTACTTCGATACCGGGTCGGCCAGCGAAAACTTGCCTTCTTCGTAAAGAATCATGGCGGCAACGCCTGTGATGGCCTTTGTCATCGAGTACATACGCACGATGGTGTCGGGCTTATAGGCCCCCCAAGTCTCACGGAAGACGACCTTACCGTTCCGCGCGATGAGGCCGGAAGCACCGTTCAGCCGACCAGTGGTGATGTGTTCCTGCATCACGGTGTCAATCCGGTTCAGGCGATCCCGGGAGAAGCCCACCTGCTCCGGAGCCGCGGTCGGCAAACTCGCGCCGACGACCAACGATGCCACCAAACAGAAGATGAAAAGAATCCGCATGAGCGCAAATCTACCACAGAGGCAGGCAGCGCGTCTGCGCCAAGAACGCAAACCTCCTATGCATCGACTCGGCCACGAGAATGTTATATCACCAAGCTGAAAATTCCGCCCGGCAAATCGCAAGCGGAGTGGAGGCGAAGCGGCGCGCTCTCGACGAAATCGCCGGAATAGCGGCGCCCCGGCGGCTGGCCGGAGGAGCCGGGCGTTCGCTCCCTGATCCGGCCGGTGCTGCACCAGGGCGGGCTGTGCGGAGCTGAAGAAAGATTGTCCCGACCGCGTCTTCCGCGCCGGAAATGCTGATATTTGTCGCCGGCGGAACTGGATGGCTGCCTCGCCTGCGGTGCGGATTGGGAGGCCATCGATGTCGGCCATGGCCCCCGGCTGAACGAAACTGCAAATAAGAGGGGAAGGGTCAGATATACTCGACGATGTACTTCACCATGTTTTTGTACTTGGACTTCGGGTTCTTCTTTTCCTGCATCAGCGCCCTGTAAAAAAGGTCGGTGTCTGGTAGTGGAATGAGGTCGCCGTAGGTGTAGTTGCCGTTTTTGAGAAAGTCGTCTGGCCAATCGCCGGGAAGAACATGTATAGAAGCAACGACGAGTTTTCGCAAATCGGGAAAGTGGGAAGTTGCCCCGAATAGTAGCAGGCCCCGTTGGTTTATCCCGCGCTGTCCATAGTTGGGAATGTCTTTGAACTCGGGATAGCCGACGTCGGCAAACGAGGTTACCGATTGCAGATCGACAATGTCCTTCGGTGGCAGGTCTTGAAAAGCGTAAACGACTCTCTTGGATCCGCTCGCTGGAACATATACGGCGGTGCCATCCGCTTGTGCTGTGAATGCATTGGTCGCGAACCACAGAGCTACGAACCGATCGGTGGTGATGTCGAGTCCGCGCGATGGAACGCCATAGTGCTGTAGAAGTGCATCGGAATGGTCGCTCCAGTGCTCTCTGAGACTGGTTTGAAGAAGAAGAATGGCATCTTCTGGAACGGAGTTGAACCAAGGCTGGCCGAAAACCTTGCCATGACCGGCCTTTTTGATGTCGAAGCCCAGCTCGGCGTCGGGCGGAAAGAAGTTCGGGAATCGGATTGGCTCTGGGAAGCTGTCCTCAGATTGCTCGTCGTAAACTGCGCCATACTCATCGGCATCTCCAACGCCATAGGTATTTACGAACAGTTCGACGATCATTTTTTCGAAGGGGAAAGTGGGGATCGCCTTCGGCCGAAAAAGACTTGGCAGGACTTGCGGGTAGTCGGTCATCTGGCCGCAGTAGAAGGTCTGTCCTTTGCCGGAAAGCTGCGTGCAGACGTCGTTGTATTCGTCGATGCTGGAGACCTCGAATTCCTCAGCCATATATGCGTCGATTCGATTCTTGATCTTCTAAGCATATCCTCGATTCATTGACAAAATGCGTTGACATCGATGGCGCTCAAACCGGGACGGCCGGGCCGGAGCGGTTATCCCGACTACAAGGCGGCGCGTGGGCTCAACCCGATCCGCGATTGGACCTGGAGCGGCCACACCCTGCGGTGCCTGAAGGTCCTCACCGCAAACGAGAACCGTGCCGCGAATCGGGTTTCTCGACGAGGCACTGCCGAGCCGGCGGCAGACCGCCTCGCGGATCGCCGCCCTCAACAACCGGCGCGAGGCGCAGTGCGGCGTGTCGCCGCGCGACCGCTAGGCCGTGCTAGCCCCCGCGGTCCTGGCGCGGAGAGTACCCCAAAGTCCCCCCAATTTCTGCCAAAATCACGTTTTCGCATCTAACCCTTGTGTTTGCAACGCGAGGCGGCACTAGATCCCTTCGGCGACCCCCAGTTTCCCGCCAGTGATGCGCCGAATGATCGGCCCGAGGAAGGTAGGATCAGCTATCCAGCCGAAGATCCGCAATTCCCGCGGCCTCGCTCTGCGCGCGCCATGCGTCTGCCGTCAGGTTGCCCGCTTGCCAACCCAGCCACGATTCCTGCCGGTCTTACTGGCGGCAAGCCATCGCGTTCCAGGTACGACTCTCCCGGCTGCGCATGTAACACCCAGCCGTTATCGATCATGGCCACCGCGAGCGCCATCCACAGCAGCGCGCTTGCTCGGCCCGCGCGTTGCTCGTGGGTGAGCAGCATCCCCTTCGGATCTCGCATGCGCCCGCCGATGTCACGCACTTCCTTGACGGCGTCGGGCAATCCCGCCGCCGTGAGACCCTCCAGCACGGTTTTGTGCTCCGCTATGAACTTCCGCCACCCCGGAATGTACACTTTCGGCCCCATCTTGTCCCAAGGCATCGCCTTCAAAGTGGCGCTCTTCAATTGCGGAAGTCTAGCCTGCAGGAGCTGCAGTTCCAGGGTATCCAGGTGGCCGATCAGGCTTATGGCGCAGGCATCGTCGGCAGCCGGCGCTTGGTAAGGTGAAGAGCGAGCCGCCTCTAGGCGTGCGCTCAACGGCGGATGCGTGTTGTAAGGATTCGCAGCCGTCTTGCCAAGCTCTGTGTCCAGCAATGCGGAAGTCGCCTGGGCAATGCCGCGCGACGCCATGTAAAGGCCGAATCCTTCCGCCACCGGCGGGCGATAACCGGCCTGCAGCGCAGGCGCGAGTTGCGTCTGCCAAAACGATTGGTTGGCGGCCGCACCCTTTGCAATCGAGCAGAGGCCGTCCATCAGTGCTTGCGAACCCGCCAGCCAGCAGGCCAGTTCATCAGCCCGGAACTCCAGCCTTCGCGACACCGCTGTTGTCGCCCGCATGAACAGCTTCCAGTACCATGCTAGAGCCTCCGTCACCAGGTTCCGTGCCAGAACGGCAAGAGCGCTGAACCGGACCACCTTCGTCGACATGGATTCGGCGTTGAAGCTCACCAACGTGCGTAGCATCGACTGCCGGGCTCTGTAAATCCAGGGCCCCAGTCTTGTGTCGCCTCCGTAGTAGTGGCCAAACTCATGCGCGGCCACGGCGCGGAATTGCGAAATGGTCAGGATGCGCATCAGGGGTAACCCCAACCCCATCACACGCCGCTTTCCAAAACCCAGCGTGCCGCCGCGCTCGGTCACAAAGGCGTTAACGTCCGGAACCAGGTAAACCTCAATCGGCATTGGCTCGTCGAACGCCTTGGCGATGCTCTGCAGTTCGGACACCACCCAAAAATAATAGAACGGTGGTGATGTGGAACAGCGCCCTGACGAGAAGGAATGGGAAGTAAACGCATGCTATCGCCAGGATGATGGTAAATACATAGGACCCGATAATCACCAGGACGGCGAGCAGTGCCCATCCAGTAAGCGAGCGGCGAGGGGGTGGAGCGATCATCACGCTTTTGCCGAGTTTTCAGCTTACTAAAGCCTGGGTCGCGCGGTGGAATCCAACCGGTGGCGCCCTAATCCTCGGGTAACGCGGTAACGGTAACAGCCCTTGCTATTGAATCCGTTGGGTGTTGGCGCGTTACCACAACGGCGCGCCCCGTGGTCCGGCCCGCCGGCATGGTAGAACGGGCCGTCCGGCGGCGACTGGGCGCGATGTGGGCCAAGTGTGCGCGAAGGGCGGCCAATTCTGGTGATCCCCTCGCGGGGCGGTAGCTTACCCCACTTTTGCGGAAACTCGCATTGTTTTCGAACCTCGAAGCCTTCAATTTAATAACCGTTGCGCCGCCACAGCGTCTAAAACCAAGTGCTACAGGATCTTCGATTCTTTCTCCGCGAGTTCCGCAAGAAGCCCGGCCTCGCTCTCACCGCCATCATTTCGCTCGCCCTGGGCATCGGCGCCACGACCGCTGTTTTTAGTGTGATCTACGGCCTGCTGGCAAATCCCTTTCCCTACAAGGGCGCCGACCGCATGATCAACCTGGCGGTGGTAAACGAAAGTGGAGACGACTGGTGGGTGGGGGTCACTGGGCCGCAGCTCAAATTGCTGCGGCAGGCGCGGTGCATCGAGAGCGTGGCCGCGAGCTGGGGGACATGGAATCTAACAACCACGGACGAAGAGCTGCCCCAGGATGTTCCGTCTGTTCAACTCTCAGGAAATGCCGGTAGCCATTTCGGGGTACCAGCTCTTCTGGGCCGCACTTTGATCCCATCTGACGCTCCGGAAGGGCGGGACCCGGAGCCGGTTGTCGTTCTCAGTTACCTGTTTTGGCAACGGCATTTTAACTCAGACCGGTCCGTGATCGGGCGGAGGCTCCAGCTTGTCCACAAGAACTACACGATTGTCGGTGTCCTGCCGTCGCGCTTCACTTGGAATGACGCCGATGTCTACCTCCCCCTCAAGATCACCAACGATCCGAGCATTACCCTCGGCCCCCTTATCAGGCTGAAGCCTGGAGTCACCCGCGCCGCGGCGGACGCCGAGTTGCAGCCTTTGATTGAGCAGTTCGCCAAGGAAGCCCCCAGTCATTTCCCGAAGAAGTTTCGAGTGCGCGTGAAGGGCATCAATGACCGATACGTGGAACATCTGGGTCAATCCCTCTTCCTGTTATTCGGTGCCGTCGGGCTGCTCCTTCTCATCGGATGCGCCAATGTGTCCATCCTGCTGCTCGCCCGTGGTACAGCCCGCCAGCATGAGCTGGCCGTTCGTACCGCCATCGGAGCGAGTCGTGGGCGCATTTACCGCCAACTTCTGACGGAGGCCCTGGCCTTATCTCTTCTCGGCGCGCTTGCCGGAGTCGGCCTGGCCTATCGCCTACTTCCTCTCCTGATGCGTTGGCTACCGGAGTTTTCGTTTCCGCATGAAGTGGCGATTAGTATTAATCTCCCAGTCCTCGCATTCAGCAGTACCGTCGCGATCCTCACTGGAGTCTTGTCCGGGCTCGCTCCCGCGATCCAATTCTCCCGTCCGCAAGTGGCCCGGCTCATGCAGGCCGGTTCGCGCCGCACTACCGGCAGCGCACACGGCAAGCGCATGCATGGCGTGCTGGTGGCTGGTCAGATCGCACTGACGTTGTTGCTGCTCACCTCCGCCACGGCTTCCATCAACGGCTTTGTGCGTCTGATTCGGACCAATCTGGGCTACGATCCGCACAACGTAATGTCGGTCGGCATCCCCGTGCATCAGAACGCGCACGTCAGTTGGGAGGAGCGCTCCAACTATTTCGAGCAACTCCTGGGCCGCGTGGCGGCTATGCCGGAAGTGGTCACGGCCGGCATTTCGACGAACGCCACGCCGCCGTCCAACGGTTGGGATCAGTCCTTTGAGATCTTTGGAAGGCCCACGGCACTACGGGAGCAATTGAACGCGAACTTCGTCAGTTCCGAGTACTTCCCGGTTCTGCGCATACCGCTCTTACAAGGTCGGCTGTGGAACGGCGCTGAGATCGGTCGCGGCGCACGGCTGGCGGTCATCAATCAAACCATGGCACGGCGGTATTGGCCGAACGGCGATCCTCTTGGGAAACAAGTGCGGCTCCCCGATCTGAAGGCCGAACTGCCCTTCTCGCCGGCAGTGCCGGACAGCAATAGCTGGCTGCAGATCATCGGGGTTGTTGCGGACGCCCGGAATGACGGCTTGCGAAAGCCAATCAAGCCCTCTATCTATGTCCCGTTTACGCTGCGTATGCAGGTGTGGACCCAGATCCTTGTCCGTACCCGTACCGCGCCGCTGTCGGTCTTGAATCGCGTACGCGCCGAGGTGAAGGCCGTCGAACCCGATCAGCAGGTATTTGGCCAGACGCGTGACCTGGAACAATGGATTCAACGCGAGGATGAATACGCTTACGGACGCCTCGTGGCTGCGCTATTCAGCGCGTTCTCGCTTGTTGCGCTTGCGCTGGCCGCAGCCGGGCTGTTCAGCGTGGTTTCCTACGGCGTGGCTCAGCGAACCAATGAGTTTGGCATTCGCATGGCATTGGGCGGCACGCGCGCGCACGTGCTTCGGATTGTGTTCGGCTCTACGGCGCGCAGCGTGATGGGTGGCCTTGCGTGTGGAGTTCTTCTGAGTCTCCTGTTCAGTCGGATTCTGTCGAAGTGGGCCGAAGGCAGCACGCATAATCCGTTGGTTTTTGCTGGCGTCACCGTACTCCTGGCTCTGACCTGCGCCTTGGCCACTCTCATTCCTGCGCGCCGGGCGTCGTCCGTCGATCCGATGGAGGCTTTGCGATATGAGTAGCCCGTGTCCCAATCCCCACTGGCAGCCGCATTTCCGAACAGCCCATCTCACAAGCAATCGGGCACCTGGCTGATTTCCCGAACTACTCGGTTTCCCTAGGTTGATGCCGCCCCCACCGATCCGCTAACGTTGGTGCTGGAGTTGCCCCCTGGAAATCCACCTGATCGACGGCACATACGAGTTGTTCCGCCACTACTACGCCCTACCCTCCGCGCGAGACCACGACGGTCGCGAGGTCGCCGCGGTGCGAGGGGTGCTTGGGTCCGTGCTGGGCATGATTCGCGGCGGCGCTACCCACATCGCCGTCGCCACCGACCACGTCATCGAGTCCTTCCGCAACGGGCTGTGGCCCGGCTACAAGACCGGCGAAGGGATCGACCCGAACCTGCTGGAGCAGTTTGGGTTGCTGGAAGAGGTGTTGTCGGCGGCGGGTGTCGTGGTCTGGCCCATGGTGGAGTTCGAGGCGGACGACGCCCCGGCGGCGGGGGCGGCAACCGCTGCAAGGGATGCACGGGTCCAGCGCGTCATTATCTGCACGCCCGACAAGGACCTCGCCCAAAGCGTGCGTGGCACGCGGGTCGTCCAGTTGGATCGCCGAAGGCGCGTTTACGCTCGATGAGGCTGGAGTCGTCAGCAAGTTCGGGGTGTCGCCGGAGTCGATTCCCGACTACCTGGCGCTGGTGGGCGACGCGGCAGACGGCTATCCCGGATTGCCAGGCTGGGGACCGAAGTCGTCGGCTCCGGTTCTCGCCAAATTCGTCCACATCGAATCCATCCCGGCGAACTGGAGGGAGTGGAGCGTGAACGCCGCCAACGCCGGTGCCCTCGCGCACACGCTCTCCAGCGAGAAGGATCTCGCACTGCTGTTCCGGACGCTCGCGACGCTCCGGACCGACATCGCACTGTTCGAGGACGTGGACGAGCTAGAGTGGCACGGCCCCAAGGCTGGCTTCGACACGCTGGGGGCAAGACTCGACGCGGCGGTTACCGGGAGCAGGCAGCACGCGGGGCGCTGGCCAGGCAGTCGATCCCCGGGTCGTTCCGGTCCTTGATCGAATCGGTAGTTGGACACGTGCCGAGGCCCAGCGTTGCGACCATCCACGAGTCCGAAATGCCGACTAACCGCTCGGTCGGAGCAAGCGGCTGTTCGCATGGTGGTTATTCAGCGATCAACCGCGTGCAGTATCTGCCGTATCTTAGGAAGTAAGCTGGAAGTTTCTTGCCGTTGGGTCGCCGCGTACGGTGCGGAAAGAGCCAACCTCCGCAGCTTTCGAATTGCCGATGAAGGGCGGCATCCGCACTTCTCAGGTTGCGCGGTTTTCAAACCGTCGTCGAAAGCCGGGCCTGCGATTCCGGAGCCTGGCGCCGGCGGCGGCCGCTCAACAAATAAACCGCGGCACGCAACTCCAGCAGAGGGTCATCTGACGGCTCGATACCGTCTACGCGAGGAATCGGGTCGAAGATGATGTGCTGCTGCTGCGCTACGTTATCCGGAGCCTGCGCGTTTAGAGTGACGGCGCCGAAGGGGATCATTGGCCGGTCCTCAGGCCAGTGGACGGTGGCGTCATCCACGATGTCACGCTCGCCGGCGATCTGTACGCCGATTCGAAACCGGATAGGGCCGGCGGCCACGCGATGTGCCAGCTCGTCGAACAGGTAGTTCGCGTCCTTACCCTTGGCCGCCGCTTCGTCAAGATGTTCGATGCCTGCTTCCGGCGTAATGCGATAGCGTCCGTGACGCGCTTCCCCGGTCTGGTTGATGAAACGAAACGCCGTCACGCCAAAATAGGCCTCCTTGGCGAAGCTGGCAGGACTGGGCTTGGGTGCCTGCACGAAGGCCAGGGCGGCCGGATGTGCGCCGAGGAACGCCTCTATCGGCGATGGCGAGGGCTTGGACGGATCGCCCGCGGCGGCGGCACGCAGGAATTCGAGGAACTCCTGGCCGGTTCGCGTGGGGAAACCGTCCGTCGAATGGGCAATGATATCGGTGTGGACGCGATCGGCCAGATGGAAGCGGATCGCCAGTCCGCGCGGATTTGCGTTGGGGTCATTATCGGGGATCAGCGGAAGTCCGGTGGAGTCGGAGAACCGCACAGTTACGGGAGTGGACGCACGGATGGCATGCGGCGCTCGCGTGAGAGGCGCGGCCTCGGGAGACGGACTGAACGTGCCCGTGAGTAGAACGCCCTTTGCGTGGGCTGGGCGAAGGCCGGGATGCAGCCCGAAAATAGCGTCGAATTGCTGGACCAGGTCGTTGGCAAGCTGGATGAGCTTCTCGTCGGATGGAAGTGGCATATTGCCTCCCTCTGGTTAGGCTAAGGATACTTGAACAGATGCGGATCGTTGGAAATGGTTGCTGCTGATTTTCGGGATTGCTGGTTCGGGGATTCAGCTAAGACCGCATCCGGAATCGGTTCCTGGCGTACCGGCCATGCGGTCCGGGAACCGGACGGGCGGGCTGGCACCGACCCAGGCCGTGCGGCGCGGGGATCGTAGTTCCTACGCGCTCAGACCACGCGGCGGGGTGCTCCATTGAATGAATGGCAGCCGAAGGGCGAATCGGCTGTGCGCGCCGGGCAGCTCGGCTTGGCAACGCCCAGAAAGGTGGAAGGCGCGGCGGGAGTTGAACCCGCATTCTCTCGTTAGAAGCGAGTAGCCCTGTCCGTTGGACGACGCGCCCATTGGTATTCCCCCGGCGAATCGAACGCCGATCCCAGGCTTAGGAGTCCCGTGTCTTGTCCCTTAGACGAGGGGAATGTTTGGTGAGAGCGGCGGGAATCGAACCCGTCCGGTCCTGATTAAAAGTCAGGGGCCTCTCCTATTCGGCATCGCTCTCAAAATTGGTACCGGGTCGGAGGATCGAACTCCACTGTGCCTCTTTGTAGGAGAGGTCTCCGCGACCAGCGGAGTTACCCGGCATGGTCCCTCCCCTTGGTGTCGATCCAAGATCTAGGCGCTAATCTGGCGCGACCGCTTATAAGGCGGCTTGAGGCACCGGCCTCCCGAGAGGGAGTCCGCGTAGTCGGATTCATCGCGATAGGCCACCATCAGAGCGTTGGCCAGGAAGGCATAGAGCGGGTTGCCGCCGCTGTTGCACCAGATCTCCGGCAGCGCCAAGCCCCAAATCGTGTCCGAAAGGATCGAAGTTGCCGTGACGGTGTTGCGGCCGAAGCCGATGAAGCCGGTGGAGTTGTCCTTGATGACGACGCCTTGAGGGTCGGCCTGATGCCCGCCGAAGTAGGGAGCCATGCCGTGGACCTGGCAGCCGTTCTGCGATTCGAGGTAATAGTCGCAGCTCGTGGGATCACCGCCGGCCGCCGTTACTGTGGCGGCGCTCGCGCCCTTGGCGGCCCACGGGCAATTCACGCCATCGTTGTAGGTCTTCCAGCACTGGCGGCTGACCTGCCGCTCCGGATACTGGTTCATGATCTGGAAGAAGCCGTCAGAGCACGTCACCGGGAAGATCGGTGTCCCGTCGCTGGTGAAATTCTGGATGACACCCTTCCAAAGCTGAAGCAGAATCCCGGAG
>Ga0209698_10008594_pt1 | contig 10524 bp, 7 predicted proteins | sample LitLauG_LLR_2012_FD_187203 | JGI IMG/M metagenome (GOLD analysis project Ga0209698, IMG submission 187203) | Freshwater sediment microbial communities from Pennsylvania, USA - Little Laurel Run_MetaG_LLR_2012 (SPAdes) (version 2) | ecosystem: Environmental > Aquatic > Freshwater > Creek >... | reverse complement strand
CCGCAGCACGTTATCCGCGACCACCACCGCGTTGGTTCCTTTGCGCTTTGAGACCGCGATGGTCACGGCGGGGTCGAAGCCCTGGCCCGCTGAATATCGAACGTACTGGCTGGGCTCTTCGCCGCCATCGCCGACATCGGCGACATCGCTCACGAAGACGGGCTTGCCGGTCGCCACTCCCACCACCACGCCACGCACATCCTCGGCGCTGCGCAGGAACTGGCCGGTCTCAAGCAGCATTTCGCGATTGCCGCTCGCATACGTGCCAGCACCCAGGCGCTGATTCGAAGCGCCTAACGCGCCGATCACTTGCAGGGGCGTGAGTGAATAGGCCGCGAGGCGCGCCTCGTCCAACTCCACGCGCATCTCGCGGCGCTGGCCGCCGATGAGGTTGACCGCCGAAACGTCGGGCACTTGTTTGATCGAGTCGTCGACCTGCGCGGCGATGCGGCGCAATTCGAAGTCGCCATAGCGCTTGCTGGTGAGGGTGAGCGCCAGAATCGGCACGTCGTCGATTGATCGCGGCTTCACGAGCGGCTGCGAAGCGCCCGGCGGGATCAGGTCGAAGTTGGCGTCCAGCTTCTGATTGAGCCGCACGATGCTCTTCTCTTCATCCTGGCCGACCAGGAAGCGTACTACCGCCATGGACATGCCCGGGCTGGAGGTCGAATAGATATACTCCACGCCGGGGACTTCCCACAGCAGCTTCTCCATGGGCCTGGTGACCCGCTCTTCGACTTCGCGCGCGGAAGCGCCGGGCATTCGCACGAACACGTCGATCATCGGCACGATGATCTGCGGCTCCTCCTCGCGCGGCAGCTTCCACACGGCGAAAGCGCCCATCACGAGCGAAGCGGCGATCACCAGGGGCGTCAGCTTGGAATCGATCCAGGCGTGCGCGAAGCGCCCCGCCGGCCCGAGGTGGCTCCCGTTTACAGCGTCGTTCACGGATGGGTCTCCACGCGCGCGCCGTCCGCCAGCGCGGGCGGCAGCGGGCAGACCACATTCTCGCCCGCGTTCAGGCCCGAGAGCACTTCCACCTTTTCGCCGGATTTCCGGCCCACCGTGATGAGGCGTGTGTGTGCGTAGCCGCCATCGGCCACCATTACCGATTGCAGTTGACCGCGCTCGGTTACGGCCGCCGCCGGCACGGCCAGTACGTTGCGCGCGCCGCTGGAAAACAGAGCGCGCCCGAACATGCCAGATCGCAACTCTGTTTGCAAATGGGCGAGCGCCGGCAAGTCGATCTTGACAGTGTATGCGCGTGAGGCCGCATCTACTGCCGGCACGATTTCCGAAACGCGCGTGTCCAGTGTCCGGCCGAGCGCTTCCAGGCTCACCGCAACTGGCTGCCCAACATGAATGGATTTGACCCGCGATTCCTCCACGGCTGTCTCCAGCCTGTACGAGCCCTCGCGTTCGATCGTCAGCAGCGGCGCACCCGGCGTAGCCATGCTGCCGGGTTCGGCGGTCTTAGCCGTCGCGACGCCTGCGAATGGCGCGCGGATCTCCGCATAGCTGCGCATGATTCCGGCAGCCTGCACCTCTTGCTCGGCCTGCGCGATCTTGGCTCGCACCTGTGCGCCTTTGGCCGCCGCCATTTCGTAGCCCGCTTCGGCGGCCTTGCGCCTGGCGGTTGCCTCGTCGAATTCCTGGTTCGAAATGGACTTCTTGTCGAACAATTCCTGCATGCGGGCAAACGTGGCCTTGGCGAGATCCAGTTGCGCGTTGGCGGCGGCCAGAGCCTGATCGGCCTCGGTCTGCGCGCTGCGAGCCTCATCGCGTCCGGCTTCGGCGCGCATGTAATTCGCGTCCAGGTCGCGCGCATCGAGGGTCACCAGGACTTCGCCCGCGCGCACACGGTCGCCGGCCTGCACGCGCACCTCGCGTACATAAGCCATCACTTTGCTCGAGATCGCAGCCGCCGTCCGCGCCCGCACCGTGCCCACCGCCTCGTATCGGGCCGGCCACTGCTCGGATGTGGCGGCCACGGTCTGCACGGCGACAGGCGCAGTGGAGGCTGCTTCAGGCTTGTGCGTCTCACTGCTACATCCCGCCAGGAAGGACAGCACCGCTACCCCTATTGCAGCAGGGCGGCCTGCGAGGCCGCTGCAGGCTGCGAGCCTGCCCCACAATGTGTGTTCAGTTGCCACGCAGAACCTCCGATCCTTCCGTCAGCTTTCCCGCTGCCAACTCCAGCCCCACCGCCGCGATCCGCTGATCGTGTACCGCCGCCAGATGCCGCGTGCGGCTTTCCAGCACCGCGGTTTCGTTGCGCAGCAGATCGGTCACGTTGGCGAGCCCGGCTGTGTAACGGTTCTGCGTGATGCGCAGGCTCTCTTCCGCCTCGGCGACTGCCGCCTGGGCCACTGCAATGCGCTGCTCGGCGGCACGCAGATCGGCGTATGCGCGTCGCACCTCCAGGCGGATGCCGGACCCCGCCTGCTCCTGCTCGGCCTCCGCGCGACGCAACTCTTGCGTGGCCGCCTGGATGCGCGCCCGGTCGCCGAAGCCATTGAACAGGTTCCATTCGAGCGACACAGCGGCCAGCCAGTTGGCACCGCCACGGTCGATGAAGCGCTGGCGGTCGGCTTCAAAAGCGGCGCGCACACCCACTTGCGGCAACAATGCGCTGCGGGCGGCCCCAATTTGCGTTCGCGCCACACTCGCCGCGAGCTTCACCTCGCGCGCCTCGGGCCGTCCAGCCACCGCCCGGCGCTCGTATTCTTCGAGCGAAAGATCCGGCGGCTGGAACACCTCCAGCTTCGTAGTCAGGCTATGCGTTGTGTCGAGCGGCAGCCCCAACGCGTCGTTCAGCGCAGCGCGCGTTACGTCCAGATCGGCCGCCCGGCGAATGCGCTGCTCTTCGACCTCCGCCCGGTGCACGCGGATCGACAGCACATCCACGTCCGTAGACATGCCCGCCGCGCGGACCGTTTCCGCGCGCTGCAGATCGGCATCCGCCGAGCGCAGGGCTTCCTGCGCCGCCGCGAGGTTCGCCTCTGCGAGGAGCACGCCGTAGTATGCGCGGGCAACCCCGGCGAGCACTTGCATGTGCGTCCGCCTTCCTTCTTCGCCCGACATCTCATGCACCAGTTCCGCCGAGCGCAACGCCTGACGCGTACGGCCACCGTCATAGATCGTTTGATCCACCGCGAGCTGCGACCGGAAATTGTTCAGGGCGTCCGGCCGGTTGAGCGGCCCCAGTTGGAAGTTGTCGGCCGTGAATTGGTGCTGCGTGAGTAGCGAACTGAAGACGAACACCGGATTGTCGCTGCGCGTGAACGATTCGGAGTAGTTGAGCTTCGGCAGCCGTCCGCTGCGGGCTTCGTTGACGCGCGCCTCCGCGGCGCTGGCGCCTGCCGAGGCTGCGACGATGGTCTGATTGTGCGCCTGAGCCAGCCGCACGGCTTCCGGCAACGAGAGCGGCTCCTGCGGCCAAATCGGCGCAGCCATGAGAAGGGGAACCAACAGCTTTTTCCACATCGGATCTGAAGTTGCGATGTCTCCGAATATAAGGATGCGAAACCGCCGGTCGCGTGACATTTCGTCGCAGTCCTCATGATCGTCAGGACTGCACAGCGGGCATGCCGGACCACTTGCACTGGGGTAATGCCCGAGACGGTGCTGTCGGTGAAGGCACGGTGCTGCGCTCCAATCAGCGCGAAATCGCAGTCCGACCCTGCTGCGCTGGTTATCCGCGATCCATGGGTGCCGCTCCGCGATGGAGCGGGTGGCGTGGTCTTCTTGCACGGGCATCACCGTGCCCCGTGCCCCGAAGCACAACGCCAGATTCATGGCCTTGGCGGCGATTTGCGAGCAGACACTGAGTTATTCGCTGGACGGAGGATGTGCCGGATTGAGACCGGCTCGGTGGCGGATTCACCCCATCGCACCGTCAGGACCGGAACGTGGCGGACTCGCATCACGCGTTCGGCAACGGATCCCAGCATCCGTCGATTGACAGCGCGTCGGCAGACACAATTCTGCGGTACGCATCGGACTGCCGTTCCAGGTCATTCAGACTTTTCAGTCAGGCGGCGTTGAGAGGGCCGAGTTGGCTGTGAGATCGCTGAGCTCAAACGGTGATCAGAGTACTACGAAAAGGAGAGCCAGAAAATGGAGCAGGCGGCAGCACGCGGCTGGTCTGACGCCTGCTCGAAAAAAGCTTACTCTCCGTGTCGACGTGGCACAGGGACGCGCCAGCCGTGCCACTAAGGCGGCAGCGACTTGACGCGTCCCTTGACCAGGCTACTGATTCAAGACTACAGACTCGCAGGCCCGGTGAGTATCCTGTCCGTAGAGTATTTTCCGCCCTCAATCCCTGGATTCGATGCCCCACAGCGGCTCCAAATCTACCGACTGGACGGTATATCATCGAAGAAGCCAAGCTGATACCTTACCAATGGAGCCTGAGGAAGCCAAACACGCCGTGGTTTTCAAACGGAGCGGGCAGCCTCTGCAGTGGGGCGCGCAAGTCGTGCTGCTGGCCAGCTTTGGCGGCATGCTGGGACTGATGCTGTTCGCCGGCATCGACTCGCTGCGCGCGTTGCGCCAAGTCCAGTCGCGCAACGTCCGGATCCGCCAGACCTTCCTGCTGCGCAATCGCGCTCTGGAGGAGATCCGCTCGTCCCTCTACCAATCGGGCACGTTCACACGCGACTATCTGCTGGAACGGGACGCCTCGCGCGCCGAGACGTATCGCGCCAGCCTGCAGAAAGTGCGCGGAGAAATGGATGCGGCCCTCGAGCGCTACTCGCGCTCCCTGGAGCCCGGAGAAGAATCGCCGTTTCAGGCTCTCGAAGCCCGTATCGCCGACTACTGGAAAGTGCTCGACCCCATTTCCCATTGGGATGCTAGGGAGAAGTTGGCCCGCAGCGACGCTTTCATGCACCAGCAGCTTTTCCCGCGGCGCGCCACCACGCTGGAAATCGCCGATCGCATCGCCGCGGTCAACGAGCAGGAACTCAACAACGGCGACGAGCGGTTGAAAGATATCTTCGACCAGTTTCGGTACCGGCTGGGCTTGATGCTCGCCCTGACGCTGGGAATCGGCGCCGTGCTGGCGCTGGCCACCACGCGGCATATCCTGCGCCTGGCCCGGGACGCCGATTTGCGCTACCGGCAGGTGGCCCTGGCGCAGGGTAAGCTGAAAGAACTCTCCGCGCGCCTGGTGGAGGCGCAAGAGCAGGAGCGCCGCGCCATCTCCCGCGAGTTGCACGATGAAGTCGGCCAGTCGCTGAGCGCACTCTTGATGGAACTTGGCAATCTGGGAGCCGTGGCGCCTGGCGACGCCGAGTTGCGCAGCCACGTGGAGTCTATCCGCAAGCTGGCCGAGAGCAGCGTGAACGTGGTGCGCAACATGGCGCTGTTGCTGCGGCCGTCGATGCTGGACGATCTGGGCCTGGTGCCCGCCCTGCAGTGGCAGGCGCGCGAGATTTCCAAACGCACCGGTCTGGCCGTCACGGTGGACGCCGAGAGCGTGGCCGACGATTTGCCCGAAGAGGTCAAGACCTGTATCTATCGCGTAGTGCAGGAAGCTCTGCACAATTGCGCCCGGCACGCCCTGGCGCGCAGCGTGCGCATTCAGGTGGGGCAGGAAAACGGGCGCATCCACTTGAGCGTGCTCGACGACGGCCAGGGTTTTGACAGCGCGCACAAGCGCGGGCTGGGCCTGCTGGGAATGGAAGAGCGGGTCACACATTTGGGCGGCCGCTTCCACTTGCAGTCGGAGCCGGGGCATGGCACCCGACTGCGCATCGAGATTCCGTTAGCCGCGCCCGCCGTGGAGGCCATCGCATGAATCCGGTGCGCATTGTGCTGGCCGACGACCACACCGTCATGCGCAACGGTCTGCGCCTGCTGCTGGAGCGCCAGCCCCATCTGCAGGTGGTCGGAGAGGCTGCGGACGGCCGCCAGGCAGTGTCCCTGAGCGAATCGGTCAATCCGGATGTGGTCATCATGGACATCGGGATGCCCAACCTGAACGGCATCGAGGCCACCCGCCAAATCGTCCACCGCAATCCACACACAGCCATCGGCATCCTTAGCATGCATTGCGACGAGAGCTACGTCATCCGCGCGCTGAAGGCCGGCGCGCGCGCGTACCTGCTGAAGGATTCCGCCGAATCCGACCTGCTGGCGGCGGTGCGCGCGCTTACGGAAGGCAAATCCTTTTTCAGTCCCGCGATCAGCAAAATCCTGGTGGAAGACTATATGCGCCAGTTGGAGAGCCGGGGCGCGGAAGACACCTATGAGCTGCTCACCAATCGCGAGCGCGAGATCCTGCAGCTTTTGGCGGAAGGCCGCACCAACAAGGAAACCGCCAACATGCTGAATCTGAGCCTGTACACGGTGGAGACCCATCGCACGCACATCCTGCAGAAGTTGAATTTGCACAGCGTGCCCGAGCTGATCTTGTACGCCGTGCGCAAGGGGATCATCGCTTAGCCGCAAAGGCCTGCGACTGAAAGTCACGTGAGGTGCGTGCTGCACGCGCTCTTGCGTGACATGCTTACGTCCAATGTGAAGAGTGGTCTCCCCGTGGAGGTGACTGCATGCGGACTGCACAGCAGCGGAAGGGAAATCCATGAACCCAAGTAATGCCGGCCTCCAGCTAACCGGCCGGCGGAGAACTACAGCGCCGACTCCGGCATGACGCCGCCTGAATTCATGCTGGCGTCGCTCGGCACGTGCGCCGGCCGAGCCGCCTGCCTTCGGAAGGGTTAGACGTCCGCGTGAGCGCCGAGAAGGCTGCCGGGCCGGCGCGTCTTGCCTTATTTCGCGTCGAAGCGACTGTGCCGAATCTCTATCCACAGCATGAGACCGGCATCTTGCGCGGCGAAAGCCTGCCTGACTCAACAACACGCTGCTGCACGCACCGAACATCGAGACTGCCCTCCAAACGCACGTTCCCGCTACAATCGGATAGCGGGAGCACTGTTTGGAAAAGGAAACCGAAGTCCAACTGGCGCGCGATTTGATGGCCGGCCAGCCGGAGGCATTCGACCGCTTTGTGGAGCACTTCCGCGCCAAGATTTTCCAGTACAGTTGGCTGATGTGCGGCCACCGCGAGGACGCCGAGGAGGTCTCCCAGGAGACGCTGCTGAAGGTTTTCGAGAACTTCGGTCAGCTTCGCCAGCCCGAGCGCGTGCGCTCGTGGGTGCTGCGCATCGCCAAGAATTTCTGTCTGATGAAACGGCGCCGCAGTCAATTCGCGCCGAACCGGGAACTTTCGCTCGACGATTACATGCCCGCGCTGGATCGCGACGGCGGCCACGTTAAGCTCCAGATCGCCGACTGGTCCAGCCTGCCCGAAGACGGGATGCTGCGCGCTGAACTACGGCATGTGCTGGACGAAGCCATCGCCGCATTGCCCGACACCTACCGGTCCGTGGTACTACTGCGCGATGTGGAAGAGCTATCCACCGAAGAAACCGCGCATGTGCTAGACCTGAGAGTAGACGTAGTTAAGACGCGGCTGCACCGCGCCCGGCTGACCATCCGCCAAGAATTGGACCGTTATCTCAATACCAGGGCGGTATCCGCGCATGCCCCACGGAACTGAAGGCAGCCTCGCATAGACCCCCAACCCACATGCAGGAAGTGTGGTGCTAAAGAGCTTACTCTCGGGGTCCTACCAAACACTGCGAGCGCAGATCGCCCTCACCGCAACATGCCCGTCGAGTACCGCAGCACGGCGTACGACCTCTGGTAATCGTACTTCGCCCCAAGGTTCTCCACCTCCGCCTCCGTCAGATTCAACTGCGCCTGCGTCAGCTCCACGATAGAACTTAGTCCCAGGTTATAACGCCCTTGGGCCAGATCGAGCGCCATGGTAGCTTGCCGCAGCAACTCTGCGGTCACGTCCAGTTGATGATATGCGGTCAGAGAATCGCTCCATGCCACTCGTACATCGCGCGCGATGCTCTCTTCCAGATCCCGCACTCTCTGATCCGCCGCCTGCGCCTTGAACCGCGCGGCTTCCCGGCGCGCGGCAAACAACCCCCCGTTGAATATGGGGATCTGCACATTCACTGCTGCGCTTTCATACTCGGGGGGAACGGTCTGCGTCGTCAGTTGGTGGATGAAGGGGATAAAGCCGCCCACGCCGATCAGGCTCACGGTGGGATAAGAGAGGTCATGCTCGGCACGCTCGAACCGGTAGGCCGATTCTCTCTCCAGCCGCACACCCGTCAGTTCGGGCCGCTGCTGGAACGCCTGCGCCACCATCGCCGCGGAATCCGCGGGCGGACCGGGCGGGAGCGGTTCCTCGCTCAGCTTGTACGTCTGCTGCTGGTCGAGTCCCAGCGCACGCGTCAACTCCGCAAATGCCTGCTGGACGCCGTTTTGTGCGCGGATCAGCAGTAGCCGCGCCTGCGCCAGGTTGACCGAGACGAAGCTCACGTCCAGTTGCGACCGCAGCTTGCTCTGCGCCAACGCAGTCACCTGGTCCACCAGAAGTTGGCGCGCGGCCACCGTCTCGTCCGCAACCTTCACCATCGCCTGCGCCCGCAGCGCTTCGAAATACGCCCGATCCACGCGCAGCAGCACGTCGTAGCGGGTGGCCTGATACTGCTGCGAACTGGCCTGCGCTTGCAGCCTGGAACTGGCTACCAGGTTGCGTGTGCGCCCCGAATCGGTGATGAGCTGGCTGAGGGTGACGCCTTGGCCGAACCGGTCCCACAACCGCGAAGCCGTCAAGTAACCTGCGCCAATGCGAGCCTGCGGGTTGCCTTGCGAGCCTGTGACGTCGCCCTCGAGCGTCGGAAAATATGCCGAGCGCGCTTCGACCACTGCCCGTTGGGAAGCCTGGTAATTCAGTTGGGCGGCCTGCACCTGCGGGTGATTTTTGACGGCCAGCGCCTCGGCGTCTTTCAGCGTAAGGGGGGGCGGGGCCGGTGCTGTTTGCGCCAGGGCGGCGGCAACGAGCAGGGTGGCGCACGCACTCTTACGTGCCGCCTCGGCAATAGTGCCGACGCCAGCTCTCCGACGACTGTCCGTACCTCGCAATTGTGTCGAGACCAGGTTCCACACGGCACGCCCTAGTGCGTGCGCCACGTCGTTGGTCATGACGCCTCCGGTTTCACCGCGCCGCGCCGTTTCTTTCCATAGACGAGTAAGTACGCAGCCGGGACGATGAACACAGTCAAGAGTACAGATGAAGTTAAGCCCCCGATAATGGCGCGCGCCATCGGAGTGTATTGCTCGGCTCCCGTCCCTAACCTCAAGGCCATCGGAATCATCCCGATGATAGTAGCCAGCGACGTCATCAGAATCGGCCTTAACCGAACGCGGCACGCCGTGATGACCGCATCCGTTACCGGCAAGCCCTGCTCTTCCAGTTTGTGTGCGAAGTCCACAATCAGGATGCTGTTGGAATCCGCGATGCCCACCAGCATCAGCACGCCCATGAGCGACATGACGTTCAGCGTCGTGTGTGTCAAAGGCAGAATTAGCAGCACGCCCACAAACCCCATCGGAATCGCCAGCATGATCAGCACGGGATCTACGAAGGACCGGAACTGCGCCACCAGGATGAGATAAAGCAGAAGGAAGGACAGCAGAAAGCCTAGGCCGAAGCTCTTGAAAGACGCCTGCATCCCTTCCACCATGCCGCGCAAGTTTACGCGCACGTTTTCAGGAATCCTGGCCTCGGCCAGGATCTGCTGAATGCTGCTTGTGACGTGCCCAAGGTCCTCTCCGGCGGGAGTTACATACACGTCCGTCACCCGCTGGATCTGGTGATGATCGATCTCCGTGGGAGTCTGGATGTGCGCCAGTTTGACAACGGAATCCAGCGTAGTTGGAAGCGTCACGTTAGGCGCGCGCAGGGGAATGTTACGCAGGTCCAGCATATCGTGTATGGCGGGCCGGCCACGTTCGTAATACTGTATGGTGAGGTAGTAGTCGTTCCCGGTTTTATGATCGACCCAGTAATTGGGTGCAATCATGTAGTTGGAGTTTAGCGCGGTGATCACATTATCCACCACGTCTTTTTGGCTGAGACCCAGTTCGCCCGCGTGCACCCGGTCCACATCCAGGCGGATGCCTGGGTAGTTCATGTCCTGGGGGATATAGACTTCGCCCACGTTGCGGAGAGCCCGGATGCGGGTTGCCAAGTCCTGCGCCAAAGTGAAGTTCTTCTTTAAGTCCGTGCTGCTGACCTGCACGTCGATAGGGGCCGGCATGCCCATGTTGATGACCGCGTCCACCATCGATCCGCTCTGGAAGAAGGTGCGTACGTCCGGGAACTGCGCGGCGATGGCGTGCCTCACGCGTGCGATGTACTCGAAACTGCTCACCGCATGCTCGTCGTTCAACGCCACTTGAACGGTGCTGGTATATTCGCCGGCATTGTCGGTATAGAGCGACGAGAAATCGTTCACCACACCGATATTGGAAACCACCATTTTGAAATCGTGGGGGCTCACGATCCGGTGAATCAGGTCTTCCACCTTCTTTACATACTGTTCGGTCACTTCAATCCGCGTGCCGGTGGGAACCTTCATGTTGATGGTAAAC
>Ga0209698_10008593_pt1 | contig 10525 bp, 19 predicted proteins | sample LitLauG_LLR_2012_FD_187203 | JGI IMG/M metagenome (GOLD analysis project Ga0209698, IMG submission 187203) | Freshwater sediment microbial communities from Pennsylvania, USA - Little Laurel Run_MetaG_LLR_2012 (SPAdes) (version 2) | ecosystem: Environmental > Aquatic > Freshwater > Creek >... | reverse complement strand
TCGTTGGGCTGCTTTCCTTTGTGCTTGCGAAGCATGTCGGCAAGGGTTTTGCACACCGCCCCGGCGACGATGAATCCCGGCGCGTATGGTTCAGGTGCCTCACTGGCGCTCTTATTGCAGTGGAGCACTTCCATTTCGAGCATCGTGGCCAGCAGCCCAACCACGCGCTGCACGCAACGGCTTTCGCCGTTGTCGTTTGCGCGTCGAGTCCGCTTTCGAGTTTTTGTTTTCATTGTTTGTCTTTCGTGTGGTCGCCGCCGTGCGTGAGCTTGGCGTTATGGCTCTTCCTTCTGGTGTGAGGTGATTCTTGCTCCGACGACCATCGCCTCATACTCATCACTGGTTGATTCTTCCGCATCGAAGCCGAGCGTGTCGCCGTTCGGAGCGGTCATGGTGCAGCCCTCTTCTTCGAGTTTCTCGCACACGCTTTCGATGGCGGAGCGGATTATGCTCAGACCGCGTGTATTTCCACCCACGGTTGTCGTCACGCTCAGGCCATACTGCCATTGCGCGAGTCTTACTTCGACCGTGTGTTTCGCCCATCGTATATTTGGGTCATAGATGGCGAGCCATAACCCATCGTCGCAGCCAACCGGCAGCGGCGCTTTCGGTGAATCGGTAACGTTCGGTGTTTTCATAGATTTATTTTTGCCGGCGGCTGGACCCAGCGTTAGCACGCCGGAGTGCGCGTTGGGTTTTCGCACGGTTCTTTTGAGCAGCCCGAAGTCTCGCCGTGCGTTTTGCGATTTCGGCGGCGCTGAATTTCTTCGGCACGCCAGCGGCCATCTTGCCGAGTTGAGATGCGGTTTTGTTCATACGCCATACACCTTTTTAACGAGCAGTTTGTTTTCGGCTTCGAGCGCCCGATATTTCCAGTGCCGGATGCAGTCGGTTCGCGCTCCACTCCGCTCGTGCCTTCCTCCGCATTCGGGACATTCAGGCAGCACAGGACACAGCACTAGCGCGCTATGCCGTGCGCCACACTTCACACACCGTTTATGGGCGTTCAGGTTCGGTCGCCGATCCACCGAGCCGACTGTTTGTTCAGCCACCTGACGCCCTAAATTCTGACATTCCCGCTCCAGATATTGCCGAGTCTGCACGAGTTCCGATTCCCTGCTTTCGCTTTGCGTGAGGTTGACCGTCAGGATTCGGATTCTGTGTGCCATTTCACAGTGCAACGCATCGCCATCGGCTTTAGCTGCCGCCAGCAGTTCGTCATTTGTGCTGGCGGCGTAGTCGCCTAGTTTTGGAGTTTTCATGCCCATTGCCCCATGCCGAGATGGGTTTCAGTTTTGCCAGCCACGATGTCACAAATCTTGGCGAGATTTTGTGACAGCCAGCTTTCGCTGACCGCAGGCGTGTAGCAGTATCCGTCCACCATCACGTCATTGGTGGTTTCGGTCTGCTCGCCACTTTTCCACGCACGGATGCGGACAGAGATGCGGGCGTTGATATTGTTCACCCGAACGGTTTGGCGTTCGGCCAGAGGAGAGAAGATTGACTTCATGCCCACAGCTTGCACCACATAAGCGGATATGTCAAATACTATTTTCATTTATTTTGAGTCACGATTCGGAGTGCTAACATCGCGCTGGAGACAACGCCGGTTGGACATCGCAGTTGCAATCGTGAGGTTTCATATCCGGCGTGTCTCAGCTTGGTATGTTAGGATGCTTGAGAGCGTCACTGATTTTCAGCAGGCACTTGGCATGGTTTGGATTGTGGGTCGGGTCGCTTACAAGTGTCAGCCCGATCCATACCATTGCGTCACGCAGGGCGTTGATTCGGTTTTGTTGCCGCTGATTATCGCGTTGCTCGGCGCGCACCAGCTTTAGCAGTTCGGCCTTTGTGACTGGAAAGCCTTCCGCCAAGTCGTTTGAGATTGTCGCAGCGTCCCGCATCCTAACCAGTCGCCGGACGCAACCGCGAGCGGCGCTGCGGGTTAATCGAGAATGTTTAGTGCGTGCCATATTATTTCTTTCGCGGTGCGTCAGCTCTGTCGTTAGGCGTAAGGCCGTCCGTCACGGTCCACGCTGGTTATCACCGGCTTGCCACGGTGCGTTGGCCGGAATATGAGCAGCATCACCCGCATAGATGTTTCCTTGCCGTTCACGTCCGTAAAGATTGGCCGACCTCGCACCGACCGGATTTCTGAGGCTTGCAGCGCGTGCCTGTGCCACCATTCCGTATCGCACATGGCGTTCGCGTTTATCAGCACCACGGTCGTCACGCCGTTGGCCGATTGTTCCGCCGCCTTCTTCACCCATTTGGCCCGCTGTTCGTCGAATGGAGGATTGCACCAGACACGCCCCGACCACTCCGATTTCAGCCCGTCCGTTTCCTGCGTGTAGTAGTTCGCGCATTGCGCGTTCCACGGTTCGGCGCAGGCGTCGAGCGTGAAGTGAAATTCAGCGTTGAGGGTTTCCCAGAGAGACTTCGGAGTTTTCCAGTCTATCGCCATTCCTCTTACGCCTAACAAGTCGCCGTAGCCGATGCGCGGTATCGCCGTCAGTCCGCTATCACGGGCGGGAGTCATTGGTGCGGCGTGGCTCATGCGCGGTCGTTATCAGTCATAGCACGTCCTCGGTTTTCCACGCCGGGGGCGGCACTTCGTTTTCACTCATAACGGAAAAACAATTACACAACATGATGGCCATGTCAAATTATTTTTTTGACAAAGCAAAGATGTGGTGTAAAGTCAGGCATGTTCAACAGTCTGGCGGCTGGCATGAAAACCGGAAACCAAATTTTGTTCGCCCGTGGCTCTCGCAGGCCAGGGCAGGTTATTCCTCTTTCTCCTGTCTCCACCGCCAGGCGGGCGAACACTTCAACTCTATGATTAAATACAAATCCATCATCGTTGCCTTGGCGCTTTGCGCCGGGCTGACAGGCTGCGCGAATCTCAACGGGGTTCCGGGCACCAAAATCGCCGTTGGCGGGGCTTCGGGGTTCTTCCCGAAACAGTTCAACGCTACCAACGTCACCATCACTATCTCGCAAGGCGGCGGGACAAACTTTGTTTTCCATGCCGATGCGATGAGTTCGCAAAACGATCCCCAGGTGATTGACAAGTCGAGCGCCGGCCAGGTCGCCATTGTCAAAGCATACATGGACGGGCTGAACCAACTAACCTCGGCAGCGGTGCAGGGTGCCGTTATGGGGGCAAAGTGAACGCTGACGGACGCAAAACCATCAATCAGTTTAGCGAGATGAGCGAACTTGATCTTGCCTATACTGTGCGTGATGCGTCACAGGAGTTGCTGCGAAAAGTGGCCAACCGAACCGGCTCCGATGCCGACGAAAACCAGCAGGCCATCAACCTGCTGAATAGTTGCGGCGTCAAAAGCGACGACAATTCACTGCTCAACCTAATCGCGCTTGTCATTTCCCAACGCGACTTAGCGAGGGGCGGCAACTACAAACGAACATGACTTCCGCGCTCCAATGCCTACCTAGCGCGGTCGTCCAAGCGGCTGTGCGGTCAGCCTACCGCCGCGCAGCCGCTTCCATTTTCCTCCGGGTTTTTCATCGTTCCCGGAGGCGCGGGGGTTGTTGGATGCCGGTGGGGTTTCCTGGGGGTTGCTCCACCGGCTTTTAATATGGACTTCTGGATTCTCCCGCTGGTTTTTCTCCTGCTATTGGCCGGGATTGCCTTCATTCTGTTTGACGATCCGGCGAAGTGAAAACCATCTACGCACTGTCCCACGGTATCAATTCCACAAATGACGGGTGGGTTGACGACTTCACTGCGTTTCTTCAAGCCAAAGACCCGACATGCGCTGTCGTGCCAACGCAGTATTGGGCAACCATAACGCCCTGGTTCACAAACTGGGTTCAAGACCCGATGACAAGCCGGGCGCATGTAAAGGCCATTTTGAGCGTTTATCAGGCCGGCGACAGGATATTTCTGATTGGCCACAGCAACGGAGGGGTGATTTTGCTGAACGATTTGAACACCTTGGCATCAGCCAACATTGTGGTGGCCGGCCTGATCCTGATTGACGCCGCGATTGAGTCCGATGTTCGCAAGTCGGGTATATGGGACTGGATCGCGCGGGATGAACTCGGCTTTGCATTTTCATGGTCAAGCCACGATGACGAGGTTTTGGGCGACAACCCCAAGCCCGATGATCCGTGGTGGGATAAACTCTGGGACGGACTGTGGGGCAAGCTGCGCTGGCCCTGGGGCAACCTCGGAAATGAGGGGTGGACGGATGCCGGGACGGTTTTCCAATCAACGCGAATCTGGACCGAGTATCACATCGGGGGTCACTCCGAATGTTTCGCTACGGCCCAGATTCAGGCGACGTTCAACCGGCTTTGGCTGGCGTGTAATCCGCCTTATTGAGTTGCCGCCCCTACAAACAAACTGTCCGGCTCGCCGAAGTCGAAGCCGCTTTGCAAAAGGTCTGGCGCATCATTGGAATACGCTTCGCTGGCCATGTAACCACCGGCCATGTCCGTGATGGTCACAATGCCGGTTCCGTCCTCTACCATCTCGGCTGTGATTTGGAAACAGTTGGTCATCGTTCCCAGCGGCCCGGCTTGCACCGTGATTGTCTGCGTCGTCACGAGCAGGCCAGAACTGTTTGTAGTCACGGTGCCGATGCTGTTGGTGAACATCCAAACGGTGGGAAGCACCAGACCGGGATTGGCCAGCGGTTGCGCGGGCTGTTGAATCCTCGGTGCCGGCGCGAACTGCCCGCCCGCCAGCGCACGGAACAAAACTACGATGTTGCTTGAATTCCCGCAGCCATCGGCCAGCGTGAAACCCGCCGAATAAACGCCGGGCTTGGCCGGAGTCCTACCCCAGACCGCCGCCGGGTTTTGATTGGTGTTGACGTGCATCCCTTCCGGCAGGCCGTTGGGATATACACGCAAAAATGAACCGCAGCCGGAGCCTCGGCCAACCGTAATGCCGCCTTGGTAGGGCGAGTTGGTCAGCACGTCCGGCATGTCGTATGCGTAGCCGAACGGATTTGGCTTCACCACCTGGGCGCAGCGCCACATGCCGAAGGACAATACGCCGATGCTGCCGACGGCGCCAACCGTCAACACTACTTCAACCAGGCCGAGCGCCTGCACGCGACATTCGCCGCACTCGCACGCGATCAGTCCGGCCAGCACGCAGCTTGGAATTTTGGAGATTTTCATTTGTCCCCTCCTTTCATCGGCCAGAGGTAGAAGCCGATTGCCGCAGCTATACAGCCAAGCGCGCAAGCCAGCAGCCTGGGCCTTTCCTCGGTGTGTGGTCCAATGCACCTGCTGGCGGCATAAAAAAAGACCAGGTATGCCACGCACAGCACCGCGACGATGATATTTTTAACATGCTTTTTCATTTCTTTTTTGCTCCCCGGCTTACGGGGCCGGGAAAATGGTTTTTTCAATTACATTCAAAAAATCCTCGAAACTCTGGATCACATGAACCTCGTGGCCCAACATCGACAGTTCCTTGCGCCAGATTTGTTGGTCATCAGTCAACTTACCACCTTTTTTCTTGCACTCAAAATGCAGGGTGATGTTGCGCGGCAGGAAGATGGTGAAATCCTCGGTCCCCAAAGTTTCGGTTGTCGCTCGATCCATCCGCGCGTGGCGAAATTTCCACCGGGGCCACTGGCTGTTGCAATACGACATTATGGACTCGTGCAAATCACTTTCGCGGTCAACCGGCTTGCCTTTTGAAACCGGCTTTGGCTTCCTAGCCGCAAGCCTGGCCTCGTGCTCAAGATATTGAGTCATGGTCATTCTCATGAGTGTAATAAAACCTTCTGAACCTTCTTTCCAGCCAACGTCGGGCTGATTGACCATCCACCAAACGGCAGTCGGTAGCCCGCTTTTTTATTTTGCTCATCAGTCTTTCGAGTTGTTCCATTTGTTTCACATTCTTGCTTTGGAAGCTGACGCGGATGTATGGACAAACCGGAGTCCCATCCTCTTGTGGACTCGGATAACAACAGTATGTTGAGGATGACGACGCCAGCAGGCTAACAAGTCGCTTGTCAGTTTTGCGTTTAGGTTTCATAGAGTTTGTTTATCACGGACGAAACCTTTTTGAGCATCGCAACCGTCGCCAGCTCAAAATACAGATGCGCTGCCGCATCCCAGCGGCGGTCATTTAATCCGTCAACTGCCCGTTTTTGGATCAGGACCATCACCAGGGCTTCAAGATCGGCGCGGTCGGCGTTGGCGATTGTGTTACGCCATACCCTGTAATGTTCAAGGGCGAATTGGCGGGAGTGTTCGCTTAACTCGTTACCGATGCTTTGATTGGTCAAAGTGTCGGTCATATTACCTCCACCACGATTCTCTGAGTTTGATTCTAGCTTCCTCTGCCACAAGCCATCCGTGCTCAAGCCATGCCTCAACATGTTCGTCCTGCTGGCGTCCTGCCGGCGGTTCGGGGTGATAGCTGCCCCACGACTCCGGCTCGCGCGGATCGGTGTCGTCCATCGTCATGGGGCAGAGCCATGTTTTCATATCAAAACGGCGCGTCATCATCGTCGCTTGGCTTGCTTTGAAATGCCGATGACGGACGAGGGGCGGACTTGTCCAATCGTTTCCAGTTTTCCAAAATCGGCCCCTTCTCGCCACGCTCCCGCGCTTCCTTGCCGATGTCCTGGACGACGAAACCATCGTTGCCGTATGTGTCGCGTCCTTCCTTGTTGTCCATCAAAGTTAAATCCAAGTAGGTGCCTTTCGCGCCTTTGAAAAGGTGCTCCTTCAGGATTTTCTGCGCGTCAATTTTTACCCGGATCATACGTCAATCGCAAACTGGCCAGATGGACGCACGGTGGCCGTGGTAATTTTTTCAGCGCGAATGCCCTTTACGGTTATGCCGGCGTTGAGCGCCTGTTTGATTGGGGTCAGCAATGGTTCAATTTTTACACAATCGGGATGAAACTTTGCCAGTTCCCACGGATTTATAACTTCAATTTTCCAGTCAGTTTTAACGACTTGGCCGGCAACTCGCGTGGCTGTGATTGGTTTCGCTTCGGCCATTGTCGACGCCGCCGCCGCCTCGCTGATGCGTTGTGATTCCGCCGCCGCCGCCGCCTGCGCGGCCTGGGCTTCGCGGTCCAAACGCTCGGCCTCAAGACTCGCCTTCATGGCGGCTTCGCGCTGCTTTTTGCTAGTTGCTTCCATTGTGGCGCGAGCCGCTGCTTCCGCCGCTTCTTTGGCGGCGCGTTCTTTGGCCAATTGCTCGGCGGCAATGCGGGCAAGCTCCGCCTGCTTTTCACGCTCGATGCGCTCCAACTCGCGCCGTTGAACCTCCTGCTCCTCGCGGATTCGCCGTTGCTCGGCCAGTTGGAATTCGCTGGTCAGTTGTGATAGCCGGCCAATTTCCTTTTCCACGTCGGCGGTTTCCTTGGCAACAATCCGGTCAAGCTGTCGTCCCACTTCCAAGATCGGCTCTTTGAGAATCTTGCGCTGCTTTTCAAACGAGGTTGCAATCCGTTTCAATTCCATCTGAGCGTCCACCGCCGTTTTGTTCTGGGCTGCATTTTCAACCTTGCCGATGAGCGCAGCCTTGGTTAGCGCCTCGTCGCGGGCTTGCAAGGCTACGGGCGACACGGCAAACGTAGGTAAGTCGCGCCGGCTGGCGACAATGATGCTGTTCTCCGGGTTGTCGAGGGTCATACCGCACCGCCTTCCTTGATGGCTTTAAGCGCGTTGAGCAATCCGGTTTTGGCTTTGAGCAGGCGTTTGGCTTCATCGGATAAAATTTCCGCAAAACTGCCGACGCTGTTCGCATTGGTGATGTTGCCGGAATTTTCGCCGAACTTTTGCAGGGTGGAAAAGTCAAACCCGGCTTCCAGCACGACGGATTCAAGCTCGGCCTGTGGTGACTTCCGCGAATTGTCAGGAACCGTAACCATCTTGGGCGGAGGTTCTGCCGGCGCTGATCCGCTAGTGGTTGCCTGAATGTCAATCACGGTGGCCGCCTCATCCTCATTCATCACGCCGCTGAAACCAAACGCCACCCGGCTGGCTTGGCACAGCGTCCGATTGCGGAGCATCCGCCGGGGCATGTTGTTCCACGGTTCAGTGTTGCGCTTGCACTCGCTGAAATACTCCGTGATTTTTACGGGGTGCGAACGGTTTTTCATGAAGATCGTCGCAGTGCAGGAATGCAAATTGCCGTCTTGGTCATCGGCAAACTCAAATTCAATGCCGTCAAAATCCGGCTGGCGAATAAGCATTTTGTTCCACCCATCCACGCTTACAATCGGAACGATGCCGCCGCCCTTCGCCGGGAACGCATAAAGCTCCTTGAGGAATGGGTTTAGGTCGTAGGCGTTGGCCACAACCGTTAGGGCCATCATTTCCTCATTGGTCGCATTTTTGAACACGGTGGATTTCAACGTGTCAAGGAGTTTGGTGGGGTCAACTTGCAACCGGCTGGCCATGACGGAGAGCGCGGACGGTTTTGTGTTTTCTGGTTTTTTAACTATTGCTTGTGTGCTCATTTTTGTTCTTTCTCTTTTTGGTTCACCGCAAATCACTCCGCTGGCAGATGTTCGCCGGTTTCAGTGTCAACATCGTCGTGTAAATCGTGCGGGTCAATCCACACGCTGTTTTGGATCGTGCGCGGGCCGGTGTGCCAGAGGCAGTGAACCAGAGCCGTCGTGATTACCCCGAGCAGAAACGCCGGGACGTGGTTTGATAGATATTCGATCATGGTTTCAAAAAGGTAAATGGACCAACCTTCGCCGTTGTTTTCATTTCACTGGCCCAACCCGGTTTAACCTTGCCGCTAAACCAATGAGTTGCCCCCTTGCTCACATCGTTGGTTCGGCTCACAGCCCAGGCCGACCGTGCGATGGCAAAGGTAAATTCAGTTTCGTTCTTGCTGTGCCCCGCCGTCGCACCCTGCACGCCTTTGAGCGTGCCCCGGTTCCGAATCGCGCCGGCAATGGCCAGCATCGCGCCGGGACAGCTTGCCGCCTCGCCTACGATTGCCTTGACCGCTTCCTCGTCGGTGAAGGGCAAACCCTGAGCGGCGAAACCCATGCAGGCCAGCGATAGAATCAAAGGGATCGTCATAAATTTAACTCCGCCGAGTCCCGGCCACAGTTTGAGATGAAGATGACAAGCTCGCATCCGTCTCCGGGTTTGTTCGGCGGAAAGTTTCACGGCAGGTAGAGCAAATGCCGTGGCTGAGTTGGTAGCCAGCGGAAATCAGTTGAGCGGTTAATTCGGCCTGTCCTTCATGCCACGCGCAGACTGTCACCAGTTCACCGGCTGGAACGTGTTGCAAGCCGTTCCGCACCGTGCCGGTCTTACGACAAAACTCGGCGGGCATGTTGCGATATTCGAGAGGTGAGTTCATATTGCTGTGACTTTGAATCCATTGGCCTCCGCCGCACGGGTGCAAATATCAAACTTGATCACGCCGGCCCGCTTCAAAACTTTTGCCGCCTGGCAGGCGCGTTGCCGCTCGCTTTCGCCGTGGACCGTGAACCAGTCCCCGCGCGTCATGGTGGCAATCCGCCGTTCAATCTCGCGCTTTGTTTTTCGTAAATTTTGACTCATATCTGCCAGCACTTTAGCACGCCGCCAAGCCTTGTCAAATGTTTTTTTAATTTTTTTCAAAAAAGATTTGACACCCTCCGCGCGGCGTGCAAAATGACAGCATGACAACGGACCAACGCATCGCCGAACTAGAGCGCCGGGTTGCACTTCTGGAAAATCTGCCCAAGTTAAAACCTGAGAAGCCATCGGCCAGGACCCAGGCCACCCGGCGGCCCCTTTGACCACCCCACCTCGCGCGGTGACACCCCTCACTAAATTTCCTAAAATCCGGTCTTCCACTGGTGTCTATTTTCTATACAACGTGCCTATGCCAATAAGTGCCAACAAGTAGTTTTTGTCATGGCGTTGAGAGGGGGTATGTCCATGCCAATATATCTTTAGATATTGGCATAGCATACCCACGCTGGAAACTTGTCCTTTGACAACAGGGGTAGTTTTTGTCATAGAGCTAGAGGTTGTTGACGGCTTGGATACCTTTTGGGGTGATGAACTGGCGGGCTTGTTTTCCGTCGCCAACGGATTTGATAAAGCCTTTGGATCGGAGTTTGTTGGCGTAGTTGGAAAGGGTCTGGCGCTTTACGTCGGCAAGAATTGCCCACTGTTGAATGGAAATGGGTTTAGACTCCGTGGTATTACGGATGACTGCTAGGAGTTCAAATTTGTCGTGGGCTTTGGGTCTGCCGTTGATTTCTTTGAGGTCTTCCGGGGAGAGGTCGGGTTCAATTTCCATGAAGGGGAAGTTCCAGCGGACGACGAAGGGGTCTTGTTCGGGGAGGTTGCGGACGATGATTTCGATGGCGAAACAGTCGTCTTCCTCGTGCTTGGTCATAATCATAAGAGAATCGGCGTCGCGCGCCCAGACACCGGAGCCGGAGATGCGGTCCATTGCTTCCTTGCCGGCCTGGTTGCCTTTGGAGAAGTGGGCGGCATAGACGACGGCGGCGTTGGTCTGGACGGCGATGCGTTCGAGTTCGTTGCAGAGGTCGGC
>Ga0209698_10008592_pt1 | contig 10527 bp, 9 predicted proteins | sample LitLauG_LLR_2012_FD_187203 | JGI IMG/M metagenome (GOLD analysis project Ga0209698, IMG submission 187203) | Freshwater sediment microbial communities from Pennsylvania, USA - Little Laurel Run_MetaG_LLR_2012 (SPAdes) (version 2) | ecosystem: Environmental > Aquatic > Freshwater > Creek >... | reverse complement strand
GCTATTGGTTGATCCGGTAGGTGCGCTCCCCCTTGTCGGACTTGAAGGACTCGACGGTGTTTCCCGCTTTCTTCATCGCGCCGGCCATGAAGCCGCGGACGGTGTGCCTCTGCCAGCCCATCTTTTCCATGATCTCCGCCAGCGTGGCGCCGTTCTTTCTCTGTAGCATGGCGACAACCTGGGCAGTCTTGCTGCCCTCGCGCGGCCCGGCGGTCTCCCGCGCCTTGGCGGCCTTTTTGGCTTTGGGCGCGTTCTTGGCTGGGGTGGCCTTCTTGGTACCCTTGGCCTTCGCGGGCGTAACGTGGGCGCGACGTGCGCCACCGGTGGCCTTCCGTTCCGCTTTCGGCTCGGGGGCCTTCGGCTTCGCGGGATCGCCCAGGTGCTTGATACGCTCCCAAATCCGGTGGGCTCCGGCTTTGGAGCCCTTCAGACTCTTTACCGGCGTTACGCCCGGCAGGCTGTTCCAGATTGCTACCAAACGCTCCTCCGGCCATGCTCCGGCGAGTTCCGCCAGTTCTTTCTCGCTGCCGAACGAATCAAAGGGAGCTGCGGTTGCGGCGGTGGCCTCTTCAGCGGAGTCAAACGCCGTGATGTTGTTGTCGGTGTCGATCGTGAAAGTTTTCATGTAAGTACTCTCTTTCCCACGGCTTACCGTGTCGATCACATCCATCACTCCGGGGCGCTCCAAAGGCAAGGGCAATTTACTGAATTCTGGCGACAATCTTCCCGGTGTTAGGAAGCGAGCGCTGGAGTCGCCCGGGCGCGCGTGGAGGTACGCGCTGGTCGTGGCAACGGAGCTGTGCCCGAGCGTGGCCTGCACCAGATGGATCGGAGCGCCGTGATCGAGTGCATGGCTGGCATGGGCATGACGGAGCCAGTGTGGAGAAGCTGGCGAATCGATTCCCACGCGCCGTGCCGCCTGGCGCAGAATTATGCGGACGCGCCCGCGGTCCAGGGGTCGGCCACTGCGGGACGGGAAAACCGGTCCTCGGGACGAGCGTGGACGCGCAGGCCGGCGAGATCCGACCACACCGCCGCCGGCAAGGCAATCGCGCGCGTGCGTCCTCCCTTTCCGTAAACGGTGACCTGCCCGGCATCACCTCGAGCGTGCAGATTTCGCCAGCGGAGGCCGCACGCTTCTGATACCCGCAGTCCCGCGAAGTAAAGCAGATTCAACAGGATACGGTCGCGCGGCCCGCCTTCTGCCGCAAGGAGGCGTTGGACGTCCGCCTCGGTCAAAACCCGCTCGGCCAAATGCTTCTCATACAGCGGTAACGTCAGTTCGGCCGCAGCGTTTACCGGGATGTAACGCATCCGCTGGCAGAACCCGAAGAGGCTCTTTACGGCGGCGATCGTGCGGGCGCAGGACACGGGCGCCAGGCCGGCGGCGGTGAGCGATTCAGTAAACTTCTGGAGATCAGTCAAACTCAACCGCGCGAGAAGCTTACCAGTATGAGCGAGAAGTCGGTCGACGTCGCGGCGGTAGCAGCTCCGGGTTAGCGCACTGGCGTGCGTTTGGAGCCATTGCTCTACGATCTGCGAATCGCTGTATCTTATTGATCTGGATAACATAACCGTCCTTATGTGGTCTCGTCATCCATGGGATACCTCAAGTCGGAGCCGAAAAGGCGGGCGGGGGCCGGTAACCCGTCGTGGCCCGACTTTCGCAAAAGCGATATCCTGGCAACACATCACGAAGGATCAACATGCCCAATCAACTTGACTCCAAGCTTGCTGAGCGGCTCGCGTCCAGTGCCATCGGCAGTCTTCAACCGACGTACGGCAACAAGATCCTTTGCACGAAACGCGCGCTGCACGAAGCGTTTCTCGCTGTTGCGCGAGAGGCATTCGAGATCGGCTTTCTAACCCGACAAAAGGAGCACTACAACCCTCTCACCCTCCCAGGCAGTCCGGACAGACCTCCGTGGATGGATATCCGTCTGGACGACGCCGCGACTTTGGCCGAGCACAAGATCCGATTCAAGCCGGTCGCGCTGCGATCATTGATCGGCGCCGGCTATTGCTGCCTCGGCGACCTGCGTTGGGTCCCTGATCGGCAGTTGAGAGAACTCCACTACATCGGCATCAGCACGGCCCAGCAGATCCGCGCGGTCGTGGCCCGATTCAAGCGCGGCGGGTGACGCGCGTCGGTCTCTCAGCAAGAAGGCGGACGCGGGAGCGGGAATCGGGCGAGCAAGTCCCTTTTTGTAGAGCCCGACAAAACAGCAGCGGATGAGATCTGGTGGGTCAGGTGGATTTGGTGAGTCATTTCAGGTCGGCCCTTGTGCGCGCGCGTCGCGCGTGTATGATGCAGAAAAGTAACCCACCAGACTCACCATTTGTTGTCTAAGTGCTTACGCATCGAGCACATAGTCTGGTGGGTTAGAAGAATCCAAACCCACCAACTAATCCACCAGCCTTCAGCTAACCCACCAGACTCGCACGTCGGTGGGTATCCTTCATCCAGGGATGACAACCTTCCATTGCTGTCGCCCAGCCGATAATTTACCCTTCTTCAGGTGGACGTCCGAAATACCAAATCGGTGGTCCGCCTTCGCCGAGAAGGCTTTGCCAATCCGCCTCTGAAAAGACCCGTCTCCTTTGTCCAATCCTTCAGCCAAGAACCCCGGCAAGGCGGCTTTGAGCGCCTTGGCATGGGCCGTTGGCTCTGATGCACTACTCCCCGAACTCGACTTCTTCGCGTTCAGCTTCTCCGAGATCTCCGCCACGGTGAAAGCCTCGCCGTAGAAGACCTCATAAAGCACCGGCAGCAACACTTCCCACTCACGCGATTCGTCGTCCGCCTCGTCGTACATCGCTGCAGCGTTTCCCAGGAACCCCTCGACTCCGACGTACTCCAGAATGCCGCCGATTGTCGTAGTCCAGTTCTCGAAACTGCCCAACGGTTTTATTTTCGGCTTCGGCTTCCCGGCCACATACCACGCTCGTGACAGCGTCAATAGCGCCACCAGCAACTCGCCTCGGTGTTCCATGGTCCAGGCCTTGAGGTTTTCGATTTTGAATTTCCTTTCGGGCTCCGGGCCTTCTCTCAGGAAGGGCTTCGAAGACTTCGGGTCCAGCCGCACCTGGTAACAGCGCCGCGGCATGTCGCCTGCCAGCCTGATGTTATTCCCGCTGGCCAAGAAGGTGGCCTTTATCGGCAGCGCTATCTTGGCGTGCGTCCGCATAGCTCGATCGGCCCAGGTGGTCGCGGTTAACACGCTACAGAGATCCCCGCTTTCCAGAGGGCGATTGACGTTATCTAAGATCACGACTGAGGTGCCGCTCATGAGCGCTGTTGTGATTACCTTCCTCCACTCGTCTTCATCTTTGGGCGGGGAGAACATTTCACCTGCGCGTCCCGTCGAGATGATGGCGATGACGTCGCAGAGGAGCGTCTTGCCGGCGCCCGCCTGGGGTGCGTCCAGCAACCCCAGGGGAGCAGGCGCGTTGATTGCCGGTTTAATGATGGGAGTCAGCATGGCCGCAATCGCGTTTGCGTAGCTGGCCTGGTCCGCGAAGGGGAACTCGCCGATGGCTTCGTCGATCATATCGAGCGCGATCTGAATGGGTTCGCTTGACGGCTCGGGAGCGAGTGGTGGTATGCGGAGGTTTGGATCCGGCGCATAGTAAAATTGCGTCGCCGGGTCGTAGCCGAACGTTTCCAGGATGCTGCCATCCGGCCGCAAAACTGGTATCTCTGTTACGGCACCGAGCGACGGGAAGTTCCACTCTCCTGGCGCCAGCACTAGGATGTCCTTCACCACACCTGGTGGTGGCGCGCAGTCGTATTCATCTCCGGCCGCACTCACCTTGAAGTAATCGGTGCAGCGGGCCAGCCTCCCGCACAGAGCATCGGTACCGACTTCGGCCATCACATGGCGGTGCTTTTCATCGCGGATGACGGCCACCATCATTCCGCTGCGGGCAAACAGCACTGGTGGATCGTTGGCAGCTTGCAGAGCTCGGAGCGCCTCACTCGATATGTCTCTAAGTTGCCGGCCGTTGGCACAGATTCGGGGTAATTCTCCGCGTACCTTCGACGGGCTTGCCGGGTCGGTCGCGGCTTGCGCGTCGGAGGGGCGCTCGCCGGCGGTATGGCGGTCGGGCCGTCCATCCGGGAAAGGAACTGAATCGACCGGAACCGAAAATTCCCGCCGGACCGAGAAGTGCTCATTTTTCCGCGGTTCCGCTCGGAGTTTTGCCTGCTCCTCTTCTACTATCTGCCCAATATCTGGCTCTGGCGTCATATCCCCGCCACTGGTCGAGACATGCCCAGATATCGCCTCAGTGCCCTATCCTCGGCGATCTCGCGCAGCTTCGCGGCGTATACCATGGCCGCGGTCAACTGCGGTTCCTGCCGCACCCACCCGAGATACACCGCCACGAGAGCCGCGTCATCAAGCCGAAGCCAAGCCGCGAGCAGGGCCGTCCAGCGCGAAATCTCCCCAACGGGCGGCGGTGGGAGCGTCGGGTCGGTCAGGGAAGCCTTGAGTTGGTCCAGGATTTCATCGCCCAGAGCCACGGCCGCCCTGCGCCACAGATGTGCAGCCGGCAGGTGCCGATCGAGTTGGCGCCGCTGACGTGCCCATTCACGGCGTTCCGCTAGCGTCCACTGACGTCGCTCCTGCCGGACCCATAAGCCGCGAGCGCATAATGCCTCGATCAGGTCACGCTGAGAGCATCCCGCGTGACAGTGTACCAGGACCTTCCCGTCCTTTTCGCCAATGCTTAGGCTTGGGTTGCTATCTTCGTGTGCGGGACACTTCGCCACCCAGCCGGAACCAGAACGACGGGCCTTCAGCCCATCAGCAATGCGGTCGGCGTTCATGGCACGCCTCTCCCACTTGCACTATGATCCGCGCGCTCGGTCCGAAGCTCTGTTTCCATGGCGAATGGCACTCCGTGGCGGAACTCCAAGATGGAAATCTCCCCGGTCGGGACGCTGCGAATGTATTCCAGCAATTCGACCACTTGCAGCTTCAGTGGAGATTTGCTTGTGCTAGTCCGATCGGCAACGGCGGTGTCGCTTCCGAAGCGTACCGCTCGCACCGTCACTGGAGCCGGTTGCATAACGGGCTCGAAGTTTTCGATTCTCAGTCGTTCGATGCGGCCGAACCTTAATCGCTCCATCACCTCGATCAAGCTCCGTTCGGAACGAAAAAGATCGCCAAACAAGGTAGGGCGTCTATTGTCCATTAGGAAACTCCCCCTGTAGCCCCGGGGATTCGACCCCGAGTTCGCGCAAGGATAACGCTGAGAACGATTCCAGACCTAGGAGTTAAGAAATCGCTCGATAAGTCGGAAGTTTCATTTGATGCAACTAATTGCGAAAGAAACTGTTAAGCCCCTGCAGGCGAAAAATGTCGTTATTTAAATCGTAGCCTTTGCAGCGGCGGTCGCTTGCCTCTCGACGCGCTGATTTGCTTAACTCATGGCTTAGATGGCAGCTAGAAGCAGCAAAGGGAAACCAAGTCCGTTCAAGGGCGTTATCGCATCTCTAGCCGACCTCGGAAAGCTTGGCCTTGGTACCCTGACTCACCGGGAAACCGAGCAGTGGCTCGCTCGCACGTTTCTGTTTGCTCGTATGGAGCAAACAATGCGCAATGAACTGCGCAGGTTGCGGGATGCCACCCTGCCGCTCTACCAGGAATTGCAGCAACTCGGCCGCATCATGTCCCCACTTGTTCGTAGCGACGTTCCATGCCTGGAGATTCGGGAGAAGATCTCTGTGACAACCGAACGAATACGCGGGCATTACGTTGAGGATTGGCCTTCGCTGTCGGAGGCAGCGGGCCACTTCATGAAAGCAAGAGCGCTGGCCAGCGAAATCTCCCGGTGGACTGATGGGCTAAATATGGGTACCGACTGGTTCCGCGACGCCGTGCTAGTGAATCTGCTTGGGTGGTATAAGGACCAGGTCATCGAACAACTCGTTCCGTGGGGATACCCGGGTTTCTTCTCCCTGCATAATCATGGTCATCGCCTCGGGGCCGGCGATGCTGACCGCCTGCACGGTTGGGGTAACCTGGATCACATCATTCCAGTACCAGTCGTCAGACCCTACAACCCTTCGACACAAACACGTAAAGACCATCGGTCCGATCTGGCCGTTGATTTGGATCGTTACTATGCAGAACAGGAGAACCTATTCACTCGAGTGGGGTTCCTGCAAACCGTTCGGAAGAGAGCACGAACGGCTAATTCGTGTTGGTTGCATTTCGATTGGTTCATCAAGTACCAGATGCAAGGAAAAACGGCGTCCGAAATTGCAGCTCCGTACCGACGCAACGCTGTCGGGGAGGACGCGATCTACCAAGCTGTTAAGGAAGTCGCGAGACTCGTCCAAATCACTCTCCGCTAAGGTCTTAAGCGATATTTTGCAGCAAACTTAACAGAAATCATCATAACTCCTGTCCCAGAGGGTCCGTATCGGTTTAACCTGCGCCTACCAGCTAAAGGCGAAGAAAGCGATTTGGTGGTATTTGGGTGGCCCTGGATGCTGCACCCTGCTTACGCAGCTTTTCTACGTCGACGAAGGCTTTGGAGGCAAATGGCAAATCGAATTCAATCTACTGGCGCTCCCCAAAGCGCTTACCCGTCAGTTGCCGCATTGGCTGCTGACATCGGTCTGAGCGAGAGGTCAACTCGTGCCGCGCTTCGCAGAGGAGAAATTCCACATATCCGCCTGGGACGCCGCTTCATTCTGCCGAAAGCTGCGATCGCTGACTGGCTCCGCTCTGCTGGCAGGAGTCCGAAAACCGATGTCACGGCCCGAGGGCAATGCTCGTCTCCGATGCCGGAGGGTCGCCGCCTGACGTCGTTGTCGAGCCGTCCCTGACAACACTACGATCGTTGCTTCGACTCGGCATTAAGAGGTATCAGTCATGAGGCGGGAGGCTTGAAGAAATGACGGGCTGCGTATTCAAGCGAAGACTCAAATCCGGTACGAGTTGGGGCTATCTGTTCTCCGCCGGCAAAGACGCATCTGGAAAACGCAATCAGATTTTCAAATCTGGTTTCGCCACCAAGGGCGCCGCACAAACTGCCCTGCGTGACGCCATCACTGAGTACGAGACGAAATGCGGCCGGATCACGGACCAGGTGGACCTGATCGGGCGTCGGACATGGGGATTTGCTCTTGGCGAACAGAGTTTCGTTGGCTTTGACACCAGGGAGGGGGCCGAAGCTGCGCGGATGGCGGAAATTGAAAGGCGGGAAGCCAAGCCTGCTGTGGTGGTCGCCGAACCCAATTTTGCGGACTACTTCAAGTACTGGGCGGAGGAACACGCCGCCCGTCGTTGCGCACCGAAGACGCTGGAACGTTATAGGGAACTCGGCCGGTACCTGGTGAAGCACCTCGGAGATACGCGAATCAACGAACTGACCACGGCGCAAATCCAGCATGCGATTCACCGTCTCAAGGACGCAGGCGGCCAGATCACGAAAGACTACCCAGAGGGCAAGCCGCTGGCTCCTAAGACGGTCAGAAACATCGGCACGCTCCTATACACGGCGTTGGCCGAGGCGGACCGTCTGGGAATCCTGAAGATCCCGCACCCGATGGCGAACAAACGCGTGGTTCTCCCGAAGTTGCCAAAGCGACAGCCGCCGGTGCTCGACAAAGAAAAGCTCCGGGCGCTGCTCGATCACGCGCGAGGTACGAGGCTCTATCCGCTGGTCGTGCTGGCGTCCGCCACGGGTTGCCGGCGGGGCGAACTATTGGCGCTTGAATGGAGTGACCTCGATGAATCGACCAGCGAAGTGAACGTTTCCAAATCACTGGAACAAACGAAGGCCGGCCTCCGAATCAAGTGCACCAAGTCAGAGCAACCGCGGCGCTTCTCCGTCCCTGAGTGGGCCCTCGAGGTGCTGCGCGCACATCGGCAGGAGCAGCAGCGGGACCGCGAACTTTTCGGCCCCGACTATGAGGACCATAATCTCGTTTTCTGCCAGCCCCACGGTGCCTACTATTCGCCCGACCGTCTGGGCGCACGGGTGGTCGAACTGATGCGGAGAGTTGGCCTCGAAGGCGTCAGCCTTCATTCGTTACGGCACTCGCACGCCAGCAGCCTGCTGAGCAATGGTGTGCCGATCGCGGTGGTCTCCCAGCGCTTGGGCCACAGCGACCAGAACATCACGCTCTCCATCTACAGTCACGCCATGCCGGCGGACACGCGCGCGGCCGCGAAGATCTGGAACGACGCCATGGCGGACGTGATTTCTGAGGCCCGGAAACTTGGCGCGGAGCACAGGTTAGCAAATGTTTGCACGCGCAAGTCTGTTTCTGTGGAAGTTGCTAAAAACAAAAGGAAGAGAATGGCGGGGACGACGGGGCTCGAACCCGCGACCTCCGACGTGACAGGCCGGCGTTCTAACCAACTGAACTACGTCCCCGCTGGATTCACGCAGATAATTTGATGCTAGCACGAGCCGTGGGGGCCGCGCAAAAAGGGCGCTCTGCTATCTTGGAAGGATGCTGATCCGCATGGCTTGTTGCGCCGCATTGTGGGCGGCCTTACTTCCGGGCGCCGACCCCAAGGCTACCGCCGAAGAGGCCCGCAAGTTTATCAGTGACGCGGAGCAGAAACTGCTAGTGCTCGGTGTCGATGCCGCGCGCGCGGATTGGATCAAGTCCACCTATATCACCGACGACAGCGAAATCGTCGCCGCCCGACTGGACGAGCGGGCCATCAACGCCACCATGGAGTACGCCAAGCAGGCTACCCGCTTCGATGGTCTGCGGGTCGACCCCGTTACGGAACGGAAGCTCAAATTATTGAAGCTTTCCCTCACCCTCGCTACGCCCGCCGATCCCAAAGAGAGCGAAGAGTTGACCCGCATCGCCGCGGGCATGGAAGGGACGTACGGCAAGGGGAAATACTGTCCCGATGGCCCGCAGACTTGCAAGGACCTGGAGGACCTCAGCAAAATCATGGGCGAGAGCCGGGACGCCCGCCAGTTGCTCGGCGTTTGGACCGGCTGGCACGCCATTTCCCGGCCCATGCGGAAAGACTTTGAGCGCTACGTTTCGTTGGCCAACAAGGGCGCGCAACAACTCGGGTTCAAGGATGACGGCGCGATGTGGCGTTCCAAATACGACATGGCCCCGGATGCGTTTGCCCAAGAGTTGGACCGCCTGTGGGAACAGGTTCGCCCGCTGTACCTCGCTCTCCACGCGTACGTCCGAACGCGCTTGCGCGAGAAGTATGGCGACATCGTGCCCGCCAGCGGGCCGATTCCCGCCCACCTGTTGGGCAATATGTGGGCCCAGGACTGGGATAACATTTACCCGTTGGTAGCGCCCCCCAACGCCGATCCCGGCTACGATTTAACGGCCCTGCTCCGGCAGCGCAAGACGGATTGGAAACAGATGGTGAAGTACGGCGAGAGTTTCTTCGTCTCGCTGGGCTTCGATCCTCTGCCCCAGACCTTCTGGGAGCACTCCCTGTTTGTAAAGCCTCGGGATCGCGAAGTGGTATGCCATGCCAGCGCCTGGGATGTCGACTACGTGAACGATTTGCGTTTGAAGATGTGTATCGAGATCACGGGCGAGGATTTTCTCACGGTGCACCACGAACTGGGACACAACTTCTACCAGCGGGCTTACAACCGGCAACCGCCTTCGTTCCGCGACAGTGCCAATGACGGTTTCCACGAGGCCATCGGCGACACCATCGCGCTTTCGGTCACGCCGGAGTACCTGGTGAAGATCGGTCTGCTCAGCAAGGCGCCGGACACATCCAAGGATATCGGGCTGCTGCTGCACCGCGCGCTGGACAAGATCGCGTTTCTGCCCTTTGGGCTGATGATCGACCAGTGGCGGTGGAAAGTCTTCTCCGGCGAAATTCCGCCAACGAGATATGAGGAGACCTGGTGGGAGCTTCGGCGGAAGTACCAAGGTGTGGCGCCCCCGGTAGCGCGCAGCGAGGCGGATTTCGACCCCGGTGCGAAATACCATGTGGCGGCCAATGTGCCTTACATGCGCTACTTCCTCGCCGATATTCTGCAATTCCAGTTTCATCGCGCGCTCACCCAGGCCGCCGGCTGCACGGAGCCTCTCAACCGGTGTTCCATTTATGGGAACAAGGCTGCGGGAAGCCGCCTGAGTGCCATGCTGGAAATGGGCCAGAGCCGGCCCTGGCAGGAGGCCCTGGAGAAGATCGCGGGAACGCGCCAGATGGATGCCACGGCGATCCGCGCCTATTTCACGCCGCTCGAAAAGTGGCTCGCGGAACAGAACCGCGGCAAGCCGGTGGGCTGGTAGCTTCCAGGCCCAAAGGGTCCCCGGCCAGGCAAGGTCCCCCCGCCTTCAGGGCGTGACCTTGAACGTGCCTTTGGCTTTCGCGGCGGGAATCAGCGTGGGGTAAAACTGCACGAACGTCGTGTCCACGGCGCCCTGGGGCTCATGACACGAGTAGCAGGACGACTTCTCGGCGGCCGGGGGCTCGGAGGTCGCGGCGCCTTCCTTGAAGCCGAAGAACGCCCACTTGCGCGGGAAGCGCTTTTCGTCCTTTACGTGGGTCT
>Ga0209698_10008591_pt1 | contig 10528 bp, 7 predicted proteins | sample LitLauG_LLR_2012_FD_187203 | JGI IMG/M metagenome (GOLD analysis project Ga0209698, IMG submission 187203) | Freshwater sediment microbial communities from Pennsylvania, USA - Little Laurel Run_MetaG_LLR_2012 (SPAdes) (version 2) | ecosystem: Environmental > Aquatic > Freshwater > Creek >... | reverse complement strand
TGCGCTGCGTAATCCGGCATGGCGCCGAAACCATTAGTAATCACGTCGAAGATATAGCCGTTGGTAACCTGGCGCAGGCGGTCGCTGTGGTAAGTCGGCGGGCGGCGGTAACCACGGCGCACGATCATGCCTTCACCGCTGCCAGAGCGGTCATGGCAGGGCGTGCAGTACACATTGAAGCGCTCCTGGCCTCGGAGGATGACGTCCTTGGTGATGGGGAACGGGAACGTGTCGGCGGGTTTACCGTCCGGGCCTTTGCCGGTGTAGAACAGGGTGTCGTCGTTCAGGTGGCCGCGGGCCACGGTTCCTTCGGGAATGGGCCGGGCGGAGCGGCCGTCGGTGAAGAATTCACTCGCCCGAAGGGGTATGTATTTCGGCTGGTCGTGCATGTCCTGGCGGCAGGCTGTGAGAGAGACAAGGGCTAGCAAGGCAGCCGCGGCGCTCTTCGCGACACCGAAGCGCATCGAGACGAGTCTCGATGCTGCACGCACGAGTGCGTGCGCCACAGCAGCTGAATTAATGCGCAACTTCGGACACCTCTCTGGGCTCCAGCGTCTCCAGGAACGCGCAGGTTCTGTCGCGGTCAAACAGGGGATCCGAAGATTCGATGCACAGGAAGAACCGGTTGCGCGACGCCAGCGCGAAGCGCGGGACGTTGAACGTTGGATGGTAAGGCATCGGCAACCCGCAAAGACCAAGCAGCCCTAGTACCGCAGTCAACGCCGCGAAGAGAATGGTCATCTCGAACGTGATGATGATGTAGGCGGGCCAGCTATGGAGCGGCCGGCCGCCGACGTTGATCGGGTAATAAACGACCGTTACATAGTACTGCAGCAGGTAACCCGAGAGTGCGCCCAGCATGCCGCCGAACAGGACCAGCAGCGGTAGCTTATTGTGATGCAGGTGCAGCGCGTCGCTGAGTTCTTCGATGGGGAACGGCGAGTACGCGTCGATTTTGCGGTAACCTTTCTCGCGTGTGGCGCGGGCCGCGGCCACCAGCGCGGTGGGATTATCGAACTCAGCCAGCACTCCGTAGAGCGGTTTGGTCACCCTTGCGCCTCCTCGTCAACCCGTGCCTGGGGCAGGAGGGTCCGGACTTCAAAAATCGAAATCATGGGCAGCAGGCGAATAAACAGGAAGAACAGGAACAGGAATAATCCGATGGTGCCGAGATACGTGGCCCAGTCCCACCGGGTTTGCTGATAAACGCGCCACGAGGAAATCAGGTTGTCCTGCGCCAGGCTGCTCACGATGATGACGAAGCGCTCCAGCCACATGCCCAGCAGCACAATGAGCGACCAGATGAACAGGATTACCGGGCTGCTGCGGATGCGTTTGAACCAGAGAGCGTTGGGCGCGATGACGTTGCAGGCGATCAGAACCCAGTAGTGATACTTGTAGGGCCCGGTCATGCGGTTCCACATCGCCGCCTGTTCGTAGACGTTGCCGCTGTACCAGGCGGCGAAGGCTTCGAGGATGTAAGAGTAGCCGACGATCAGGCCGGTGGCCATCATGACCTTGGCGGAATTGTCCAGGTGCTGGTCGGTGATCAGGCCCTGCAGACCGTAAACCGAGCGCAGGGGGATGGCCAGGGCCAGCACCATGGCGAAACCGGAATAGATCGCGCCCGCCACGAAGTACGGCGGGAAGAACGTGCTGTGCCAGCCGGGTACGATGCCCACCGTGAAGTCAAAGCTCACCACGGTGTGGACCGAAAGCACCAGCGGCGTCGCCAAGCCGGCGAGCAGCAGGGACGCGGTTTCATACGTGGCCCAGTGACGCGCCGAACCGCGCCAACCCATGGCCAGGATGCCGTAGAGAAATCGCGCCAGACGGTTGGCGGCACGGTCGCGCAGCGTGGCCAAATCGGGAATCAGGCCAACGAACCAGAACAGCAAAGAGACCGTGGCATAAGTGGAAACCGCAAACACGTCCCAAACCAGGGGGCTGCGGAAGTTCGGCTCAATCCCCATGGTGTTGGGATAGGGGAAGAGCCAATACATCAGCCAGGGGCGGCCGAGATGGAGGATCGGGAACATGCCGGCGCAAGCCACGGCGAACAGCGTCATGGCCTCGGCGAAGCGGTTGATGGAATTGCGCCACCGTTGGTTGAGCAGCAGGAGGATGGCGGAAATCAGCGTGCCGGCGTGGCCGATACCGATCCACCACACGAAGTTCGTGATGTCCCAGGCCCACATGACGGGCGTCCGGTTGCCCCACACGCCCACGCCCTGGAACAACAAAAAGGCTACGGCCAACAGGAACAGGAACAGCAATCCGAGCCCCACCGTGAAGCTGGCAAACCAAAAGACCGGAGTCTTCTTGGTCAGCACCACGGTAGCAATCTGGTCCGTGACCGTGCCGAAGGTGTAGCCGGGGGCGATGATCTTAGGCGATTCCGGCTTATCGATTACTTGTGGTTCATCTGGCATGGCCTAAGACTCCAGCTCCGGATTGGGATTGCGCAGCGCCGCCAGATAAGTGGTCCGCGGCCGGGTGTTCATGTCCGCTAACAGCGAGTAATTACGCTCCTCCGCCTTCAGTTTGGATACGCGGCTGCTTTTGTCGTTGATGTCGCCGAATACGATGGCCTCGGTGGGACAGGTGGCCTGGCAGGCCGTCTGAATCTCGCCATCGCGCACCGGACGGTCCTCTTCTTCGGCGGTGATCTTGGCGCCGTTGATTCGCTGCACGCAGTACGTGCACTTTTCCATGACGCCGCGGCTGCGCACGCTTACGTCGGGATTGTGCAGTAGCTTCAAGCTAGGCGTTTCGAAATCCGAATACAGGAAGAAATTGAAACGCCGCACCTTATACGGGCAGTTATTCGAGCAGTAGCGCGTGCCCACACACCGGTTATAAACCATGTCGTTCAGGCCTTCGGAGCTGTGGTTGGTAGCCTGTACCGGACAAACCAGTTCGCAGGGCGCGTCCTCGCAGTGCATGCAAGGGACCGGCTGGTTGTAGATGGCCGGCTCGGCTGGATTTTCGCCCTGGTAATAGGAATCCACGCGCAGCCAGTGCATGGCGCGGCCGCGGCGAACCTGATCCTTGCCCACGACGGCGATGTTGTTTTCCGCCTGGCAGGCAACCACGCAGGCGCCGCATCCCGTGCAGGAATTCAGATCGATCGCCATTCCCCAGGCGTGGCCCTCGTATTTCCACTCCGGGTAGATGGTGAGCTCACGCGGAGGGGCTTCGGCGCCGGCGTGAACCGATTCGGGTTCCTTGCGGTACTCGGCGATGTCGCCTTTGTGGATGATGTGCCGCCGGTCGGGCGTATCGAGCGCATGGAAATCCTGGGTGGATGCGAATGGATACTCGCCTGAGATCTTCTCCAGCTCCAGACCTGTGTCGTTCCACAGAGCTTTGCCGGTGCGCAGTCCGTAGGCGTTGAAGCCGGCGCCCGTGCCGGCGCGACCCGCCCTGGTTCTGCCGTAGCCGAGGTGCAACGTCACCGCGCCATCCACGTGCCCTGGCTGAACGAATACCGGCGCGTTCAACGACCGGCCTTCGTAGGTCAGCTTCACCCGGTCGCCGGTTTTGAGGCCAAAGCGCGCGGCGGTGCGCACGCCAAGGAATGCCGCGTTGTCCCAAGTGAGTTTGGTGATGGGCTTGGGGAGTTCCTGCAGCCAGCCGTTGTTGGCGAAGCGGCCATCGTAAATCGTCGGATCGGGGCGGAAAATTGCTTCCAGTTTGCCGCCAAGGTGCTTCGGGCCGCCGGGTGACGTGATGGCTTCTCCGTGAACCGCCGGGGTCTTGGTGGGAAGCGCGGTATTGGGCACGACCCCGTCATGCACTGCGTGGCGCCACCAGGCTTCAAAATCGGTGCCCTTGTGCTGACCGGCCCAGTAGCTCTTCACCAGGTCGTAGGCGCCGACCTCCGGCTGCTCGGTCAGCATCTGGAGAATTTGCAACGCGGAACGGCCGTTGTAGAGCGGCTGGATAAGCGGTTGTTGAATCGTGACGGAGCCATCGAAGGCGCGCGCATCACCCCAAGTTTCCAGGTAATGCGCTTCGGGCACATGCCACTGGCAGATCTCGGACGTTTCGTCCGCGTAGAGGCCCAAACGGACGCGCAGTTTCGCCTTCTGCAACCGGTCGCGCATCCCCAGTTCCACCGGGGCCGTGAATGCGGGGTTGCCGCCGAAGATGAGCAGAAGTTCCACTACGCCCGCATCCAGGTCCTTCACCAGGTCCTGAAGAGAGGCGAGTTGGTCGACCGGTTTGGCTTCGAGCGGGTCGGTGTAGAAGACCGTCTTGCCAACGTTGCCCAGCTTTTCGTTCATGATATGAGCCAGGGCGTGGACCATGGGCGGCTGGCATTCGCCCGCGATCACCAGGCATGCGCCCTGGTTTGTTCGCAAGTCTTTCGCGATCCCAGGCACCCACTTGTAGACGTCGCCGTTTTCGCCCTTCTTGGGGCCGTTGGCGATACCCATGCTTGTGGCCAGCGCCCAGGCAAACTCCTCGATATCGGCGGCGCGCAACGGTAGCCGGTGGTCGGCCTTGGTGCCGGTGGGCGTGGGCATCGGCTCCACTACGTAGAGCCGGTTCATGGATGCCTTTTCGTCGTTCACGCGGCGGCGAGAGGCGAACTGGCGCGCATACCGCAGGCTGCCGGCGCCCGAAGCGAGGAAATCCGAATCCAGCGACACAATCACGTTGGCGTTGGCCAGATTGTAGTAGGTGTTGGTAGGTTGGCCGAAGGCCTGGCTGGCGGCGGCGCGGGCGCTGTGCGGACCGGCTGGCTCCCACTGGTGCCACTTGGCTGCCGGGTAGAGCTTCTGGATGGCGCCGAGCTGTGCCGCCATGGAAGGCGAAGTTACGGTCTCGGTAAGGATCCGGATGCCGGCGCCGTTCTTGCCTTTCTGGGGGCCCAGTGCGTCGCGAAGAGTGCCCAGGAACGCGCCCCAGGAACGGATCTCGCCCTGGAGCGTGGCGGCCTGCGAGCGGTCGGGATCATAGAGCTGAAGAACCGAAGCTTGCGAAAACGCGTCGCAAGCGCCGAGGCTGGCGGGGTGCTCGGGGTTGCCCTCAATCTTGGTTGGCCGTCCTTCATGGCTTTCGGCCAACACACCGGTGGCAACGCCGCCCAGCGTCATGGCGGTGGCGAAGAACAGGGGGCGGCCTGGGATCAATTCTTCCGGCTGCCGCACATAAGGCATGATGAGCTCGGTGGGCTGGCGGGTGCAGGCGGTGAATCCGGCCAGCGCCATGGATGCGCCCATCAGCTTCAGAAAATTGCGGCGGCCGGCGACGGGGTCTTCGTCGTCGCCCCAGCCCACCGCCTGGCGCGGAAATTCCCGCGCGAGCAGGTCCTGGAACTCGGGCGTCGCGGCCAGATCGTCCAAACTCCGCCAATAGTCGCGCCCGGTGGCGCCCTCCAGGCGGGCGCGGACGCCGGCCAAATCCAGACTCTTGCGTGTCTCGCTCATCGGTGGCAAGTGGAACAACTCGTCAACACACGTGGGCTTTGGATCTTGTACTCAACCACGAGCTTGCGGCCAATCTCTTCCTGTTCGCCCGCTGGCTGATAGCCCATGGTGGTGATGAGTTCCCGGGGCCGGATGTACTTTTCCGGATGGCGGTGGCAGTTCAGACACCACTCCATCTGGAGCGAGTTTTCCTGCCAGGTGAGAGGCATCTTATCCACACGGCCATGGCAAGTCTCGCAGCCGACTCCCTTATTGACGTGAATACTGTGATTGAAATATACGAAGTCCGGCAGATCGTTGACGCGCGTCCATGAGATCGAAGTGTTGCTGCGGAAGCTGGCGCGCACTGGCTCCAGCGTGGGGCTGGTGAGCCAGATCTGCGAATGGCAGTTCATGCAGGTTTTGGTGGGCGGAATGTTGGCGAAGCTGGAAGTCTCCACCGTGGTGTGGCAGTAACGGCAATCGACGCCGAGGCCGCCCACATGGTGCGCATGGCTGAATGGGATGGGCTGTTCCCTGGCCTGCGTTGCCCGGGTATTGTAGTTGGAACGGTCCAATTCAGCGAACACCCACGTCAGGAATCCAATGATGAAAACTGCACCGAAGATGGTGATCCGCGAAAAGGTATTCGTACTTTGATGAAAAATCTGGGGCATAGCTCAACGCAGTCCCTTGTGCCCTTCCGAGTGCTCCGCAGACCCCGTCAAACCAATCGGATGCAGAATCGAAGCTTCCGTTTCATTTTATTATTCGACGCAGACTAAGCCTTACGTTCTAACAGGAAAATCGAGGTCTCGCGCTTGCTGTCACCCTCGCTATGGCAAACCGAGAAAGACGCCCCACCCGAGGCGGTCGCCGAACGCTTGTTCCACAGGGAGGCGCCGCAATACTCGCCGTCCTTGCGGAGGACATAAAAATTCAAATCGATTTCGGAAAGACGCCCCTGGTCGTTATCGAAATTCCTGGCAACCCGCTTCAGCGCATCCAGGGCCGCTTCTTTGGGCGGCATACCGTGCCGCATATTCTCGACAATTGTGTGAGCGCCGCAAACTCTCAGATTCTCCTCGCCGCGGCCGGTGGAACCCGCTCCGCCGACGTCCTGGTCGAGCCACAGACCGCCGCCAATGATGGGCGAATCGCCGCAGCGGCCGGCGATCTTCCAAGCCAGCCCGCTGGTGGTGGTGACCGCGGACATCTCGCCTTTTTCGTTCAGCGCCATGCAATTGATGGTGCCGTGCGGGGGATTCACCGCTACTTCATAGGCCCAGGCGATGGTCTCTTCATCAAACTGGGGGAAGGCCTTCTTCAGTTCCGCCATCTTCTTGGGCTTGGGCGGCCCATCCACCCCCGACTCCCAGTTGCTGTGCCCGTTCTTGTCGCGCATTTCGCGTTTCCACATTCTCCATGCCAGGCGCGACTTGTCCGTCAACAGATCTTCTTCGGGAAAGCCGTACGCCTTGGCGAAGCGAAGAGCGCCCTCGCCCACGAGCATCATGTGATCGGTTTCCGCCATGACCAACTGTGCGATCTTCGAGGGCGTTTTGATCCCACGGATGGCTCCCACGGAGCCGCCGCGCCGCGTGGGGCCATGCATACAGCAGGCATCGAGTTCCACCACGCCATCCTCGTTGGGGAGGCCGCCGTAGCCGACGCTGGTGTCGTTCGGGTCGAGTTCCACGATGTTGACGCCGGCGATCACCGCATCCAGCGTATCGCCGCCGGACTTGATCACCTGCATGGCTTTGGCGCAAGCGGCCACGCCATTTGCGCTCGAGATGACGATGTTCTTGGGGCGGGACTGGGCGACGACCTGCGGCGCCAGTGGCAGCGCAGCCGCACCCATCATTACCGCTCGTCTGCTGACCTTGTTCTCCTGCATGACTCCCACTCCTTCCGCCAGGGCGCGGCTCACCAGCCGGGTAGCCATTGACAGCAACGGTCCATTTGAATCCAGAAGGATCTCACATTATGCCACAGCGGAAGCGGGAGGCAGTAGTCTAGTTTTGGGCCAAAAGGGAAGACGATTTGCCGGGTTAGCCAGCAAGCCCATCTGGATTCTGTCTCGTCTCGAAAATGCCGCGCTGGAGGCTGCCGGCCAGTTCGCGATTCCGCCCATTCGCCTTCCCCGTTTCAGGGCGTCGGGCGCCGTGATGTGCTGCGGTTGGTGATGGGTGATGGGTGAGGGTATGGTTCTGGTGGCTGCGGGTACGGTGCTCGGCTTGGCCGGCGCTTGGGGCGCGGCACGCCTGCTCTCGACGTTGATTGGCGCCGTCGCTATCGCCACCAGCGCCAGCACCTCCAACCCGGTCCTGCTGGTGGGTGCGCTCCTTCGGGCCGCACTGGCGGTGGCTTGTTTCTTACCGGCCCGCCGATCCACCCGCATCGATCCGGTGGTGGCGTTGCGCCAGGAATGGCCGCGTCGCTCAAGAGCCTCGTGTAAGATAAGGTGATGGGCGCGGCTATCACCACCACCCTGCTGACGTTCGAGGAGTTCGAGCGGCTGCCCGATCAGCCCGGCAAACGTGAGCTGCTGAAAGGAGAGCTGATCGAGTTGCCTCCAGCGGAATTCAAACACAACAACACTTCCCACGAAATCTATCACCGGTTGTACAACGCGCTGTCTGGAGCCCATTCGCGCGGCGAGGCGGCTGACTTGGGGAAGGTCTACATCGAAATGGGCTATAAGCTCGCCGACGGCTGGGTGCAGCCCGATGTAAGCGTCACGTATGCCAGCCAAACGGCAGGCAAGTACCTCGAAGGCGCACCGGCCATCGCCATCGAGGTTGTTTCTCCGAACAACACCGCCCAGGACCTGGACATCAAAACCGAACTGTACTTCGAGTTCGGCGCGCGCGAAGTCTGGCGGGTCTACCCGAAAACCAGGCACGTGGTAGTGCATGTCGCGGGTTCCTCTCGCGTTGTGACGGAGCACGAGGCGGTCACGACCCCGTTGCTTCCCGGGTTGGCACTGAGCGTTGCCGAGATACTCGGCCCCTGAGCCGGCTTATCGGACTGCGATGTAAATGTTCCGCTGGCTCTCAATGCTGCCGGCGCGCAGGGAAACGGGAACCTGCGAACCGGCGGCAACCGTTGCAGGGATAACCGCGTTCACCTGAATCACGCCCTCCACCAAGCCCGGCGCCGCGCCGGCGTACAGAACCTGAGCGTCCTGGCTGGCAATGGTCACCGAGATCGCGGCGTTGGGCTTCGACAGAGCGACCGCCGGCCGGCCGTCCACACCGGGCGGGCTGGTTTGGCCCGCGCCCGTGCCGTAGAGAACGATCACCGATCCGCGGGCCGCGGGGTTACCAGGCCCGTTGACTGTACCATCCTGGTTCAAGGCGGCGGCCTGCCCCTGGCCCGTGCCGCTCAAGCTGAAAAGGCCGGGCACGGTGACTCCAACTCCCACGGAAGCGACGTTAGCGCCATAGTCGGGCGTGTCAATCCGAATCGTAGTGCGGCTCTTTCCCGCGACCGCGAAGGGCACGATGGCATTGATCTGGTTCCCGCCCACGTTAGAGCAGCGGGGCGGGCGCGCCATCGAATGAGACCATGGTGCCCGAGAGAGTAGACACAAGGCGGCCATCGGGACCGAGCCGAGCCGAGTCCGGGGTCTGCGGCCCGATGCCAAAGCCGAAGAGACTGACGAATTCGCCCGGTGCCAGGAGTCCGGTGACCCCGTTAGCGCCGTTGGCCACTGCGGCGACCGGTCGCGGAGGACCGCTGACACTGGTGTCGATCTTGAGCACGAAGGCATCTTCGCAGGCAAAGCTGATCGAAAACGTCGGTGAGGATGTCTGCGTGCAGGTGGCGGCGGCCAGGGACTCGGAGAAGGCGCCCCGGCTGGTGATGAAGTCGGCGGACCCGGTCGTCCCCGCCAGATAGACGGAGCCATCGGCGCCGAGCGCCAACGCGGCGACGCCATCGTTATCCGAGCCACCCAGGAGGGTAGAGTAAACCAAACGCCGTCCGGACACGTGAACGATGGTGAGGAACCCGTCCGAACACGGGGTCATTGTGGGAGGCGGCGGGATGATCGAGGTGACCGTACTGCAATTGGTGCCGGTCAGGGTTCGCTGGTAAGCGTCGCTGGTCAGCGGAAAATCGGCCGAGGTAGTGCTGCCGCCAACAATAGCACTGCCGTCCGCGGCGACCGCGATGGTTGTGCCGCTCTCGTCGCCGTGTCCGCCCAGCAGCGTGGAATAGTTGACGGCGCCGGTTGGATCGAGTTTGACCACGAAAGCATCACTGCCGTTCACCAGGCTGGTCTCGAACGCCCCCGTGGTGGTGGCGAAGTCCTGGCTCAAGGTTCCACCGGTTACGAGCAGGGAGTTATCCCGATCCAGTGCGATGGCGCCGACGTTCGCTCCCGCGAGTAACTTGGAATAGACCAGGGCCGTGCCCGATGCGTTCAGCTTGCTTACGAAACCACTACCGGCGGTGCCGGCTGTGGTCCCAGGGAAGTCGGTCGAGAAGGTGATGCCGGCCAGGTACGCGTTGCCGGCCGTATCCACTGCCAGACCGGATAACTGGTCGTCCTTACTGCCGCCCAGATACGTGGCGTAGACGACCGCGTTGCCCTGCGGATTCAGTTTGGCGGCGAAACCGTCGCTAAACCCGGCGATCTTGGTTTGGAATGCGCCCGCGGTCGCCGGGAAGGAAGCCGAATTGGTGACACCGCCGATGTAGGGGCTGCCCGAAGCATCCAGCGCCAGCGCCCGGATTTCGGTGTTGTCCGAAGCGCCGCTGAAATAGGTAGAGTACACCAGGTTGGAGCCATCCGGGTTGAGTTTGGTTACAAAGCCCGCGGTCGACAGCAAGCCCGAAGGAAACGCGGTCTGCAGGGCGTTAGTAGTAAGCGGGAAGTTGTGCGACGACGTGCGGCCTGCGATCACGGCGTTCCCGGAGGCGTCGACGGCAATTCCATGGGCCTCATCGTTGCCGCTGCCACCCAGAAAAGTGGCATAGATCAGCCGTGAGCCATCCGGACTGAATTTGGCAACAAAGGCGTCGAATATATCGCTGCCGCCCACCCCTGTGTTGCCGCTGTTGGCCGTTCCGCCGTGTTTGACTTGCAGGGCATTCGCAGT
>Ga0209698_10008589_pt1 | contig 10529 bp, 5 predicted proteins | sample LitLauG_LLR_2012_FD_187203 | JGI IMG/M metagenome (GOLD analysis project Ga0209698, IMG submission 187203) | Freshwater sediment microbial communities from Pennsylvania, USA - Little Laurel Run_MetaG_LLR_2012 (SPAdes) (version 2) | ecosystem: Environmental > Aquatic > Freshwater > Creek >... | reverse complement strand
GGGGCTCATCAATGAGGGATGCTCGTGGGCGCCCCACTCGTGGAGGCAGAGCAAGACAGTTCCATCTGAATCGAGGATTTGCCCAAAGTAATCATGGGCTGGAAGGGTAGCCGGCTGACCGAACAGCGCCTGGTACCATTTGAAGCTGCCCGGCACGTCGTCTACCCCTATGATCGTCCACGTGCGCTTCATAGCGTCCCCCCTGTGCGGACTAATTCTTGTTTAGACCGACCTGGATACAACGAAGTCGTCGTCGCCAGAGCAAGATGTCAGTTAAGGACTACGCCGTCGCGACGATCGACGAACTGGAACGCCCGGAGCATGTCCGGCAGCGCTTTACAGTTGGGTACTGAAAGCAAGGAACTATGAAGGAAGCGTAGCGAGCGGAGAAAACACCTCACATAGCTCCAATCTGTTTTAGCAATCCTACCAGGTCATAGACAGAGTTTCTCTTCGACGATCTCGCCGTTCTTCCAGTGTGCGACGGTGCAGAACTCGATATGAAACTTCTTGTTGGTTGGCGCGATCAGCTTGCCGTCGGATCCCCTCATTGACCCGCGCATCGTACCTGTAAAATCCGCAACGGTGCACGTCCATTCGCCCTGAGCAATCTCCACTTTATAGGGATGATTGATCAGATGATTGTCTGGGAAGGTCTTGAAAAACTCGATGGACTCCGCCTTGTGATTGTCTCGTCCTCTTGTCGGCTCGGGCTGGCCCGGCCAAAACACAGCAGTGTCCCTGGAGTGCCGCTTTTCAAACGTCTCCCAGTCCTGTGCGTTCCACGAATCGTCGAGTGTCCGCATAAGTTCAAGATTGTTCTGTGCCATGTGATCCTCCCAAAATACGCGGCAGCACAGGTTCGCCTAAACACGTGCTGGTCGTAAGCCTTGCGGTGCTCATTCTACATCTTGGCTGGGTCCTTATTCACACAGCAAGCGGCTGTTCACGACCTCCCGTGTTTATAAGTCGCGGTCTTCTCACACTCTTTCGTCCACCTTCTCTGCGGTCTTTCCCTGTGACCCATGTAGGTGATAAGTGTGGCTCGCATCACGGGCCCTTGCTGCGCGAATTCAGGGTTCTTCCCGTGGCCCGGCTGATAATACTCGGCCACAATCGGCCTCTCGGCTTCATCGCATCGGTTAAAAAAAGCGGGTTCAAAGGCATAGTCCAAATCCTTAAACACTCGATAATTCTGCGCCCATGAAATCACCGTTCGCGGCGACATCAAGGTTGAAACATTTCGCTAATTGACCCAGCCGGACATGCGTGGCGTTACTTGGTGAGAATGCTGATTACAACAGCCAACGAATCCGCAGTTTGAGCTAGAATCGGTTGCATTGGTGACAGCCTTGGAGAATCGCTGGAACAGGTTGAAGTCGCTGCTCTTATTAGCAACTCCATTTTCCCTTGCGTGCCACGCCTCCGCTCAGTTGGTGGCGACCAAAGACGACCAAATCTGTGCCTACCATCGCCTCGAAGGAAGAGACGCAGCCGCCGTCACCGCCACCCGGCGAGCAGAATGCTGACAAGTGCAGCGGCAACGACCCCTATGCAATTGGAATACGTGACGGCGTAATCTCGAAGAACGCGTAAGGTGCATCGCATGGCGAATGGCGCTGCTTCAGTGCTTGGCCGATAGATCATCGAGCGCGAGGTTGAGTTCCAGAACGTTCACACGCGGCTGCTGGTTGAGCCTTTTCGAGCAGAACGAAAGATTTAGCACACGCTACGGATATGAAGCATGGATCAAGAATCACATTCTTCCACGATGGGGAGGCCGACCCTTGACTGAAATGCAGCCCCGAGTGGTCGAACTCTGATGCATCTGAACGTGGCGATGAAGAAAGGGAGGTCAAGGTGAAGAAGCTCTCAAGTCTCATAGGGAAAGCTGGAACACTCATCGTGGCGGCCGTCGTTGCAGTGCCGATGTTATTTGCGCAGTCTCAGGGAATGCCCCGGCCGAAGCACTATCCTTGGTCTGACACCACCTTGTCGGCCGATGCGCGCGCCGACTTGGTGATTAAGGAACTCACGCTGGAGGAGAAGATCTCCCTTTTGCATGGACAGGGTTCCCCATTCAGCTCCACAGGTCCAACTGAGTCCAACGGCGGTGCCGGATACTCGGTTGGGATCCCACGCTTGGGCATTCCAGCGATCCAGATGGCAGATTCAGCATACGGTGTCACCCGGGGCGCTGCTTCCGGGCGATATTCTACTGCCCTCCCGAACAACCTCGCCGCTGCCTCCTCTTGGGACCCGCAGTCTGCCTTTGAATACGGCGCGCTGATCGGTCGTGAGTTACGCCAGCAGGGCTACGGGATGTCGCTCGGGGGAGGCGTCAACCTGACTCGCGAGCCGCGCAACGGCCGCACATTTGAATACCAGGGCGAGGATCCGCTGCTGGCTGGCACACTGGTCGGCAATTTCGTCAAAGGAGTGCAGTCGCAACACGTGATCGGCGACCTGAAACACTTTGCTGTCAACGACCAGGAGAGCGGCCGTAACGCAGTGAATGCGAACATTGACAAGCGGTCTATGCGGGAAACGGATTTGCTTGCCTTCGAGATTGCTTTCAAGATTTCAGATGCCGGCGCTTTCATGTGCTCCTATAACCGGGTGAACGGGGACTATGCCTGCGAAAACAGTTACCTGCTCAAGGAAATCCTGAAGAAGGAGTTTCACTTTCCGGGCTTTGTTGTTTCCGACTGGGGTGGAACGCACTCCAGTGCCAAAGCCTCGCACGCCGGGCTCGACCAGGAGCAGCCTGGCAAAAACTTCTTCGGTGACGCTCTGCAGAAAGCAGTCGAGAGCGGAGAAGTTTCGCAGGACGAACTCAACGACCACGTCCATCGCATTCTGCGAACCATCTTTGCTGCCGGGCTGTTTGACAACCCGGTGGTCAAGCAGGTTCCGGACGTGGAGGGTGGTTACGTGTTGGCGCAGAGACTCGCAGAGAAAAGCATCGTTCTGCTCAAAAACGACCATAATGTTCTGCCTCTGGACGGTACAGGCCTGCATTCCGTGGTGTTGATCGGCGGCCATGCCGATGTGGGCGTCCTCACCGGTGGCGGTTCGGCGCAGGTTGATGCTCCAGGAGGCTCCGTGGTCCCTCCGCCACAGGTGCTGCCGGGTGCGAACCCCATGCCGAACTTCATGAGGCGTCGGGTCTGGTTACCCAGTTCGCCGCTGCGCGCGTTGACCGCCAAACTGCCTTCGAGCAAAGTCACCTACGTTTCCGGCGATGACCTGGCTGCCGCAGCCTCCGCCGCCAAGAATGCCGATATCGCCATTGTCTTCGCCTATCAGCCAGAGTCCGAAGGCATGGATCTGAAGTCGCTCGATCTTGGCGAAGATCAGGACAAGCTGATCGAGACCGTGGCTTCCGCCAATGCGAAGACAATTGTGGTTCTCGAAACCGGCAGCCCTGCCACCATGCCCTGGATCGACAAGATAGCAGGAGTAGTCGAAGCGTGGTATCCCGGAATCCGCGGCGCAGAAGCGCTCGCGAATATGCTCACCGGAGAAGTCAATCCCAGCGGCAAGCTTGCCATCACCTTCCCGAAAAGCGATGCCGACTTGCCCCATCCCATGCTCGTATTACCGCCGCCAGAATCACAACCCGTACGTCCAGCACCCGGCGCCGACATCTCCAGCTTCATGGCCATGATGGCCAAAGGCCTTCCGCCGTTTGAAACTTATTACGACGAAAAGCTGAAGGTCGGGTACAAGTGGTATGACGCGGAGAAGAAGCCGGTGCTGTTTCCTTTCGGCTTCGGCCTCTCCTACACGAGCTATGCCTACTCCGGGCTGACAGTGAAGAACGGCGAGGGGCTGACCGTTTCGTTCACCGTAAAGAATATTGGAAAGCGTGGTGGAACGGAGATTGCACAGGTGTACGCTTCTTTGCCAGATTCAGCTGGCGAGCCACCCAAGCGCCTTATCGGCTGGGCTCGGGTCGAGTTAGGGGCTGGCGAGTCAAAGGTAGTGACGATCCCGGTTGGTCGCGATCATCTCACTGTGTTCGATGAAGCGACAGATGCCTGGAAAATTGTTCCCGGCACCTACGCCATCATGGCCGGCAGCTCCTCGCAAAATTTGTCGCTTCGCCAGCAGTTGACACTGCAATAGGCGGAGCTATGCGCATCTAAGCACAGCAACTCTCAAGGAATCTGTCAGCTTTTACAAAGGAATGGCGGAGGCGTCGCGCTTGTCCGGTAAGGCGACTAATCGTCCACTGACGTGTCTGCGGCCGCTAACAGCGTACTGCCGTGTGCGACCTTTCGCAGTTGAATCCGTCCAAATTGCCCGTTGCTGGGACCGCTGACCGTTCTGTCTCCTTCGTTGCGAATCCCGCGACTCAGACCGTGTAATGCTCACTCGCCAGCAATCGCCCCGCGATCTGACGCCGTACGACGATCGCATTAATGGGATCGTGATCGGTGTACCCGCGCAAGCGCGAAAGGTAAAGCCGCAGCGGATGGAGAGAGACGAGCGAACAAGCTCCATCCAACCATTAGATTCCTACTCACTCCACCGCGCACGCGAAGGCCCTTTAAACGTGCCGCTCTTTAGGGTATTTTTCGGTGGGGGCTTTCCGCCCACTCCGCAAATGAAGCTTAGAATGCGAATTGAAATAGGGCCAACAACCGCGATCGTTAACCGCCAAACCAAATTCTCGGAAGAGGTTTATGACAAGGAAAGCAAGCAATCTGAAGCCGCGGCGTGAATTTCTCAGACTGGCCGCGTTTGCCGGTGCGGCAGCGCTCACGGGAAATGGAGTGGCAGCCGTAGGGGAACAAAATGCCGGTCCACAGGCAGCGGGCAGTCATGAGGGGGATGACAAGATGGAGTTCCTTCGTGTCAGCGGCCGTCACATAGTCAATGCGAAAGGGAAACAGGTTCGCCTGAGGGGAACCTGTCCGGGCGGCTGGATGAACATGGAGGATTTCATTAATGGGCACCCAGGCTCGGAGCATACTCTCCGAGCGCAGATGGCGGAGGTGCTTGGTCCGGCCAGAGCACAGTTCTTCTTCGAGCGCATGCTGGACTACTTCTTCAATGAAGACGATGTGATCTTTCTCAGGAAGGCCGGCGCCAGCGTCGTCAGGATACCTCTTAATTATCGACACTTCGAGGACGATTCCGCTCCTTTCAAATACATAGAGGCAGGTTTTGCCCGTCTCGACAAAGTGTTAAGCCACTGCGAAAGACATGGTCTTTACGTCATTCTGGACCTACATTCGGCGCAGGGGTGGCAGAATGTCCACTGGCATTCTGACAACGCATCGCGCATTAGCCTTTTCTGGGAGGTTGCGTTCTATCAGGATCGCTTCGTTGCCCTTTGGCAGGAGTTTGCGCGGCGGTACAAGAACAGGGCTGTGATCGCCGGCTACGATGTGCTGAACGAGCCTTGTGCGAACAACGCAATAGGCGACTATCCATGGAACGTGGGTTCCAATTACAGGCCCAATTTTGACCGCATGAATGCCGTCTACCGGCGCCTGGTTACAGAGATTCGCAAGATCGATTCCAGACACATTATCTTCCTTGAAGGTGATGACTACGCAAAGGACTTCTCGGGGCTAGAGAAACCCTTCGACGATAACCTCGCCTACAGTTCACATAACTACACTGTGCCTGGGTTTGGACCTGGCCGATACCCTGGCACCATCCATCCGCGATCGGCTGCGGCGGGCAGTGCTCAGGACTGGGATCTGGCAAAACAGGAGCGCAACTTCCTCGATGCAGAGGGAACGAAGTTCACCCAGCAGCATAACGTTCCGCTCTGGGTTGGCGAGTTTGGGTCTGTCTTTAACGGGCCTGCCAATGAGAGTGGTGACCGGCTTCGCGCGTTAGATGATCAGATTGGCATCTTTGAAAGTCACGAGACGCACTGGACAACGTGGAATTACAAAGATGTTGGCGTGATGGGTATGCTGACACTCGACCCTACATCTCCGTACATGGAGCGCATCAGCGACCTTCTTCGTAAGAAGGTTGCTCTTGGCACCGACGATTGGATGAAGTGGCTACCATCAACGCCGGTAAAGGACGCAACGGCTCAGCTTGCTGACCAGATCCGTCAAGTGGTTGGTGATCCGCAGTTGGATGCGCGACTCAATGTACGGTGCATGAGTCAGACCCTATTGTGCTTCTACACGGGAACCCTGATGCAGCCGCTCTACGCTGGCCTCTTCAAAGGCCTGTCCGAGAATGAGCTGGATCACATCCTATCTTCCTTTTCGGCAAAGCGGTGTGTGCCAAACCAAGGTCTGGTGGACGTCCTCAGCAAATACATGGCCATGCCAGCTCAGGGGTCGAGTACTGGCGGCTGATTCCCAGCCGCCGCAATGCCGAGATCACGATATTCAATCGTGAGCCGCTTAACTGTGCTGTCGAATAATCGGACGAAGGGGAGCGCTTGTCACGGTTGGTGACAAGCGCTCATTCTTATGCGGTTGTGTTTTGATTCAGACAGCGGTCCGAACCAAGACACGGGATTCCTATTCGGGCAGAGCCAGCTGGCCATCGATCTGGAAGTGCCCGGCGACGGTAGGCGCTCCGGTATCAGGCTGGCCTCCTCCGATGCTGATCGTGTAGTTACCAGCGGCAATGATCGGGTCGCCATTTTCAGTGACCATGACCAAATCGCGGTCCTTCAGGTCGAAGTGGACCTTCTGGCTCGCGCCCGGCTCCAGATGAACTTTCTGGAATCCGCGGAGAGCGATCTGCGGCGCACCCTTGATTGCGGGGAACTTGATGTAGACCTGGACGGACTCATCTCCTGCAACTTTCCCCGTGTTGGTTACTGTGACATCGGCGGCGACAGGTTGCCCCGCAGCGACCGCCTGCGTGGGAACACTGAGGTCGCTGTATTTGAAGGTTGTGTAGCTGAGCCCATAGCCAAACGGATAGAGCGGCTTGCCTTTGAAGTACCGGTAGGTCCGGTTTGTCATTTCGTAATCTTCGAAGTGGGGCAATTGGCTGACGTCCTTGTAGAACGTAACCGGCAGCTTTCCACCAGGATTGTTCTTGCCGCTCAGCGTTTCGGCGACGGCCGCGCCGCCCTCTTCGCCGGGGTACCATACTTCGAGAACCGCGTTGGCGTGATCGTTGATCCAATTGACTGCGAGAGCACTGCCATTCAACAGAACGACGGCGAGGGGCTTGCCTGTGGCTGCAACAGCTTCAACTAGATCTTCTTCGGGCTGGGGAAGATCGATGCTGATGCGATCTCCGCCCAGGAATCCTGGAACGGTCACCGGCATCTCTTCGCCTTCGAGCCTGCTCGTGATACCGACAACTGCAATCACGATGTCGGCGTTTTTTGCCGCGGCGATTGCCTCAGGCGCAGGCGCATCGTTAACCTTCGTCCAGATGAGTTGCGCTTGCGGTTTGACGTCGTTCATGGTGCCGAACGCGAGGCTCAGTGGGGTCTTCTCGCCCTTCACCAGGTGGGCACGGCCAACTGCAGCATCTATACCTTCGACTCTGCCCAACTGCGCAATTTGCTTGTCGTTAATTGATAGTCTTCCGAAGCCATTGGCGCGGACGCCGATGAGGTAGTCGCCAGTCTCAGGGGCCGTGATGAAGCCCGTCCACCGCACACCAACAGTCTTTTTGCCGGCAACCTCTGCGGGCAAGTTGGTGCCCGTGAGATTGATATTCGGCTCGGTGCGGCTGACAAGCACCGGAGCCTCCGGTCCCCTGCCAAACCGGCGCATCGACTCGCTGTAGTCGGCCTTGATGCCGGGCTTGCCGTCGGGAGTCGTCAACATGGCATCAGGAACAGGATTTCCTTCGTTGCGAAGGAACTGGATTCCGGGAACGTAAGTGACTGTCGCATTCGGAAACTCTGCCTTGAGGCCATCGATCACCGTAACCACATGCGTCGGTGTCCCGGCGTAGTTGCCCAGCAGCACTGCGGTCTGGTCAGCGAGCGGGCCGACGACGGCGATCTTCTTTATGCCCGGTTTGAGCGGAAGCACGCCATCGTTTTTGAGCAGAACCATGGACTCGTTGGCGAGCTTACTGGCCAAAGTGCGGTGTTCAGCGCTGTCAAGTTCCTTCTCGTCGATCTTAGTGTAGGGAACCATCTCCGGCGGGTCGAACAGGCCAAGCTTCATGCGCGCCGTGAACAGGCGAATGAGAGCGGTGTCGAGCGTGCTTTCAGGCAAGTAGCCCTGCTGCACGGCATCGATATAGGCCTTCTCGGCCGGCTCGCCAAACCGGTCAGAGACGCCGCACTCGTTATCCATGCCGCGGATTACGGAGATGGCCGCACCCTGTGCCTGCGTTGGACGGTAGCGATGATTGGCGGCAATGTCCTGGATTGCGCCGCAGTCTGAGACCACATATCCCCGGAAGCCCCACTTGCCGCGGAGTTGGTCCTGCATCAGGTACTGGTTGGCGCATGCGGGCTCGCCGTTGATAGAGTTGTAAGCGCACATGACTGAACCGGCCTTGCCTTCCACGACGGCAGCGCGGAATGCGGGCTCGAAGGTGTCTACTTCGTCGTGCTTGCTGACGTCGACATCTGCAAAGTGCCGGGTCGGCTCTGGGCCGCTGTGTACGGCATAGTGCTTGGGTGTTGCGATCGCGCGGTAGTACTTCGGGTCATCGCCCTGCATACCTGTCACGTAGGCAACTCCCATGTGGCCAGTGAGGAAGGGATCTTCGCCGTAGGTCTCTTGTCCGCGGCCCCAGCGCGGATCACGGAAGATATTCAGATTCGGGGACCAGAAATCCAGTCCTCCGCCAATAAAGGCTGTGCGACCGATGCGTGCATCTTGAACGTATTTGATGCGTCCCTCAATGCCAATTTGGGTCGCCATGAGGTGAATGTTGGGTGTATCGAAGGTTGCGGCCAGCCCGATGGGCTCGGGGTATTCCGTTACGCCCGGATCGATGACTCCGTGGAGCGCCTCACTCCACCATTGGTAAGCGGGGACGTTGAACCGCGGAACTGCGGCAGATCTGTTCAGCATTTGCGAAGCTTTTTCAGCAAGCGTCATGCGATGCACCAGGTCAGTGGCCCGCTGCTCGGCTGACAAATTGGGGTTCATATATGGAAGATTCGCTGTGTCCTGGGCAACTGCAAACTGCATAAATGAGCCAAGGAAAAGCGATCCCGTCCACGCGACCAAGCCTGCAACAATTCGTGTCATGCGTATCTTCATGATGTTGTGTCTCCAGGTTAAGTGTGGCGACCGCGAAGCTTCACCGCGAGGAATCCCGATGGAGCGCAGTATCGGATTTTTCAACAGATTGCGCCCCGTTTCATTGGAGCCCGCTCGACGGATGCGGTTTTGCCTCAGGCCCAGTTGTAGAAATTGAGTTGGAGCGTCCTGAGGTTGGCTTGGGATCAAGGCAATGAATGATGATTTCATTGGTTGCCGGGTTCCGCCAGACTTTGAACCTCATTGCAACGGTTTCGACCAAATGCGTTGAATCCCGACAAGTCCCACCTTTTTGTTGGTCGCAGACCGACTGGGAGGAGCATATCCAGCTGGTGGTCTCCCAATGAAGCCGATAGAAAATTCATCAGCGTTATAACGGTCGCGACCAATCGTGCCTTAAAGCAGGTGCGCTGTGAAGTGCATAACGGAGAGTTCCTCTGTTAGGTTTTGTTAGCCCATTTAAAGTGCTTGAAATCACGTGCTTGTCGTAAGCCTTGCGGTGCTCATTCTACATCTTGGCTGGGCCCTTATTCACACAGCAAGCGGCTGTTCACGACCTCCCGTGTTTATAAGTCGCGGTCTTCTCACACTCTTTCGTCCACCTTGCTCTGCGGTCTTGTTCCCTGTGGCCCATGTAGGTGATAAGTGTGGCCTCGCATCACTGAATCGGTAGCCGCCCGCTATGGCGCCTTGCCGGCGACCACGCCGATGTTGGCTACCGTCTCACCTTTCTTCATGGAGGGCACGGCGCAGACATACAGGACCACCCCGCTCGACGGCGCACGCGCTTCCCACACCGTCTTGCCGAACAGATCGGTGACGTAGCCGATTCTCATGCCTTGTTGCACGTACCAGCCGCGCTTGACCGTGGCATAGAAAACGCCGGCGGCTTCGCTGGTGACGCTGGCAATGCGCTCGATCCAGACTGGGCTCTGCACCGGAGGCGCATTGCCCTGCAGCATCTTCAGGTAGCGCATCACGTTCAGGCAGCCGTTCATCAGCGCCGTCACGTCTTCCGGTTCTACGGTGCCAGCGTGGCCCGCCTCGGCCGTGAGGGACGGCTTCCCCCGCAGGCTGGCGTTGGTCTCCAGATAGCGAGCGGTGTTCGGGTCGCGGGGGCGATCGGTTGAGAGGATGATCGTGTCGAGCCCGAAGGCCAGCACCATGGCGCGCGAGACGGCATCCTGCTGCGCGTTACCGGTCGGCGCCCAGTAGGAATACGGCCGCAGGCTTTCATCGAGATCGCCACCGTGCAGGTCAATCAGGTAGTCGGATTTTTCCACGACCTGCTTCGTCATCGCCCACGACGCGCGCTCGGTCTGCGTTCCGTTGGGATTGCCCGGATAG
>Ga0209698_10008587_pt1 | contig 10529 bp, 10 predicted proteins | sample LitLauG_LLR_2012_FD_187203 | JGI IMG/M metagenome (GOLD analysis project Ga0209698, IMG submission 187203) | Freshwater sediment microbial communities from Pennsylvania, USA - Little Laurel Run_MetaG_LLR_2012 (SPAdes) (version 2) | ecosystem: Environmental > Aquatic > Freshwater > Creek >... | reverse complement strand
GTGAACGCGCCGAACTGGCGCACGGTGGATCTGGCGCTCTTGAAAGCCTTCTCTCTCGCACAACTCCACGAGGGGTTGAACGTAGAACTCAAGTTCCAGGCCACCGACGTGTTCAATCATCCAAACCTCGGGTTCCCAGAGAGAGACATCGAGTCCAGCGGGTTTGGCCAAATCAGTTACGCCAATACCAGCCGCCAGATGCAATTGGGGATGAAGATCAGCTTCTAGTTACGTTGACTTCCTTAGAGCAATCGGCCGGGAGGATGAAATCGTGCGTTTACTCGTACTAATCTTTGTTTTCTTCGGCGGGTTGATTCTGTCTTCCAATACCGCCGCGCAGCAGCCATCGGACCCCTGTGCATCTCTCAAAGAAAACCAGAAAGAAATGGAGTCGACATTGCGAGACTGGCCGAACCTGGCCAAGTATCGCGACGACGATGCCAAGCTCGGTCTGCCCGCCAAAGGAGAGTCGAGAGTCGTCTTCATGGGGGATTCCATTACGGAATTCTGGGCGATTCCTGACTCGTTCCCGGGCAAGCCCTATGTGAATCGCGGAATCAGCGGGCAAACCACGCCACAGATGCTACTCCGCTTTCGCCAGGACGTGATTGCGTTGCAGCCAAGAGTGGTGGTCATCCTCGCGGGTACAAACGACATCGCGGAAAATACCGGCCCCATCACGCTCGCGGCAATCGAGGACAATCTCGCCTCGATGGTGGACCTTGCGAAGCGAAACGGAATCCACGTGGTTCTTTCGGCGCTGGTGCCGGCGGCGAAATATCCATGGAGGCCGGACTTAGCTCCTGCGGATAAGATTCATATCCTTAATGACTGGATCAAGGGTTATGTCGTCAAAGAAGGACTGGTTTTTCTCGACTACTACTCAGCCATGGCGAACGATCAACGCGGTCTGAAGGCCGATTTGTCCGAGGATGGGGTACACCCGAACAAGGCCGGTTATGCCGTGATGGCACCTTTGGCGGAGAAGGCAATCGCCGCAGCGCTGGGCAAGGACTGAGAGCCATTCCTTATGCGTGGCAAGCTGTTACTGGTCATTTTCTCGGTGGTTTCAGTCTTCGCGCCGTTCGCCGCAGCGCGCGAGCGGTCGAAATGGACTGTTGTTGCATCCAGTGAACTCGATATCCGGATCCAACGGCAACTGCACGAACTGGCATCGCAAAACAGCGCGACGCTTCGCTTCTCGGGCCTTGCTGCGCTAACCGACCCACGGCGTGCCGACGACGGCCTACTGATCCAGTTGGAAAGTGTGGCCGATTCCAATGCCTTCCTCACTGAACTCAAGCAGGAGGCGCGCACTTCTGAGGTTGCACCGACGGCGGAGCTTGCCAACGAAGGGTACATTCTGCACTGCTCCTATTCGCCAACCCTTCGGCTTCGTCGCATTCTGATTCAAACAGCTGGGACCGCCGGTCTTCACAACGCCCTTCTGCGGATTCACGACCTCCTGGCGACTGATGCCTCGAAACTCTCAAGGGACCTCGTCCCTACGCCGCAATCCGTGCAATTGCGAGACAACGGCGCGGAAGCGATTATTGCCGACTATCCATCCTTTCCAGTTCGGGGCATTGTGGAAGGTTTCTACGGGACGCCCTGGAGCCATGCGGACCGGCTTGACGTGCTGCGTTTCGAAGGACAGCACGCGATGAATGTCTATATCTATGGGCCGAAAGACGATCCCTACCACCGCAAGCTCTGGCGCGACCCGTACCCGCCGGAGCAACTGAGACACATGGGCGAACTTGCGCACACGGCGAGGGAGAACTTCGTCGACTTCAGTTTCGCAATCAGCCCGGGCCTATCCATGATCTATTCGAGCGAGACTGATTTTCAGACCCTCGCTCACAAGTTGGAGAGTGTCGGAAAACTTGGGATCTCAAATTTTGCTCTCTTCCTGGACGACGTTCCGCAAGACCTGGTTCATCCTGAAGATAAGGCACGCTTCAAAACGCTTGCCCAGGCGCATATCCAGCTGATTAACCGTTTGTACGATCACCTCAGGGAACTCTCGCCGAAGAACCGTTTGACGGTTTGTCCAACCACGTACACGAACGAATGGGGCAATCGCGACTACATTCGGGAAGTTGGAGCGGGTGTTCGTGCCGAGATCCCGCTGGATTGGACGGGAACGGAGGTTATTCCGCGGACGATCACGGCGGCTCAAGCGGAGGAGTGGGAGGCGTATATCCGTCGCAAGCCTCTCGTCTGGGACAACTATCCCACCAACGACAACGGTGGGTGGTGGCTAAACCTGGATCCTCTCCACGAACGCGACCCGGACCTCTTTAAGTCGACGCAGGGTATGTTCTCCAATCCCATGAATCAAGCGCATGCCACTCTGATTCCCCTCCAGACCGTAGCCGACTACTTATGGAACCCACCAGCGTACGATCCTGGAAGATCGCAGAGACATGCGGTGATCAGTCAGTACGGCCCCGACGCACCAGCCCTCCTAGCCCCGTTGCTGAAAGTTTTTGCGGCGGAGCGGGGAGACGGCTTGATCTTTAAGTCCATTTTTGAAGAGATTTGGACTCCAGTTGATGTTCGCGCTGTCGAGTCGCAGGTCGCCCGCTTGAGTTCTGCAATCGCAGCTCTACAGGGCCAGACCCGGTTCGAGAAACTGGTTTCCGAAATCTCTCCGATCCCGAACTTGCTCCGCGATCAACTGGAACGTATTCGAGCAGACTCTGCATTCAGGCATCTGCCAGACGGAAAGATTCAGTGGGATCGCGAGCGAGATGTTCTGAAAGCAACAAAAGTCGCGGGCAAACCCGCTATTGATGGCGGTTTCTCGAAGTGGGAGGCTGGGCCTCTATATCTCCTGAATAGGAAGTCGCAGGTCATTGAAGGCGAAGATCTGTGGAAGGGGAAATCGCAGTTTTCGGCTCGGGTCGCGCTGGCTTGGGACGAAGAAAACCTTTACATCGGAGTGGACGTCACTGATCCTGGCCTCTACCAGCCTTTCTCAGGAAGAGGGGTGCAGAACGGAGACGCTTTCCGCCTGATCCTGGACACGATGTTGCCTGTTGCCGACAAGGCCGGCAGACTAACTGATGTCTTCGACGTTTATCTAAGTCCCGGAGATTTTGCAGGTGTGAATCCCAGTGTGTTTTGCAATGAAGATTTCTTCCCCCTACGGTCACGGCTCCACGACTACAACCGCGAGATTAAGGCGACATGGAAGAAGACGGCGACGGGATTCTCGGGTGACGTGATTGTGCCGGCAGCTTTCTTCGCGCGCCCGAATTTTGCGGCGGGTTCTGAAATCGGATTGAGCTTCGAAGCGCAGAAAGTATTCCCCCCTAAGGACCCATTCGAGGATGACCCGGCCCGGATCGTCCTATCCTCGAAGGAGGGGACGTTGTTCCCTGTAGAATCGCAGAGCCCCGCCACGTTTCAGCGTATGGAGTTGCTAGGCCCAGCCGATGGTTCCATATCTGGCTCCCGTTTGTTTTGAAGCGGAACAGATGGAACCGAGTGATTACTCGTCGGCCCGCGTGCTTGAGCAGGGAATGATCCGAGTGTGCTAGTAATGTTTCGCTTGCGATTTGCGTGGTTTCTCTGGACTACGCCATCGCGGTTCAGTTAACAGGATTGAACTTTGCAGCGTTCAGGTTTCCGGCGGGGTTGGGCCCGCACATCTCCACACCCCGCGCGACGAAAATTCCTCGGCGGGTTGTATCCCCCACAGCCACGCGATCCTGCCGCCATGCGAGAAGCCCTTGGCAGGTGTAATTTGCTCTGAGTAGTTCAGTGTGAAGCTCTGGTTCTCCACGGACTTGATGAACTGTTCCGGATCCGCTTGCGTCGCCATGGGTCGTCCCCGCCATTCCTTCTAAAGCACTTAGACGAATTTCATTTGAAACCATCGAGGGCGCGAAAAGGGCACGTTTCGCTCCCTTTTTGTGCCCTTTTGCGGTGATCCACAGTCTCTTAATCTATCCACCAACGAGTGACGTTCCGTCCTTGTCGGACGAAAAGACCAGCGATATGACCGCCGCCTGTGCCGCATACTTCGCGGGCGTCACTGCCTGTGGGAAAACGTCCAGAGAAGTCCCAATCCAAGTGATTGATGGTACTCAATCTCCGACACAACGGTTCGTTCATGCCAGACGCTTTGCCGTTCCGATATCGGAACTTCAGATCATTGAGTTGGCGACCTGACCCTCAATTCAGTGGCTGAGATGCCCGACGCCTGCTAAGAAATCCGTCGTGAGACATTCAGTACGAACTTCCGACTCGATCCGCAGACTTCGAAGAGTCGGGATGTTTCGATTGATCTCCGGAACGGAGGGAGAAATTCTTGCTTCCGCTGGAACATTTCTCCGGTTTCTCGGTTTTGGCTTCAATGAACGTAGCGCGTGGAAAACCTTGCTGAAACCCATGGCCGACGCGACTTTTAACGATCCGAAGGGTTACAGATCTAGTGGCAAGGCCCGGCCAACAGAAACGTGTCTGACTCAAAACAGAAAGAGAGAAATACAGGCAAATGAAAGCCCATTGGAGTGCAGTTGTTTGCGCGTTGTTTATGTTTGTATGCTTGGGAATATTGGACCTGCAGGCGCAGGACAGTGCCGTTCAACCGTCCGTTCTGCACATCGTGCAAACGCAAACTACTGCGCCGCCAACCACCGGCGAGGTTCCGACTTTTCTTGCCACGTATCGCGTACTCAATGGCGCAACGTCGCCGGCCAACCTGCTTGCGCTCAAAGGAACCCTTGCGATGAATAACGATAGCCAGAATTTCAGCCAGGTTCTATGGGTACTAGTCTATTGGCGAGGCGAATGTCCAGCACACGACATCAAATTGGAGAAAATTGCCGGTTTTCTATGGTTTGACATTACAAAGAACGTTACGCAGTCGGATTCTAAGTTTTCTGTGGATGTTCAATTTCCGCATCCAATACCGGCGACTGGGTGCATAGGCTTTTACTATGGTGGTGGGCCAGAGTTTGCAGGTAAGACGACGATGAAAGCCGATTTAGATCTCACCTACCAACCAGCGAGCTCGGTCAACCCAAACACGGTAGTCAGTGTCGGAGGGGGCGAATATTGTTTTGGCCAAAATTGGGGTTGTCAGAATGCGACGGTAAATGACGAAGATGGCTTCGCAGTTCCGACCAAAATGCAGCAGGCCGGGCATCTACTGGAGTTGTATGGAAACATAAGTGACACTGCGTTTGACGGCACCAAGAATTTTGGGCGTATTCCGACAGGCAAATCGTGGGGTACAGTCAATGACTGGTACTTGCTTCCCGGAACTTGCGGAATATTTGGCGAGAACCTCAACTCCCAAGGGTTCCCGAATCCGCTGCCGCTTTCGACGATATACAGTTTGCTACCCCGCAATGCGATGCACCTTGCGAGCGTGCCGATGGTAGATAGAATTGCGCCAGGAGGGACAGGTATGGCAACACTTCAGAACCAGGTCCAGAACTTTTTCTCTGTTCCGGTACTGGTGAATGCTGGAGATTGCCTGCTGACGATTTACGGCAGGAGCGGCAATGGCGCGACCGATAATGAAACCCAGGTCCTCGGTCTGATGGCGCCATAAGGGATTACTTCCCCATTTTCTACCACCTTGGCCAGACTTCGCATCGGAACGAGAAACGGACCTGGTTCAGGCTTAAGGAAAACTCCTGACTGTACGCTATTGCTTTCCATAAAAATGGATCTCAGCGGGGCGTCGGTCAGGCCGCAAGCCTCTGGTTCTGCGATGCGTTTACGTCAGCCTCCAATTCCACTGTTGTCCACATTTCTAGGCATACAGGAACGGCCGCTCTCTGTGGCTTCTCCAGAAATAGGCCAGGATGATTACACTTGCAACCGCGGCGTACGCACACCATAACGAGGTGAACGCGTATCGCTTGACCTCCATTACAACCAGCAGTATCGCCAGGTTGGCCGCGCCGAAGATTACCATCATTTTGATATTCGAGAAAAACAGCGAACCACAAGTTGCAATCACATAGAGCACCGCAACCGCTATGTTATTGGTCGCTTGATTGATGTACACGATGCTGTTTCCTCTGACATACAGCTGTAAGGGGAATGCCGTCAGGGCCCAAAGAATATAAAGCGTAGTCGCTCCGCCAAGTGCGAGGAACGGCAACATCCGGCGGCGGCTCTTCCCATTCGGCTCGAACAGAAGCACGCTGAGCGGCAGCAAAAAGGGAAGCAGCCCCTGCGCATAAAGCATGAATGCCGCGCCCATGTCGTGCGCCACCGTGGGCGAAAGAATCCCATCCAATCCGAGCCAGACAAATCCCTCGATAAACTGATGAATGGCGAATAACAGAGGCAGAGCTGCGAAAAGCAACTCGCGCCTGTGCTTCACCTTCGTCAAGGTGACAGCGCCGACACCGCCCAGGACTCCGCTGCCCACGAAATTCGCGGTGGCTGAAAAACACATAGCGTGTGCTCCTATGAGTTGTGGTTTCTTGGATCATCGTCCGCAGTGACGTATTCAAGTCCAAGCGGTCCAAGCGCCGTCACTTGCGTCACGTACTCACTGGATTTCGCCCAGTGGAAATGCGACGTATTGCCCGGCAGAACGATGACGCTTCCGGGCGGGTAGGCCTCCAGGTTTTCCGGATCGAACTGACCGCCGAGGCCGATATAGAAAACGCCCGAGATTACTGTGTAAACTCGATCCTCCGGATGCCGGTGTGGCATGAGCTTCACGCCGCGAGGCACTCGGACGCGGATTGTGTAGGGGCCGGCCTCCGAGGGCTGACCGACGATGACAGCCAGGCGGACCGAAGGCGGGAACGCCGCGAAGGGCTTCCAGTTGATGTCTTCGGACAGGACCGATTTGAAAACGTCTTGGCCGGGCTGATGCGCTGAAACCGTCTTTTGATGCGCTCCCGTCATCACCGCGGTTGTCTCATTTGACATAAATCCTCTCCTTGTAATTTGGGCGTGATGCACATTCGCGATTACGCAGAAAGCTGGAAGGCGAAAGAATTGCACGATGCTTTCAGCGAGGCCTTGGTATCAGTCGACGCGTCGACCGCTCGACGATCTCGTGCAACCGTCAGTCGGCTTGCCAATCGTGCCGAGGCTGCGACTGTGACTGCTCGCCAATCTCGGCTGGTGGCTCGAGGCGGACTATCCATTAATTGAGACTCGTCAAGCCAGTCCACAGCCGAGAGCCGCGCCTCTCCTGGACCGAATAACTCCATCACCGCTCCGATGAATGAAGCTAACTCACGCTCCGCCATGTGCATCTGGTCCGCATAAGTTGAGGTGTCAAACGATTGATCTGAGTTCATGAAGTTCTCCTCTCACTCTGCCTTTATCGTGCAATCCAACTACTTCGGCTGCGATAAGCGCATCACACCAGATTCGTAAAGGCAGAACACTTGGACGATGGTATTGGCTTTTTGTATCAAGGTGCGTAACGGGTGAAGACAAAGTCGCGATCTTTGACAGACTCATGGCAGGGGAAGCAGGTTTTGAGCAGCGTCTCGTCAGCAGGTTTGCCGTCTTTGAACTGCGCGAAGCCCCAACCGCCCGTCGTGGCGTATTTTTTCGAGTCCTTGACCATAAATTGAACGTTCGTGGCGGACCCGGCTACGAAAGACTGAGCACGGCCAAAGACTTTGTTGTTTTCCTCGGAAGGAACGTAACTCCATGCCAGCCGGGCAATGATTGTGCCGTCCGGGAACGGCATCTTACCCTCCCGGTAGGCCTTGATGGCTACATCATTGCCGAGAAGAGCGCGAAGATCGTTGAGGTTGCCTTCTTCGTGGGCCACAGAAATCAACTTCCAGTCGCGGTACCCGTCGGGAATCTTGAGCCCGAAAATCGGGTCGGCGTCGCCATCCGCGTGCGCAGATGCGAGGGCCGAAAAGGCGACGATCCCCGCTACCGTTGCAACTGCAATCAGCAAGGAAGCGGCCCATTTCATACGATCTCCTCTTTCCAACGTGCTTATGCGATTCGTTTCCTGTGGTCTGAGCGTAAGGAGCCGACAAAGTCGCCAACCAGTGCAGCGATCTCATCAGCGGCCGTGTCCAATGCGAAATGCCCGCCGTCGACAACGTGGACTTCAGCGTTCGGCACATGCTGACGGTAGCGCTCCGGCTCGCCTGGGTCGAACGAGAGCTCATACTTTCCCCAGATCACCAACAGGCGCGGCTGCCTCTCGCGCATCCACGCTTGCCACTTCGGATAGGCGTCCACATTGGTTCGATAGTCGTAGAACAAATCGCTTTGGATCTCGGCCTGCCCAGGCTGACTTAGGAACGCGAACTCGTCCGTCCACAGATCGGGGTCATAGCGGTCCACGTTAGGATCGTTGCCAACGTGGCGAGTCCGTGTTGTGGCCAGTGAAAGTAGATTTGTTCGAAGCGCGTCTTCGTTCGGACCACGATCGGCCCAAAAGGCTCGGCGCGTCTTCCAATTCGCCCCCAGGCCTTCGTTGTGCGCCACCGCATCCTGAACGATGAGAGCTTTAACCCGCTCGGGGTGCGCCAAGGCCATGCGAAAACCCACAGGCCCGCCATAATCCTGCATGTAAAGCGTGTAGCGCGACAGCCCGAGAATTTCAGTGAAATGATTCATGATCTCGGCGTAGTGGTCGAACGTGTACGCGAATTGTTTCGGATCCGGCCAGTCGCTGTGTCCGAAGCCCGGGTAGTCCGGCGCGACCAGGCGATAGTGATCAGAAAGCCTGGAGAAGAGTGGCTCGAACATTCGCGACGAAGAAGGAAGTCCGTGAAGCAGCAGGAGTGCCGGAGCGTCTTGCGGACCGGCTTCGCGATAGAAAACGGAGAGCCCATCGATCTGTGTTGTGCGATAGAGTGTGGGATATTTCATGGGATATTCCTTTTCGCGCAGGCTAAGCAGCCACTCGTCCCTCAGACCGCGCCTTGTGGGGTGCACCGACGTAGGGGAAAGAGGCGAGCAGGTCCTTGTGTGGCCCTACGTTATCTCGCGTCACCTTTCCGTTCGTAAGGAGAGGTAGGAAGAAATCTGCGACGTCGTCAGTGAGTGCCCGGCCATTGTCCGGGTAGGACGCCGGCCGCGTGGGATCATAGTGGAGGACGTCCGGCAGCAGGGTTCCGGCGACCCGCATTGCTTCCGTCGGCGTATATCCGCCAGTGTGCTCCAACGCGTGCGCGAAGACGGGGATGAAACGGGCATCGTGCGCTGGCTCCGCGGCGAGATAGGCGGCGTTCTGCTCGCCGGCAAGAAAGGGAGTTTGATTTGGCCGCGCGCCGCGATCCGCCTGCACCCATTTTCCGCTTGCGCCGTCCAGCGTACGAGCCCATAGGCCCATCTTCCCACGACCGAGGGCAGAGTTCGGCACTTCCAGCACGATACTGCACACGTCCTTGTCGGCGAAGAAATCGTCACCGGTGAATTGCAGATTGTTCAGTGCGCCCAGCGTATCGAAAAAAAACGGATCGCCACGCCAGCCGGCGAAGAAGCGGTAGTCACCGGCCTCGGTCACGTGCGCATCCATCTCCGTCGAAACCGGCGCCTCCTCGACGATGATTTGCCCGTCGTCGCCCATCCCAGCGGCCTGCGCGCCCTCAACGCGGCGAAGCGTCGCAGTCTGCGCCCCGCCTTTGTGTGAGGTGAAACGGACTCGATATGCGATATCGGCGACGGCATCGCCGTTGGTATCGATTCTAAGTTCATAAATCGTGTCGGGCGAGAAGGCGACGTCGGTGGTTGGCCCGGGCGGATTCACTCCGGCCGACGGATGCACGTTCATAATCAGGATTGATTTACCAGCCTCCCCAGGCTTCGGGAAAGCATACAGGTCAGTAAAATCGAGGCGGGCGTCCCCGTGGGGAAAGCCAAAGTCCGGACCGGAGTAATGGTGTGACATAAATTATCTTCTCCCTAATTCTTAGATACTCAGCACTTCGAAAATCACTTTGATCTGGATCGGCGTCCCGAGCATAAGGCAGGCCACTCCGCTCAAACAGGAGAGCCTCTGCAATCGAAGCTCTCCAAAATGATTTGCGAACAGCTAGCTAGCTTTGGCCAAATTCACATCTGACTTCGCCGCAGCTGGCCGCAGCGATTTGAAACCCGCGCGAACCTCTTCAGAAAAGAGTTGCGGTTGTTCCCATGCGGCAAAATGTCCGCCTTTGGGGAGCCGGTTGTAATGGATGAGCTTGGGATACGCCTTCTCAGCCCAGCTCCGCGGGGCGGGATAGAGTTCGTCAGGGAAGACGCTCACGGCCACCGGGATATTGACGCCTTTGGCATTGAAATACCCGAGTTTGCCCCAATTCTCCCAATAGAGACGCGCGCCAGAAAGCGCCGTGTTCGTCAGCCAGGTGATGGTGATGTTGTCGAGAATGTCGTCGCGCGTCAGGCCTTCGGATTTCCCCTCAAAGACGCGTGCGATCAGCTCGTAGCTGCGCGCGTCGTGATCGAGGAAATAAGCTGCCAGGCCGACGGGTGAGTCCGCGATTCCGTACAACGTCTGCGGTCGCAGCCCCATCTGGAACCCGTAGGCGATTCCCTTTTGATATACGAACTGCAAA
>Ga0209698_10008586_pt1 | contig 10530 bp, 8 predicted proteins | sample LitLauG_LLR_2012_FD_187203 | JGI IMG/M metagenome (GOLD analysis project Ga0209698, IMG submission 187203) | Freshwater sediment microbial communities from Pennsylvania, USA - Little Laurel Run_MetaG_LLR_2012 (SPAdes) (version 2) | ecosystem: Environmental > Aquatic > Freshwater > Creek >... | reverse complement strand
TTCCTGGACGTCCGGATCGGCGCAGATCTTCACGAACTTCTCGCGGCGCTTGTCGCTGCTGTACCAGAAGCGCTGCATGATGCCCAGCACCCAGAAGACCCGGCCGTGGCGCTTCATGAACTTGCGGCGCGCGCTGGCGAGGCAGCGCGCGTCTCCGGTTGCGAGCAGGTCGTTGACCGCCTCAGCCGCGAACTGTCCGCCGGCCATCGCGTAATAGATGCCTTCACCCGAAGCCGGGGCCACCACGCCGGCCGCGTCGCCGGCCAGCAGCACGTCCTGGCCATTGTCCCAGCAGTCGAGCGGCCGCATCGGTATGGGCGCGCCCTCGCGCCGTATCGTGGCCGATTCGGCAAGGCCGGTGTCGCGGCGCAGCGCCTCGACGGCGCGGCGCACCGAGAAGCCGTGCTGCGCGCTGCCCGATCCGACGCTGGTGGTCGCACCATGCGGGAATACCCAGCCGTAGAAATCCGGCGAGATCTCGCCGCGGTAGTGCACGTCGCAGCGGGTGGCGTCAAAACCGGCGGAGCCGGCCGGCGGCGAGGCGATGATCTCGTGGTAGGCAAACACGTATTTGGTCTTGTCCGCGCCGCTGATGCACTGCTGCGCCACCTTGGATTTGGCGCCATCGGCGCCGATCAGGGTGCGGGCGCGCAGCACGCGCGCTACCCCGTCGCTGCCGCGCACGTGCACGCGCAGGGCGGCGCCCTGGGGCGCCCCGGCGGCAGTCGGCTCGCCGGCAACGCGCTCCACCTTCTCGAAGCTGGCCGTCACGCGCTCGGCGCCCGCCATGGCCGCACGATTGCGCAGCCATTCGTCAAAGTGCTCGCGGTCGACCATGCCGACGAAGCCGCTCGATACCGGCATGCCGACCTCGCGACGCGACGGCGCCACCATGCGGGCCGCCGTGACACGCGCCACCAGCAGGCTCTCGGGAATCGCGAATTCCTCGATGAGCGCGGTCGGTATGGCACCGCCGCAGGGCTTGATGCGTCCGGCCTTGTCCACCAGCGCCACGCGCCGGCCCCGGCGCGCCAGTTCGGTAGCCGCCGTGGCGCCCGACGGGCCGCCGCCGATGATCACCGCGTCGTAGATTTCACCATCGGCGCCGGCCCCGGGGCCGGCGACAGCCGCTGGATGGACACCGGCGGCGCTGGGCTTGAGCTGCGGATTCGGTTGCGGATTCAGCATGTCATGCTCCCTGGCGCAGCGCGAACGCGCTGATCAACATTCCGGAAACGTAAAGGGTCACGCCGGTTGCGCTGTACCAGAGCGCGAATCGGCGCGGGTCCGAGAGGAAACGGCGCATCATCACCAGCTGGACGCCCAGCAGCGCCGCGACGAAGGCCGCGTGCGTCGTCGAGCCCCATGCCAGCAGCAGCGCCACCACCACCATCTGTGGCAAGGCCATGATCAGGCACGCGGCCCGTGCGGCGCCATGAACGCCCAGGCGCACCGGCAGCGAACCGATGCCCACCTGGGTATCGCCTTCGATCGACTTGAAGTCGTTCAGGGTCATGATGCCGTGCGCGCCGATGCTGTACATGGCGGCAACCGCCAGCATGCGCATCGGCGAGGTGCCGCCCGAGACCATCACAGCCCAGCCGGTTATCCACGGCAGTCCCTCGTAGCACAGCCCGCAGGCGGCATTGCCCCACCAGCCGTTCTGCTTCAGGCGCAGGGGCGGCGCGCTGTAGGCCCAGGCAAGCAACAGGCCGAAGATGGCGGCATAAAAGCCCCAGGTTCCCAGCACCGTTGCAGCCGCCAGCGATATGGCGGTCCACGCCAGCGCTATGTACAGACCCCAGCGACCCGGCATGCGACCGGAGGGAATGGGACGGGTAGGTTCATTGATCGCGTCCACCTTGCGATCGAACCAGTCATTGGCCGCCTGGCTGGTGGCGCACACCATGGGTCCGACGACCACGATGCCGGCCAGCATCAGCGGCCAGTGCTCGGAAAGCGACACTCCGGCAGAAACCACGCCGCAGCCGAACGCCCACATGGGCGGAAACCAGGTGACGGGCTTGAACAGTTCCAGTACGGTTGCTGGCGCAGGGTACTTCATGAGTGTCAGGCTACTGCTGACACTTCTAAATGTCAACCAACCTTGACAAAAACCCGGTGTCGCAACATGCCCGCAGGATCGGGATTTCGCACCCCTGCCGGGACGCCACGCGGCGCGCTAGCGCTGGCGACCAGGAACTACTGGCTGGCGGGCTCGCCACCGCCGGATACGGCCTCGGCGATGCCGTAGCGGTGCAGTTTCACGTAGAGGCTCTGGCGGCTCAGGCCGAGCATCTCGGCGGCCGAGGCACGGTTGTCGCCCGTGAGCTCGAGAGCCGCTTCGATACACAGGCGTTCTATCACGTCGGTGGTTTCCCGCACCACGTCCTTGAGCGGCACGCGCCCGATCAGTTCGGTGAGCTGCTGCACCGAGCGCGGCAGTTCACGGCCGGGTACGCCCTTTTCGGGAAGACGGCGCGCGATCGAGCGCATGGAAAAGGCAACGCATGGCGGATCCGCATCGGGCGCGGTGACCGCCGAGATCTCGACGTCGGAGGTGGCACCATACTCGCCGCGCACCGTGGTGGAAAACAGCCGGATGGAATCGTGTTCCTTCAGGTTTGCCAGGAGCACGGTGAGGTCCACGCCGGAGCGGCCGAGCCAGCGTTCCAGCGGCTCACCGCGCACCTGGCCCTCCGAGGTGAGTTGCACGAGGTCGAGGAAAGATCGGTTGGCGGTAAGCACGCGCCCGTTGGGATCGGTGAGCACGAAGCTGTCGGGCAGCCGCTCGAGCACCGCCGTGAGCCGGTTGCGCGTGGCCTCGTCGCTGATGGCCTCGTTGCCATCGAGCGAGACGATGCGCAGCAGTATGTGCGTGGCATTGTCCTGCCGAAAAGGCGAAGCCGACACCTGGAAGCGCCGCGGGTCGCCCGCCAGCTTGACCACCACCTCACTGGCGCGCCCGGATACGCGTATGGATCCGATGAGGTCCTGGATGGCGCGGGTGCCGGCTTCGTCGAAGCCTTCGGGAAACGTGCGGCCGATCATGAAACGTACGCCCTGGCCCAGGATGCGTGCCGCGGCCGGATTGGCGTCGACCACCTTCTGCGAGCCGGCCTCCAGGATGAGCACCGCTTCCAGGGCCAGTTCGAAGAGCATGCGGTAACGGGTTTCGGCCTGGCGCACGAATTCGTAATCGCGTTCCAGCGATTGCTGCGCGTTCACCAGGCGCTGCTGCAGGGCGGCCACGCTGCGCATGCTGCGCCCGAGGGCAATGACGCTGCCGCCCTTGCCCAGCTTGACGGCGGAATACAGGATGGGGATGTCGCCACCGCGCGCGGACGGGTGATTGACCTGGCGCCACATGGCCGGCGCCGACTGTTTGGCGCCGGTGAGCAGCGCCTCCACCTTGGGTCGGCTTTCCAGGCTGACGGTGTCCAGCCAGGGACGGCCTATCCATTCGTCATAGCTGTCGTCGGAAAGCTCCTCGCTTCCGACGGACAGATCGCGTATCAGGCCGCGATCGTCCAGAACCAGCGCGAGGTCAGAAGCCGCCGCAACGACCCGAGACGCAGACTCGGCATCAAACCCCGCGAAGCTCTTTCCCGGCGAACGGAACGACTGCGACAAAACGCTCCCCCAAATACGGACGTTGTGGCGCCGTCGCCACCAACCGGGATTGGTTTAGAGTCAAGAAATCGCGATCCGACTCCGGCATTACGATACCAGTTGTTGAGCCAGGTTGACAGCCTGCAAGGCATCGGTTGCGGTTCCGTCGGCACCAACTTCCGCCTCGAGTCCGGCGCACTCCGCAAACGCCACGCCGCCGACAATGACGCGCAGTGCCGAATGGCACGAGGCCGCCCGAATGCGCGCGATCAGCGACTTGAGGATCGGCAGATGGCCGTGACGGCTCATGGACAGGCCGACGACGGAGATGTTTTCCTGCTGGACCAGACGCACGATCTCGTCGCCAGCCGGACTGGGCAGCATCGAGGCATCCCAGCCGGCGCGCAGGAAATACTGCACGATCATCGACAGGCCGAAGGTGTGCTGCTCGCCGGGAACAGCGGCAAAGAGCGCTTGCCGCCATGGGCTGCCGTCCATCGACTCGGGCCGGAAATGGGCGGAAAAGCGGCGCAGGGTCTGCTGCAGTCGGCCCAGCGCGATGGTCACGTCCGTGAACGTGCATTCGTCGTGATCCCACATGTCGCCAAGACGGCGGGCAGCCGGCGCGAAGATATCGAGGTAGACCGAATCGAGGGTGACGCCACGGGCGATGAGACCCTCGGCGTACGCAACGATGGGTCCGGTGCCCGGGTCGAGGAGCAGCTTGACGCAGGCTTCAACCTCTTCATGCCGGGGTTTAAGGCCTGAAATATCCTGAGCAACCGGTGCGCCCGCGCCGGAACGATGGGCAATGACCAGGCGCGGAATGATCTGCGCCTCGACCGTGGACACCAGCAGCCGCAGCCGGTCCAGGCTTGGATCGAGCCGCGACGGGCAGGAGCCAGGAGGATCGCCATCCAGCGGCGACCCGTCATACGGCGGGCAGCGCAAGCCCGACGGTTCGCCTATCGCCGCGCCAGCATCGATGAGATGCCGCCCCGATTCGACCATATCTCCTCCTCCCGGACCGCGTGTATCCGACCTCCCGGCAGCTGGGGTTATTTTTATGTTTTCCCCCGACCGCGTCCTGCTTTGGCGCTGGTGAAACCGTCGTGCCGCACATCCGGCCGGCGCCCGGAATCACCACCGGGGGCAATATAGACCCCTGCCCCGTACCCATGTCAATAGCGTCTGACGTAAATTTGTGTTGACACTCTATAGTGTCAAGGTCTAGATTTGCCCCACACATATTGTCAGGTGGCTGAATGAACCTGAATCAGGATAGCAAACGGAAGCCGCGCGCCCCGCTTTATACGATCGAGCAGCGACGACGGCGCGATGCATCGGTCTGGACCAAGGTCCAGGGCGTGCTGGCTATCGTCCAGTTCGTGGTATTTCTCGTCAGCCTCACGCTGGTACTGCGGTATCTGCTCACCGGCAATGGCTGGGAGGCAGCGACCATCTCCATCATCTGCAAGACGGTGGCGCTGTACACCATCATGGTGACCGGCAGCCTCTGGGAATACGACGTCTTCGGCAAATACCTGCTCGCGCCCGCGTTTTTCTGGGAGGACATGGTCAGCTTCGTCGTCATTGCCCTGCACACGGCCTACCTCATCGCCCTGCTCACGGGATCGCTGGGCGAACGCGAGCAGATGCTGCTGGCGCTGGCCGCCTACTGCACCTACGCCATCAATGCGGCCCAGTTCATACTGAAGCTGCGCCGCGCCCGGCTCGAGCCGCCGGCCGACGAGGCCGCGGCCGGCGCGGCCCTGCATGGCGGACCTGCTGCGGCGATGGCCGTGCCCGGCGCCGGCGGCGGACTCGCCGCATCGGGGGCCGAGTGAACCAGATGGTGATGCCCATCGCGCTCGAGCGCGAGTGCCCCGCGCCGGCGCCCTTGAAGGTGCTGCGTGAGCGCGGCCAGCACGAGGTGTTCTGCGGACTTACCGGCATCGTCTGGCTGCACCGCAAGCTGCAGGACGCCTTTTTCCTCGTCGTGGGATCGCGCACCTGCGCACACCTGATCCAGTCGGCGGCCGGCGTGATGATCTTTGCCGAGCCCCGATTCGGCACGGCCATCCTGACCGAGCGCGACCTGGCCGGCCTTGCCGACGCCAACGAGGAACTCGACCGCGTGGTGACGCAGCTCGTCGCCCGGCGCCCCGAGATCAAGACGCTGTTTCTCGTCGGCTCCTGCCCGTCCGAGGTGATCAAGCTCGATCTGGGCAAGGCTGCAGAGCGGCTCAGCGCGCGGCTCATGCCCGACGTGCGCGTCCTCAACTACAGCGGTTCGGGGATCGAGACCACCTTCACCCAGGGCGAGGACAACGCCCTGCTCTCGATGGTGCCCTTTCTGCCCAAGACCGAGGCCCGGCAGCTCATGGTGGTCGGGTGCCTGGCCGACGTCATCGAGGACCAGTTCCGCCGCATGTTCGATGCGTTGGGCATCGGCCCGGTGCAGTTCCTGCCGGGACGGCGCGCAGCCTCCCTGCCGGCGGTGGGACCCGGAACCGACCTGCTGCTGGCGCAGCCCTTCAATGGCGCCACGGTGCGCGCCCTGGTGGCGCGCGGTGCGCGGATTGTCTCCGCGCCCTACCCCATCGGCGCGGAGGGCACCAGCGCCTGGTTCGGCGCGGCATGCAAGGCCTGGGGCGTGAGCGAGGCCCAGCGCGACGCCGTGCTCGCGGGGCCGGCCGAGCGCGCCACGCGCAGCCTGGCGCGCCACCGCGAGTGGCTCGCCGGCAAGAGCCTGTTCCTGCTGCCCGATTCGCAGCTCGAGATTCCCATCGCCCGCTTTCTCAACCGCGAGCTTGGCATGGATCTGGTGGAGGTCGGCACGCCCTACCTGGACCGCATGATGATGGAGTCGGAACTCGCGCTGCTGCCCGAGGGCATCACGCTCTCCGAAGGCCAGGACGTGGAGCGCCAGCTCGACCGGCTGCGCGCCGCGCGGCCCGACCTCACGATCTGCGGCCTGGGGCTGGCCAATCCGCTGGAGGCCGACGGCTTTGCCACGAAGTGGTCGATCGAGCTCGTCTTTACGCCGATCCACGGCTACGAGCAGGCGGCCGACCTTGCCGACGTCTGCGCGCGCCCGCTGCGGCGCCGCGCCCAACTCACCGTCTAGCGACCGCCGGAACAGAAGATGCAACTGACTATCTGGACCTACGAAGGACCGCCGCATGTCGGCGCCATGCGCATCGCCTCGTCGATGCGCGACGTGCATTTCGTGCTCCATGCGCCGCAGGGCGATACCTACGCCGACCTGCTGTTCACGATGATCGAGCGCTATGACCACCGCCCGCCGGTCACCTACACGACCTTCCAGGCGCGCGACCTGGGCGGCGAGACCGCCGGCCTGGCCAAGCGGGCGGTTGCCGAGGCCTACACGCGTTTCCAGCCCAGCCTGATGCTGGTGGGCGAGTCGTGCACGGCCGAACTGCTGCAGGACCAGCCCGGTACGCTGGGCATGACCCTGGGCCTGCCCGTGCCGGTGGTCGGCCTGGAGCTCAATTCGTTCTCGAAGAAGGAGAACTGGGGCGCCAGCGAAACGCTCTACCAGATGGTGCGCTCCGTGCTGTCCGACCGCGCCTGCGTGCCGGCACCCGCGCCGCGCAAGACCCCGCTGGTCAATATCCTGGGCCCGACGGCGCTGGGATTCCGCTGCCGCGACGACATCGTCGAAGTGGACCGGCTGCTGGCGCAGCTGGGCATCGAGGTCAACGCGGTGGTGCCGCTCGGCGCCACCGTGGAGGACCTGCGGCGCCTGCCCGACGCCAGCTTCAACATCGACCTTTATCCGGAAGTTTCGCGCCCGACGGCGCAGTGGCTGCAGCGTGCCTTTGGCATGCCCTACACGCAGACGGTGCCGATCGGCATGAACGCCACGCGTGATTTCGTGGCGGAAGTTGCCCTGCTGGCGGGAGTCGATCCGCGCCCCGTGCTGGGCGACGAGCATCCGGGCGTGGCCCGGCTGTCGGCATCGCAGTCGCGCGCGCCCTGGTATGCCCGCTCGGTCGACTCGACCTATCTCACCGGCAAGCGCGTATTCATATTCGGTGACGCCACCCACGCGCTGGCGGCCGCTCGCATTGCCACCGAGACCATGGGATTCGAGGTCGTCGGCCTGGGCACCTACAGCCGCGAGCGTGCCCGCGATGTGCGCGATGCGGCTGCGCGGCTGGGTATCGAAGCGCTGGTCACCGACGATTACCTGGAAGTGGAAGCGGCGGTCGCCGCTGCCGGACCGGAACTGGTCCTGGGCACGCAGATGGAGCGGCATATCGCCAAGCGGATGGGCATCCCCTGCGCGGTGATCTCCACCCCCATGCATGTGCAGGACGTGCCGGCGCGCTACAGCCCGGTAATGGGGTTCGAGGGTGCCAACGTCCTGTTCGATTCCTGGGTGCAGCCCTTGATGATGGGTCTCGAGGAGCACCTGCTGCAGATGTTCCGCGACGACTTCGAGTTCCACGATGACGCGCCCGCATCGCACCTGCCCGCGACCGGGCGGCCTGCGGCCAATGCCGAGCGCGTGGCCGAACCGGTAGAGGCGAGCGCCGCCGCAGCGCAGCCGCCAGCCGCGGTATCGGCGCCGGTAGCGGCCGCCACCGAACAGGCAGCCGCGCAGGAAGTTGCCGCCGGCTGGACCCCCGAGGGGGAGCGCGAGTTGCGCAAGATCCCCTTCTTCGTGCGCGGCAAGGCTCGGCGCAATACGGAGCGGTTCGCTGCTGAGCGCGGCGTATCCGCGATCACGGTAGAGACGCTGTACGAGGCAAAGGCCCACTTCGGCCGCTGAGGCGGCCGCCATGCCGGCAACAGGCGCGGGGCGATTCGCGCCGCAACAGAGTACGCAACGAAAAAGAGGTTCGCAGCATGAATGAAATTTCCACCGTACCGATATCCGAGCTGCGGCGCAGCCTTCCCAAGCGCCCGGACGGCGAGGGTAGCCTGCAGGTCGCGCTGGACCCGAACCTGAGCATCGGCACCGCCAAGGTCTTCGCGGTCTATGGCAAGGGCGGCATCGGCAAGAGCACCACTTCATCGAATCTCTCGGTCGCGTTCTCCAAGCTCGGCAAGCGGGTGCTGCAGATCGGCTGCGACCCCAAGCACGACTCGACCTTCACGCTCACCAAGCGCCTCGTGCCCACGGTGATCGACATCCTGGAGACCGTGGATTTCCACCCGGAAGAGCTGCGCACCGAGGATTTCGTCTTTCCCGGCTACAACGGGGTCATGTGCGTCGAGGCGGGCGGACCGCCGGCCGGCACCGGCTGCGGGGGCTATGTCGTGGGGCAGACCGTCAAGCTGCTCAAGGAGCACCACCTTCTCGACGACACCGACGTCGTCATTTTCGATGTGCTGGGCGACGTCGTCTGCGGCGGCTTCGCCGCCCCGCTGCAGCACGCCGACCGCGCGCTGATCGTCACGGCCAACGATTTCGATTCGATCTTCGCCATGAACCGCATCCTGGGCGCCATCCAGGCCAAATCGAAGAACTACAAGGTGCGCATCGGCGGCGTGATCGCCAACCGCAGCGACGCCACCGAGCAGATCGACCGCTACAACGACGCGGTGGGCCTCAAGACGATGGCGCGCTTCCCTGTGCTCGATGCCATCCGCAAGAGCCGGCTGAAAAAGGCCACGCTCTTCGAGATGGAAGCGACCCCGGAGATGGTGGCCGTGCAGGAGGAATACCTGCGCCTGGCGCAGGCGCTGTGGGAGGGCACCGACCCCGTCGCTGCCAATCCGATGCGCGACCGCGACATCTTCGAGCTCCTCGGCTTCGAATGAGAGCGCGATCATGACCTCGGCTATCGCCACCGCCACCTCCTATCAGCGCCGTCGCGCGGCGCTCGAGTCGTATTTCGACCGGACGGCGGCCGACGCGTGGGCGCGCCTGACCACCGATGCCCCGGTCAGCGGCATCCGCGCCACGGTGCGCGCCGGTCGCGACGAAATCCGTGCGGCCCTGCTCTCCTGGCTGCCCGACGACCTGCACGGCCGCCGCATCCTCGATGCCGGCTGCGGCACCGGCATGCTGGCCTTCGAGGCGGCGCGGCGGGGCGCGGAAGTGGTGGCCATCGATCTTTCCGGGACACTCGTGGGCCTGGCGCGCGAGCGGCTGCCGGCGGACCTCGATCCGGCGGCCATCCGCTTCGAGGTGGGCGACATGCTCGACGCCGGGCTGGGCCGCTTCGATCACGTGGTCGGCATGGACTCGCTGATCCACTACACGGTGGACGACATCACCCGCGTGCTCGGCACGCTTGCCGAGCGCACCAGCGAGTCGATCGTCTTCACCTTTGCCCCGCGCACGGCGATGCTGGCCGCCATGCACGCGGTGGGCAAGCTGTTTCCGCGCTCGGATCGCGCGCCGGCGATCGAGCCGGTGGCCTTTGCGCGCATCACCCGCCATTTGGCGCAGTCGCCGGCGCTGGCCGACTGGCAGGTCGGCCGCACGCGCCGCGTCAATCGTGGTTTCTATATTTCACAGGCACTGGAACTCGTGCATGGGCGCTGACGCGGCCACGGGCGGGACCCGCTTCAACGTTCGCGACCCGCGGTCCTGGTCGCGGGCCTGGACACGGCTCGGCCCGCGCTTTCTGCCTTTCGCGGATGCGGCAACGGCGGAGCTGCCGCTGCCGCGCCTGTTGCGCCTGTCGCTGTTCCAGGTCTCGGTCGGGATGGCCGCAGCCCTGCTGATCGGCACGCTCAACCGCGTGATGATCGTCGAACTGGGGGTGTCTTCCTGGCTGGTCGCGCTGATGCTGGCGCTGCCGCTGCTGGCCGCGCCTTTTCGGGCGCTCATCGGCTTTCGCTCCGACACCCACCGTTCGCCGCTGGGATGGCGACGCGTCCCCTTCATCTGGCTGGGGACGATGATGCAGTTCGGCGGACTGGCCATCATGCCTT
>Ga0209698_10008585_pt1 | contig 10531 bp, 7 predicted proteins | sample LitLauG_LLR_2012_FD_187203 | JGI IMG/M metagenome (GOLD analysis project Ga0209698, IMG submission 187203) | Freshwater sediment microbial communities from Pennsylvania, USA - Little Laurel Run_MetaG_LLR_2012 (SPAdes) (version 2) | ecosystem: Environmental > Aquatic > Freshwater > Creek >... | reverse complement strand
GAGCAGGACAAACGACGGCAACTCGAGATCGGCGCCTTCGTGCGACTCGCGAGCGCGAACGTAGGCGCCAAATTCGTTGAGGAACTCGTCGGCACGGAGCTGGTCGGGATAGTCGGTATTGAAGTCGGGAAAAAGCGGGTCGAAGTGATCACGGAGCACGGCCTTGGTCGGCTTGACTCCGCTAAAAAGGGGAACGGGCCAGGGCCACGGGCTCTCGCCGCCGTGCGGGTTTCCGACGTTAGACGGCAGCGTGCCGCCTTGCTGCACCTCCGTGCGCGGGCATTTCGATTCCAGTCCGGAAGGAGTTCCCTGCTTGGGGCTCGCCGCCTTGCGCTTCTCGTTGCACCACTCGGCGTTCACGAACTCGCCGTAGATACGGAAGGTCACATGATTGCGCGCCAGATCGTCCCACAGGAATCCGGTGAAGGGATCATCGACATCCGGCAGTTTGTGATCGAGCGGAAATTCATCGGCATTTTGTCCCTGGAAGTCATAAGTGCGCTCTTTGCCGCGATAGGCAATCTGCCAGGTTTTCTCGTTGTAGTCGGAGGTGATGGCGGCGGTCGACCAGACGTGGCCGTCGCCGGAGACTTCGCCGCTATCGTAGAAGTTGTCGAGTACGCCGAACTGCAACGCGAGCTTGTGCTCGTTGGGGGTGATGTCCTCGCCGTACATATTGAGCGAAGGATCGGCGTCTCCGACTTTCAAGTCGCCGAGGATCTGATCGAAGGTGCGGTTCTCTTTCAGGACGTAGATGACATGCTTGATGGGATTCCGGCCGCTGGCGAAGGTGATGGATCCGGGGTCGCTGTGGAAGAGGTTGTCTTGCTCCACCATCTGCGTGTACTGCGGGAGCTTTTCGAGGGTCGCAGAAATGTTGAGGCGGGCAATCGATCCTTTGAGCAGGGTGGGAATGTACGGGTGCTCTTTGTGTTTGGTCTCGTAGACCGTCTTGCCCATGTCCTTGTTGGCACGCGTGCCTTCGCCCTTGGCGGTAGCGATGAGGAGATCGTCGCCGTGAACGGCGAGGGCCGAGGGATACCAGTCGGTGGGGATGAAACCGTCAGCTGGAAAGGGGAGATCCGTGCGGGAACCAAGCGGTTTGGCCGTATCAAATATGGCAATTGAGTTCAGGGAGGAGACAGCAGCAAATAGATGCCTTCCGTCGCTTGACTGAGCCAGCGCCGTAGGATAAGTCCCTGCACGCTTGACTGCGCTCACAAGGGTGGAATATTGAAGTGAGAGCATTCCGGGAGCAATCGGCACGTCTTGAATCAAATCCGAATTCGAAAGGGCGACATGAAGTACCATTTCGTTGGCACTGATCAGCATTGCCGTCGGGTGCGATCCTGGCTCCAATGGATCCTCTGGTTGCCTAAGCTTGATCCAGCGCGCAACTCTTCCGTTGGTCAGATCGAGTTCCGCCACTTGTGATGCATTCCACAAACTGCACCAGGCACGTCGGCCGTCTTTCGTCGCCACGCACGTGTACGGATACGACGCCGGCACGAGATCACTCGTGCTCAGGTCAAAGGTTTGCAAGGTCTTGCCTGTTGATGGATCCAGAAGGATAACGTTGTCGGAAAGATTATTGGCGATCAGAAGCTTGTCGTGGCCACCACCCGCGATGAGCGCCATTCCCGCCGGATATGGAATCGCCATGTGCGGCGGCGCTTTCAGGCCGACCGCCAACTTCTTCCCCGTCGTCAAAGGCTGCAGCGGGATGGGAATGAATCTTTCGGGCGCAACTTTCCTTGCGGAAAAGCTGTAGACTGCGATGCCGTTTCCGAGATCCCCTGGTCTTGCGCCCGTTGGATCCGTCAGCGACCCAACGGAGGCGTAAAGATGCTTGCCGTCAGAACTGAAGGCTAGGCCGATGAAGTAGCTCTGGTGCGATTCGTCGCTGAACCGCGCGTCGGGATATTCGGTGATCCGATTCGTGTCGAGATTCAGAACGGAGATGGATTGGCGCGCCAGAGTTTCTTGCGTGCCGTAGCCGTCGTTCAGCAGCGCGGCGTAATGGCCGTCTGGGCTGAGCACCATCGTGGCAGGAAAGCTGTTGGTGCTGCCGATGCGGCCGGGAGCGGGAACGGTCAGCATTTTGCTCGTGGGGAGCATGATGGGCGGGCGATCGGCAGAAGTCTGGGCGTGAAGGGTAAATGCAATGATCGGACAGACGGCGAGCGCACGGATAAAATTGGGAATCACAAGCCCTCCGCGGTTGGCGTTCAGGATAATGCGAGGAGCCGAAGAAGGAAAGCGGAACACCGGGGCTAAAGCCCAACATAATAGGCGGGCTAACGCGGCCCTGAAGGGCCGCTCTTCCACGGTGACACTCGTAGCATCGCCAGAAACCGTGGCAGCCTCTGCTCACGGGATCGCTCGAAACAATTTCCGCTACCGTCGGTGGCAACGCTTACGACAGCGCCATCGCTTGCGGCTTGAATCTTGTTCGGCCGTCGCCGCTTACACTCCCGAGGCGCGCGAGGATGGCTGAACAGAGTCTGCCGGCTGCGATTCTTCCGGATGCACGTTGTGGCGGACGTCGGAGCCTTGCACCCAGAAGATGACGTCTTCGGCGATGTTGGTCGCATGGTCGGCGACCCGTTCCAGATTGCGGGCGATGAGCAGGGCGTCGAGCGCCTGGCGCACCACGTCCGGCCGGTCGTTCATCGTTTTGACCAGTTGGATGAAGGCATCATCGCGCATGCGATCGATGACGTTGTCCATTTCGAGGACGGCCTGGGCGAGTTCGACTTTTCCTTCAATGAAAGATTCCAGGGCGCGGCGAACCATCGCACTGACCGCGGTTCCCATGCGCGCAATATCCACAGGCAGGTCCGCGGTAGGCAGGTCTACCATGTCCATGACGCGCTCGGCGATGTTGACGGCCTGGTCGCCGACACGCTCGAGATCGGAATTGATCTTGGTGACTGCCAGGATGAAGCGGAGATCGACCGCCATGGGCTGCTGCATGGCCAGGAGGTCGAAAGCTTCTTCGTCAATCTCGCGTTCCGCGGTATTGATCTGGCTCTCGCCTTCCAACACCATCTGGCAACGAGTGAGGTCGCGCTCGACGTAGGCCTGGCGGGCGCGGTCGACGGCCTGCTCCGCCAGTCCTCCCATGCGAAGTAAGCGTGTCCGAAGATCGTCGAGCCCCTGTTGAAAGCGCGTGCGCATTTACGAACCCCTTTACTTTTTCTTACCCAAATCTGCCGGTAATGTAATCTTCCGTTTTCTTATCAGACGGCTTGGTGAATATTTTTTCCGTCTTATCGAATTCAATCATCTTGCCCAGCAGGAAGAATCCGGTAAACTCTGCCACTCGGGCAGCCTGCTGCATGTTGTGAGTGACGATTACGATGGTATACCGCTCTTTCAGCTGAAAGATCAACTCTTCAATTTTTCCGGTTGAGATCGGATCGAGAGCCGAACAGGGTTCGTCCATCAGTAGAACTTCCGGCTCGACGGCGAGCGCGCGCGCGATGCAGAGGCGCTGCTGCTGCCCGCCGGAGAGGCTGGCACCGGATTTCTTGTGCAAATGGTCTTTGGCCTCTTCCCAGAGCGCGGACACTTCGAGCGACCGCTGCACGACTTCGTCCAGCTTGCGGCGGTCGCGGAATCCGTTGAGCTTCAATCCAGACGCGACGTTGTCGTAAATGGACATGGTTGGGAACGGATTGGGCTTCTGGAACACCATGCCGACCCGGCGGCGAAGCTGAGTTGGCGAGGTCCCGTTGTAGGCGTCGATTTCCCCGATGTGAACTTTGCCTTCGACGCGTGCTTCGGGGATGGTCTCGTGCATGCGATTGAGGCAGCGGATGAACGTCGATTTGCCGCAACCGGAGGGGCCGATCAAGGCCGTGGCATGATTGGCCGCGACCTTCAGATTGATGTCGTACAGGGCCTGGCCCTTGCCGTACCAGGCATTCAGGTTCTCGACTTGAATTCCAACGCCCATAATTTATGCCGTCCCGAATGAGCCTCGGCGAACCACGTAGCGCACTGCCGCGACGGATGTGACGATGAGGACAATCAGCACGAGCGAACCCGCCCACGCTTGCCGATGCCAATCGTCATACGGAGAATTCGCGTACACGTAAATCTGAAGGGGCAAAGCGGCCGTTGGCTGGTCGTAGCGTAAATTCCAAAACGTGTTGCCGAGAGCGGTGAAAAGCAGAGGGGCGGTTTCGCCCGCGATGCGCGCGAAGGCGAGCATGATCCCGGTGATCACGCCCGAAGTTGCGGTGCGCAGAACGATGGAGAGGGTTGTACGCCAGCGCGGAACACCGAGCCCATAAGCGGCTTCCCGCAAGGCCTGTGGCACGAGCAGCAGCATCTCCTCCGTGGTGCGGCTGATGGTCGGGACCATCATGATGGCCAGTGCAAGTCCGCCCGCAAGCGCGGAGAATCCACGGCCGCGAACCAGAATTGACCAGGCGACGATGCCGATTACAATCGACGGCACTCCGCTCAGCACGTCCGCGGTGAAGCGAATGGCGCTCCCCAAGCGATTGCGGCCAAACTCGGCCAGGTAGATGCCAGCACCGACTCCAAACGGGACGCCGACGACGCTGGCAATTCCAAGGATCAACACCGACCCCATGATTGCGTTGGCCATGCCACCGCCCGCTTCTCCGACGGGTTTGGGAGTTTGGGTCAGGAAGGCCCAGTTGATGGCGCCGATGCCGCGGTACACGACGTAGCCGAAGATGGCGATCAGCGGGGCCAAAACAATCGCCATGGTCAGAACTGCAGCCGCGGTCATGACACGATCGGTAATGCGGCGGCGCAAACTGATCGGTTGCACCGGTGCCTGGGTAGAAGCGGTCAAGGCCTCAGACATTTCCCCTCACCGGCTGGCCGCGGGTTACGGTCCACACCAGCAATTGCGCAAGGGCGTTCACGATGATCGTGACTAGAAACAGTGCCAGACCAATCTCGACCAGGGCCGACAGATATGTATCTCCCGTAGCTTCGCTGAACTCGTTCGCCAATACGCTGGCCATGGTGTAGCCGGGCGCGAATAAAGACTTCGCGATCTCCGGCCGGTTTCCGATCACCATGGTGACTGCGATCGTTTCTCCGAGCGCGCGACCGAGACCAAGGATAATTCCGCCGACAATTCCGGCGCGAGCATTGCGCAGCACACCAACTCGAATCATCTCCCAGCGCGTGGCCCCTAAAGCCAAGACTCCCTCACGCTGATGCTGAGGCACGACCATGAGCACTTCTCGGGTGATCGAGGAAATGATGGGAATAATCATGATCGACAGAATGATCCCGGCGGCAAGCATGCCGATACCGTACGGAGGGCCTTCGAAGAGTCCAGTCCAGCCGAGGGTCTTGGCCAGAAACGGTTGTACGTAACCGCTCAAGAGGGGCACGAGCACAAAGAAGGCCCACAATCCGTAAATGACGCTGGGAATCGCGGCCAGCAATTCCACGAAGAACGAAAGCGGGTTGCGCAGGACCTTGGGACACATCTCGGTGGTAAAAACTGCCACGCCGATGGAAAGCGGCACGGCGATGACCAATGCGACCAGCGATGAAACCAGCGTGCCGTAGACAAATGGCAACGCGCCGAACTGCTCGCTGACCGGGTCCCAGTCGCGTCCGATAAAGAACTTGAATCCAAATGCGTGCCACGAAAGGCGGGAGCTCGTCACTAGTTCGTAAACGATGAGGCCGAGTACGCCCAAGACGGCCAGACCGCAAGCGGTGATTGCCGACCGAAAGACACGATCAGCGCCCTCGCCACCCGAACTGCTGAGCAGCGGCTTGGACTGCACCGCGTCGGCACTAACTTTCGCTGCTGCAACGGGTTGCGGACCGAGCATATCAGGCCGTTGAAATGCGGGATTGGCCATCGACCATACCCTAGCAGAGGGTTGTTACAAAGGTGTTAAAATAGCTGACGCTTTTTCTAAGTGCCCGGCGCGTTCCAGCAGATTGGTCGTGATCTGAGCCGGATGGGCGCAATTCTCACATTCTCACTTCAGCTATGGCGATTTCTGCGGAGCGTGGCAAATCCATCTTCCGGAAGACGGAGAAAGAACTCCTCCGGCTCTCCTCGGGCCATCAAGCTGACGCGATACACGGTTTCCGCACCACCACGCGGCGTTTGCAGACCCTTCTGGAACAACTTGTCGCAAACAGTGATCGCAAGAACAAGAAGCTCCTGAAGATGTTGAACCGGATCCGCAAGACTGCGGGAAAAGTACGCGACATGGATGTGCAAATTGAAGCTCTGCGCAGTTTGAAAGTCCCACAGGAACCGCGGCGCAAGACCCAGCTGATGCAAAGCCTGATCGAGCTTCGCGCGCAACATGAAAGAAAGCTGCACAAGCTAGTGAAGAAAGAAGATATCCGAGAGATACGAAAGCGCCTGCGGAGAGCTGAGGAATCAGTAAATCTCGATTCGAGTCGCGACCCGTTATCGGTCGCCAGGCAGATGGTCAACAGCGTACCCGTTCCACAGGCGCCGGCCCAGGAAGAAGCGCTCCATCGCTATCGCCTGGTGGTAAAGCGAGCGCGCTACGCGGCCGAGTTTGCACCAAAATCGGCGGAGGCAACCAAGTTTCTGGCAGAGTTGAAGCGGGTGCAGGACGCTTTGGGAAACTGGCATGACTGGCTGACGCTGACTCACACTGCGGTGGAGCGCTTGGGAGACGTCAACCAGTCGTCGCTTGTAGCGGTGCTTCGCAACGTGACCCGGGGAAAGTTTCGGCACGCGGTAAGTGCCGTTACGGCCGCGAAGCCCGAACCTCGTGCCGCTCAAGCCAAGGCCGCGGAATTGCAGGCGGTTCGAAAAACCGCGCGCAAAGACGCTGCGATGGAACGCCGCAGCGGCGCGGCAGCCTAGAACCAGCTCTGCTCGTGACTCCTTTAAACTCCTGTTTTGCAATTCCCTCCAGCATGTAAACTGTGGAGCTTCCCATGCCCACCTTCGCGGCGGTCGACATCGGGTCTAACTCTGTCCGGCTGAAGATAGCGCGCCTGCAAGCGGGCCGGCTGCGTTCCTTGCACGAGGACCGCGAGGTCACCCGTCTGGGCGAGGGAGTCTTCAGCTCTGGATTTCTGACTCCAGAGTCGATGGCTGAGACGGTGAAGGTTCTGCGCCGTTTTCACCGCACCACGCAACAAATCGTCACCGATAATGTGCGCGTGGTTGCCACCAGTGCGCTGCGCGACGCGCGCAATTCCCAGGCATTTCTCGAATGGGTACGCTCGGCCACCGGATGGAAAGTGGAAATCGTCTCCGGCGTGGAAGAAGCGCGGCTCATTCACCTCGGGCTGGTTTCCGGTTCGCGGGTGGACCGCGTTCCAACGCTCATGATGGACTTGGGCGGTGGAAGCAGTGAGCTGACCGTCTCGTACCGTGGACACATTCGCGATGCCGTCAGCCTTCCGCTGGGCGCGGTTCGATTGACCAATGAATTCCTGCTGCATGATCCGGCGCGCAAGGGAGAACTCAAGCGTCTGCGTGGCTTTGTCACGCGTGAAATCAATCGAATCGTCACCCGCATTGGAGCGGCCCATGTGGGAAATGTGATCGCAACCTCCGGCACGGCCGCGGCGCTGGCGGCGGTGGCGAGTCACCTGCGGCGGGGGAGGAAGGGGCAAAGAATGCTGGTTTCGCGCGCAGTGATGAGCAAGATCGCGCAGCGGCTATCGCGTCTTCCCGTGGCTGAGCGCCGAAAGATCGAGGGTATTGGCCCGCGGCGCGCCGAGATTGTCGTGGCCGGAGCCATCGTCTATCACGAACTGCTCGACCGCCTGCGGTTGAAAGGGTTTCGCTATTCGCCGCTCGGCCTGCGGGACGGGGTTCTGGCGCAGATGGCCGCCGACTACGACCGCAGCACGCGCTCGGGCAAGCAGATCGAGTCGGAGCGCTGGGAATCGATTCTCAAAGCCGTCGATCACTATCACATCGACCGCAAGCACGCGATGGACGTGCGCGAGGCCGCCACGTCCCTGTTTTCCACCCTGCGGTCGGTCCATCGCCTGGCTCCGGAATACAGGGAATGGCTTTCAGCGGCGGCCATGCTGTACGAAGTGGGCGACTATGTGAATCGCAGCGGCCACCACCGGCACACCTATTACATCATCTCGAATTCCGAGATTTTGGGGTACACGCCGCAGCAACGGCGCATCATCGCGGCCATTGCGCGATATTTGGGTAAGTCACGGCCAGTCGTCGAGGATGTGCCGATGAAAGTCATCGACAGTGTGGACCGGCCGGACGTGCAAAAGGCGATTGTGCTGCTGCGTATGGCACGCGCGCTAAACCTGAGCCGGAGCCGGGCCGTGGAGAAAGTGCGCGTCCGAGTGCGCGCCGCCGAGGTGAAGCTGACGCTGCTGCCGCGGCGGCGCATGGGAATGGACCTGGAACTGTGGGCGCTCGAAAAGGAACGGGATTACTTCCGGGAAGTCTTCGGACGGGAGCTTTCCACTGCCGCTTCGTAGAGAGCGCGCAACACCTTCGTGGTCAGGCACCACTGCAGCGTGCCCGAGGTTCGCCGCATTTCAACTTTCGCCACAGCACCTTTCTTCAGATCGAGCGAGGCTTCGCAACCCGAATCGCTGATGATTGATCCCAGGAACTGGCTCAGGTTGGGATTGTGTCCCACGACCATAACGGCTTCCTGGCGCGCGTACTTTTCCAGGATTTTGCGGAAGTCGGCGAGGCCCGCCTCGGGGCGCAGTCCGGGATCGAGTTGCAGTTTGCCTTCGTAGCCAAGTTCGTTGCCCACCAGGGATGCGGTTTGGGTGCAGCGTTTCAGCGGGCTGGAGACGATCAGATCCACCTGGACGTCGAGGGCCGTCAGGGCTCGGCCAATGTAGCCGCACTGCTCGATGCCCTCCTTGTCGAGGGCGCGTTTCTCATCTTTCTTGGGACTGGCGAAATGCTCACCGGCGCTAGCGTGGCGCAAAAAGTAAAGGATCATATCTTTTTATCGTACTCTTCCCGTTACGGCCCTGCGTTTACCGAGGGCCTCGGGCGCGGGAAAGGCTGCCGGGGGTTTGCCTTCCGCGACGGTCATCAGAAAGTCCTGCGCGCTGAACGCCGCAGTTCCGGTAGGCTGGCGGCGATATCCTTTCCCATGAAGAGGCTGCCATGCACGGATGTAGGTCGCATCTTTGAGCAGGATCCTGGCCTTGCGGTTGTCCGCGAGATAGGCGTCGAGAATCTCATGCCGCACGCGGTTGCGGAGCATCTCGTCGCGCAGAGGGACCAGCACTTCGACGCGCTCGTACAGATTGCGTGGCATCCAATCGGCGCTGCCGATGAAGATCTCCTCTTCGCCACCGTTCGCAAAATAATAAATGCGGCTGTGCTCCAGGTATCGCCCGACGATGCTGCGCACGCGGATATTGTCGCTCACGCCACGGACGCCGGGGCGGAGCGCGCAAATGCCGCGCACGATCAAGTCGATGTAGACTCCAGCCTGCGAAGCCCGATAGAGCGCCTGCACAACGTTCTTGTCGAGCAGCGCATTCATCTTGGCGATGATGCGGGCCAGATTTCCCTGTCGCGCATGCTCGGCCTCCCGGTCAATCAGCGCGATGGTCTTCTCGGCCAGATCGAGGGGGGCAACCAGCAGCGGTTCGTAGCTGGGGGTCTCGGCGTAGGCGGTCAGGAAACTGAAGACATCGTGCACGGCGCGCGTGATCTCCGGATTGGCGGTGAACAAACTCAGATCGGTGTAGATTCGCGCGGTGGTCGCGTTGTAGTTGCCGGTGCCGATATGGCAATAGCTGCGGGTGACTCCGTCGGGATCGCGCCGGACCAGTAGCGACAGCTTGCAGTGCGTTTTGAGTCCGACCAGGCCGTGGAAGACTTGCACGCCCGCGTCTTCCAGGTCGCGCGCCCAACGGATATTCGAGGCTTCGTCGAACCGCGCTTTCAATTCGACGACCGCGGTGACTTCCTTGCGCGACGCAGCTTCAATGAGCGCGGGAACAATCAGGGAATGCTCGCTGGTGCGGTAGAGAGTTTGCTTGATCGATAGGACATGGTCGTCTTCGGCAGCCGATTCGATGAACGAAACCACAGCATCGTACGAGTCGAAGGGATGATGCAGGAGGATGTCGTGCCCCCGCAGTTCTTCGAAGAGATCCTTCGATTTCGATGTCAAGCGAAGTTCGCGCGGCGAGAAGCTGCGGTATTTCAGATCGGTCCGGTTCACCTGCTCATAAACATTGAACAGACGCACGAGATTCACGGGCCCGTTGACCGGAAAGACCTGCCAGGGATCGAGTTCAAATACGGTCCGCAGCCGCTCAATGATCTCGGGATCGGCGTCGGCTTCAATTTCCATGCGGACGGCGTCACCCTTGCGACGATTATGAAGTTCGGTGCGGACTGACTCGAGCAGGCTGCGCGCCTCTTCTTCCGCCAGATAGAGGTTACTGTTGCGGGTCACGCGGAAAGGAGCGGAAGAAACAATGTCGTAGCCGTGATACATGCGGACGGCGTGGTGAGCCACCAGATCCGCCAGAAAAATGAAGTCGACAGTGTCGGTCG
>Ga0209698_10008583_pt1 | contig 10532 bp, 10 predicted proteins | sample LitLauG_LLR_2012_FD_187203 | JGI IMG/M metagenome (GOLD analysis project Ga0209698, IMG submission 187203) | Freshwater sediment microbial communities from Pennsylvania, USA - Little Laurel Run_MetaG_LLR_2012 (SPAdes) (version 2) | ecosystem: Environmental > Aquatic > Freshwater > Creek >... | reverse complement strand
GATGAGGGTGCTGGCGACGTCACCCACCCGCCGTCCCGAGTTCGTGTCGATCAGGCAGTGACCGGTGTGCAGCCGACCCTGCCGGTTCGAGAGGTGCCGCCACGTGGCGACGACCTCGGCGCCGGACGCAGGCTTGCCGAGCGACATCCCCTCGAGCTCGAGCAGCGAGTCGCACCCGAGGACCAGGGCGCGTTCACACAGGGGCGCGACCGCCGACGCCTTGCGCTCGGCCAAGAGCGCCACCGCCTCGGTGGTGCGCAGGTCGCCGACGTCCTCGTCCACCCCGCTCACCACGACCTCGGGGTCGAACCCGGCATCGCGCAGCACCCGCAGCCGGGCCTGGGACGCCGAGGCGAGGACCAGGCGCGGGACCTCCGGTGCGGTCATGGGAGCAAGTATGCCCAGCCCGTGTAGGGGCCGGATCACATCGGGCGCTCAGCCCAGGTATTCGAAGATCGGCCCCACCGCGTCGTCGATCTTGAGCACGGGGGAGATCGAGAACGCCATGAACTCCGAGTACGCCAGCGCGTCCGCGTAGGCCGAGCTCATGTCGTCGGACTCCGTGATCGTGTAGCCGCCTGTTCCGTCGACGTTCACATAGTTGGCGATCTCACCCGTGGCCGCTCCACGCTGGCCGAAGATGTCCATCAGGCGCTTCACGTCGGCCTTGGACATGTGTGGCCTCAAGGTGTACGTCGTGACGAAGATCATTGCCCGACTCCTTCCACTCTTTATGGTGGATCGCCTCGTCGATCGAGCCGACCCCTGAGGACCCTACCCCCGGTGCAATGCGGCCGCAGTGGCCGGCGACCCGTCGCACGGACCTCAGACGCGCGACGCCGACTGGGCCGCCACCGGGTCGAAGTACAGGTCCGGGTTGCGCTGGTCCTCGAGGAGGCCGGAGATGCCCTCGCGCTCGTACGCGATGTGCAGGTCGATGCGATGGACGAGGAGCTCCGCCCGACAGGCGGCGCCCGGCGCGGCACGGCTGGCCTCCGCAACGACGGTGCCGGTCGGGGCCACGATCCGGCTGGCGCCCAGAAGGGTCGACGTCGAGTGCGAGCCGGCCTGGTTCGCCTGCACCCACCACTGGCTGTTGGTCAACGCCAGTGCCGGGTAGAGGAGGTCCCAGGCGTTGGCACCCTCCACCTCGTACGCCGCCGGGGCGATCACGAGCCGCGCGCCGCGTAGGGCCAGGGTTCGGGCCACCTCGGGGAAGTCGCCGTCGAAGCACACGACCAGCCCCACCCGGCCCAGGGCGGGGTCGTCGAAGGTCGTCAGTCGATCGCCCGGGCTGAACACGGTGTGCTCGAGCGTCGGGGGATAGAGGTGCGCCTTGCGGTGCCAGGCCGCCAGCCGGCCCCGGGGGCTGAAGACGAGGGCGGTGTCGTAGATCCGGCCGTTCTCGTCCAGCTCGGGCACGCTCCCGGCGGCCAGCCACATCTCGCGCTGGCGGGCGGCGTCGGCGAGCCGCTGCGACCGCGGTCCGCCCAGGGGCTCGGCGTCGGCCCGGGCGTCACGGCCGAGCGTCTCGGGGTCGTAGCCGCACGACCACAACTCCGGGAGGACCAGCAGCTCGACGCCGCGTGACGCCGCGTCGTCCATCATGCCCAGGGCGACGCTCATGTTCAGGCGCGGCTCGCCCGGCGTGGCCAACCATTGGGCCACCCCAACAAGAAGGTCTCGCTTCACGTCGGCACCATGAGTCCCCTCGTCAACGGCGTGAGGCTCACCCTACGAGCGCAACGTTCGCGGCCGGTTTCCCGCGCGTGAATGGACTGTTACAAGCGCCGGCGGGATCGGGCCGGTCAGGCCCCCCGACGGCGAGCCATGAGCGTCACCAGGTCGTAGAGCACGTGCGCGGCGGCGATGGCGGTGATCTCGGCGTGGTCGTAGGCGGGGGAGACCTCCACGACGTCGGCACCGACGACACTGGCCGGCTCGAGCCCGCGCAGGAGGGACAGGAGCTCCCGGCTGGTCAGGCCGCCGGCCTCGGGCGTACCGGTGCCGGGGGCGTGCGCCGGGTCGAGGACGTCGATGTCGACGGACACGTAGACCGGCGAGCCCGCGGTCCGCTCCAGCACCCGCTCGATCACGGCGGCCACGCCGAGGCTCCCGACGTCGTCGGCCGTGACCTGGGCGAAGCCCATGCCGCTGTCGTCGGTCAGGTCACGGTCCGAGTAGAGCGGGCCCCGCAGCCCCACGTGCACGCTCTGCTCGCGCCGGAGGAGGCCCTCCTCCCAGGCGCGCCGGAACGGGGTCCCGTGGGTGAAACGCTGGCCGAAGTAGGTGTCCCAGGTGTCGAGGTGCGCGTCGAAGTGGACGAGGGCGAGCGGTCCGTGCCGCCGGGCGGTCGCCCGCAGCAGCGGGAGGGCGACGGTGTGGTCACCGCCGATCGCCACCAGTCGCCCGCCGCCCTCGAGGAGCGCGTCGGCCGCGGCCTGAATCTGGCCCACCGCCTCCTCGGGGCTGAACGGCGTGCAGGCGATGTCACCGGCGTCGACCACCTGGGCCAGCGCGAAGGGCAGGGCATCGAGCGCGGGGTTGTAGGGGCGCAAGAGACGCGAGCCCTGTCGGACCGCCGCCGGGCCGAAGCGGGCGCCCGGCCGGTAGCTCGTGCCGCCGTCGAAGGGGATGCCGACCACGGCGATGTCCCAGCGCGGCGCCTCGGCCACCGTCGGCAGTCGGGCGAAGGTGCCGATGCCGGCGAAGCGAGGGACCGCGGTGGCGTCGGTCGGACCGACGGGCTCCGCAGCGCCGGCCATCAGTCGTCGATGGCCTGGTACACGAGCGCGCGCAGCTGGGCGCGGAAGGGGTAGGCGATGGAGGGGAAGAGCTGCGTCATGAAGACGGCGAAGAGGTCCTCGGCCGGATCGACCCAGAAGGCGGTGCTGGCGGCGCCGCCCCAGTAGAAGTCGCCCGCAGAGCCGGCCATGGTCGTGGCGGCCGGTCCCAGGCCGACCGCGAAGCCCAGACCGAAGCCGACTCCCTCGAACCCGGCCTCGCCGAAGCCCCCGATGGCCATGTCCTGCAGGGTCGCCCCGCCCGGCAGGTGGTTGACCGTCATGAGCTCCAGCGTCTTGCGCCCGAGCACCCGCCGCCCGTCGAGCTGGCCGCCGTTGGCCAGCATCTGGCAGAAGGCCACGTAGTCGTGCGTGGTGGAGACCAGGCCGCCGGCGCCCGAGAGGTACGAGCGGTGCCGAGTGAACCCGTTGGCGAAGGACCCTTCCATGAGGCACGGGCTGTTGGCCGGGCGGTACTCGTAGCAGGCGGCGAACCGGGCCAACGACGCCTCGGGGACGAAGAACCCGGTGTCGACCATGCCCAGGGGCTCGAAGAGCTCGCGCCGGAGATACTCGTCGAAGCGCTGCCCCGAGAGGATCTCGACCAGCCGACCCACGATGTCGGTGGAGAGGCCGTAGTTCCAGTGCGTGCCCGGGTGGAACTTGAGCGGGTGCTCGGCCAGGAGCGCCGTGACGCTGTCGAGCGTCTGCTCACGCCCGAGCGCCGCCCGGGCCTTGGCGAAGGCGTCGTCGATGGGGTTGCCCGGGAAGAGCCCGCCGGGCAGCCCGGTGGTGTGCATGAGGACGTCGCGCATGTTCATCGGCCGCTGCGGCCGCACCAAGTGGACAGAGCCGTCGTCGTCCACCTCACCGACCTGATGGGTCCGCCATTCGGGGATGTAGCGGGACACCGGGTCGAGCAGCTGGAACGATCCTTTCTCGTAGAGCTGCATGAGAGCGACCGAGGCGATGGGCTTGGTCATGGAGTAGATGCGGAAGATGGTGTCGTCGGCCATCGGGAGGGCCCGCTCGCGGTCCCTCAGCCCGAGCGAGCGCTGGTAGGCGACGTGCCCGCCGCGCACGACGGAGATCTGGCAGCCCGGGATCTTGCCGGGGTCGACGTACTGGGTACCGAAGTGTTCGGTGATGCGCTCCAGGCGCTCTTCGCTCATGCCCGCCGCATCGGGTTCGATCTTCATGCCGTCCTCCCTCACGCCTTCTGGGTCTGCGCCTGCTTCTTCTGCTTCTGGTCGCGCAGGTAGGCGGCCGTGCCTTCGAGGTACCGTCCGACGTCCTGCGCCTTCGAGGCGGCGACGCCGTGGAACCACTCGGGGACGTACACCTGCGCCGCGCCCGACTCGAGCCCGCCCAGAACGGCGTCGACGCAGACCGACACCGGCTCGGCCTGCACCGGGAGGTCGGGCACGTCGTTGTCGGGCATGGTGAAGAGGTCGGTGTCGATGACGCCCGGATACACCACCATGACCTTGATCCCGGTCTCCCACAGGTCCACCGCCATCGCCTCGGAGAAGGCGGTGATCGCCGCTTTCGAGGCGTCGTAGGCCGCCTCGCCCGGAGCGCTGAGGGTGGCCGCGACCGACGAGATGTTGACGATGGTGCCCGACCCGCGCGCCAGCATCTGGGGGAGCAGGTCCAGGGTCAGCCGCATGGGTGAGAGGTAGTTCACGTGCATCACCGCGGTGACGGTGTCGATGTCGAGCGCCGTGGTGTGGCGGCGCTTGGGGATGCCGGCATTGTTGACCAGCAGGTCGACCCCGCCGAACGCGTCCATCACGTCGACGGCCAGCTTGTCCACGGCGTCGGGGTCGGCCAGGTTGACCACCCACATCCGGCTGTCCGGGGAGTGCTCCATGCAGCGCCCGACCACCTCGGTCAGGCGCTCGGCCCGGCGGGCGCAGATGCCCACCACCGCGCCGCGCTGGGCCAGCGCCTCGGCGAGGCCGGCCCCGATGCCCGACGAGGCCCCCGTCACCAGTGTGCGGCATCCCTGCAGGTCTAAGGCCATCACCCCTCACCCCACTTTCACATCGTGACCGTGCTCACCTTAGGCACAGCCGGCCATCGGCGGGTGTTGACATTCTGTTGACGCCACGTCTCGCCGCGTTGACATCGGGTTCACGAACGCGCCACCACGATGGGATCCATGGCAGATCTCCTCGCAGCGCTCAGCGTCGTGGCGTTCATCGCCGTCTTCATGGGCCTCATCTGGTGCCTGGAGCGGGTATGACCGTCGTCCAGGGCATCCTCCTCGGCATCTCCGGCCTGGTTCTCATCTACCTGGGGATCGCCATGTTCAAGCCCGAATGGTTCTGAGCTGAATGGGCTACTTCTGGACCATCGTCGTCCTCCTCGTCCTGTTGGGCCTGGCCTGGAGATACCTCGGCGCCTACATGGTGGCCGTGTTCGAGGGGCGGCTGAGCTTCCTCGGCTTCATCGAGCGGCCCATCGATCGCCTCCTCGGTACCAGCCCCGAAAGGGAGCAGACCTGGAAGCGCTACGCCGGCTCGGTCGTCGTGTTCTCCGGGCTCTCCATCGGGATCACCTACGCGATCCTGCGCCTGCAGGGTTCCCTCCCCCTCAACCCCCAGCACTTCGGCGCCGTCGGGTCGCCATTGGCGTGGAACACGGCCACGTCGTTCGTCACCAACACGAACTGGCAGAACTATGGCGGCGAGACGACCATGTCGTACCTCTCGCAGATGTGCTCGTTGACGGTGCAGCAGTTCGTCACGCCGGCCGTGGGCATCGCCGCGGCTCTCGTCATCATCCGCGGGTTCTCGAAGAAGGGATCGCCCACAGTGGGCAACTTCTGGGTGGACGTGACCCGGGCCCTGCTCTACGTGTTGACCCCCATCGCCATCATTGGCGGTCTGATCTTCGTCGGCCAGGGCGCCATCGACACCCTGGGCGGACCGGTCAACATCCACAACACCCTGAACGGCGTCTCCCAGACCATCGCCCTCGGGCCGGTCGGCTTCATGGAGGCGATCAAGCAGCTCGGGACCAACGGTGGTGGTTTCTTCAACATCAACTCGGCCCATCCCTACGAGAACCCGACGGGCCTGACCAACCTTCTCTCCATGGTCCTGTTGCTGTGCATCCCGGTCGCCCTGACCTACGTCTTCGGGAAGATGGTCGGGGCACTCCGCCAGGGCGTCGCCGTCCTGGCCGCGATGTTCATCATCTTCGGTGCCTGGGTCGCCATCTCGTCGGTCTCCGAGCACCAGGCCAACCCGGCCGTGCAGGCCGCCGGCCTCGTTCACCAACCCACCGGGAACACGACGGGCAAGGAGGTCCGATTCGGCGTGCCGAGCTCGGCCCTCTTCGGGGTGTCGTCGACCGCGACGTCCACCGGGTCGGCCAACTCCGCCTACGACTCCTTCACCCCGATCGGCGGCGGGATGAACCTCACCGGGATGATGCTGGGTGAGGTCACCCCGGGCGGCGTGGGCAGCGGGATGTACACGATCCTGATCTACGCCATCATCGCCGTCTTCCTCGGTGGGCTGATGGTCGGCCGGACGCCGGAGTATCTCGGCAAGAAGATCCAAGCAACCGAGGTGAAGCTGGCCGGCCTCGGAACGCTCGTCATGCCGATCACCGTCCTCGTCGTCACGGCGCTGGCGGTGTCGCTGCACGCAGGGAGGGCAGGCCCGCTCAATGCCGGGCCGCACGGCTTCTCCGAGATCCTCTATGCCCTCACGTCGCAGGGGAACAACAACGGGTCCGCCTTCGGTGGTCTCACCGGCAACACCCCCTTCTACAACATCCTCGGTGGCATCGACATGCTCATCGGGCGCTTCGGGATCATGATCCCGGCGATCGCGTTGGGCGGCGTCCTGGCGGCCAAGAACGTCGTGCCCGCCGGAGCCGGCACCTTCCGCACCGACAACCCCATGTTCGTCGGTCTCTTGATCGGCGTGATCATCATCGTCGGCGGCCTGACCTTCTTCCCGGCCGTGTCACTCGGACCGATCGTCGAGCAGCTCAGTCACGGAAAGTTCTTCTAATGACCGTCACCGCAACCAACCCAATGCCGCCCGCACCGTCGGCACCGCACGGCGTGGCGGAGTCCCGTGGCCTCTTCGACCGCGAGATCCTCGGTGAGGCGCTGGTCGGCTCCATCACGAAGTTCGACCCCCGGGTGCAGGTCAAGAACCCGGTGATGTTCGTCGTTCTGATCGGCTCCGTCATCACCTTCATCGAGTCGCTTTCGCATTCCGACGTCTTCAACTGGTCGATCACCATCTGGCTCTTCCTGACCGTGCTCTTCGCCAACTTCGCCGAGGCGATGGCCGAGGGCCGGGGCAAGGCCCAGGCGGTGGCCCTGCGCAAGATGCGCTCGGAGACCATGGCACGGCGCCTGCTGCCCGACGGCAGCGAAGAGCTGGTGGCTGCCGCGGGGTTGGCCAAGGACGACCTCGTCGTCTGTGAGGCCGGCGACCACATACCCTCCGACGGGGAGATCATCGAGGGGGTGGCCTCGGTCGACGAGTCGGCCATCACCGGTGAGTCGGCCCCGGTGATCCGCGAGTCCGGTGGCGACCGTTCGGCGGTGACGGGAGGGACGACCGTGCTGTCCGACCGGATCGTCGTGCGCATCACCGCCGAGGCGGGCCACACCTTCTTGGACCGGATGATCGCGCTCGTCGAGGGCGCCAACCGCCAGAAGACGCCCAACGAGATCGCCCTGACCATCCTCCTCGCCGCGCTGACCATCGTCTTCCTCCCCGTGGTCGTCGTGCTGCAACCCTTCGGCATCTACTCGGCCCTCGTGAGCGGGAGCGCCGGTTCGGGCACCGTCTCCGTCGTGATCCTGGTCGCGCTGCTGGTGTGTTTGATCCCGACGACCATCGGGGCCTTGCTCTCGGCCATCGGCATCGCGGGCATGGACCGACTGGTGCAGCGCAACGTGCTGGCCATGAGTGGCCGGGCCGTCGAGGCGGCGGGCGATGTGCAGACGCTCCTCTTGGACAAGACGGGCACCATCACGCTGGGCAACCGCATGGCATCGGGGTTCTTCCCCGCCCACGGGCACACCGAGGAGGAGGTTGCCAGCGCCGCGCAGCTGGCGTCGCTGGCCGACGAGACTCCCGAGGGTCGCTCCATCGTCGTCCTGGCCAAGGAGCGCTTCGGCATCCGCGAGCGCGAGCTCTCGGGCCCGCACGAGTTCGTGCCCTTCACGGCCACCACCCGCATGTCGGGCCTCAACGTCGACGGGCGACAGATCCGAAAGGGCGCCGCGGAGGCGGTACGGCAATGGGTGATCGATCAGGGAGGGAGTGCGCCCGGGGGGCTCCAGGAGATCGTCGACCGCATTGCCCGGCAGGGCTCGACGCCCCTGGTCGTGGCCGAGGACGCGACGGTCCTCGGCGTCATCGAGCTGAAGGACGTCGTGAAGTCGGGAATCAAGGAGCGCTTCGCCGAGCTCCGGGCTGCGGGGATCCGCACGGTGATGATCACCGGGGACAACCCGCTGACGGCGGCCGCCATCGCGCAGGAGGCCGGCGTGGACGACTTCTTGGCCGAGGCCACACCGGAGAACAAGATGGAGCTGATCAAGGCCGAGCAGGAGGGCGGCAAGCTCGTCGCCATGACGGGCGACGGCACCAACGACGCGCCTGCATTGGCTCAGGCAGATGTGGGTGTGGCGATGAACACGGGGACCACAGCGGCCAAGGAGGCGGGCAACATGGTGGACCTCGACTCCAACCCCACCAAGCTGATCGACGTGGTCGAAATCGGAAAGCAGCTCCTCATCACGAGGGGCTCCTTGACGACGTTCTCCATCGCCAACGACGTCGCCAAGTACTTCGCCATCATCCCGGCCCTGTTCGTGGTGACCTACCCGCAGCTCAATGCGCTGAACGTCATGAAGCTGCACAGCCCGCAGAGCGCGGTGCTCTCGGCCGTCATCTTCAACGCTCTGGTGATCGTGGCTCTGATCCCACTGGCACTGCGGGGTGTCAAGTGGCGCCCCTCGGGTGCAGCCTCCATCCTGCGCCGCAACGTCTTCATCTACGGCGTCGGCGGGATCATCGCACCCTTCTTCTTCATCAAGTTGATCGACCTCGTCATCGTGGCGCTGCACGCGTACTAAGGGACTCTGATCATGCTCACTCAACTCCGCCGGGGTGCCGTCTTCTGCCTCATCTGCCTCGTGCTCTTCGGCCTGGCCTTCCCCCTCCTCGGCGTCGGGCTCTCCCAGCTCTTCTTCAAGCACCAGGCCGACGGGTCCATCACGGCCAACGGCTCCACCCTGATCGGCCAGGACTGGTCCCAGACCAGGTGCCCGGGGCACCTGGCGGGCAGCTGCGTGTTCCAGGGCCGACCCGACAACCTCGGCCCCTATTCCGACACCGGGAAGTTCAAGGGCGACAACCCGGCCGGGCACCCCGGCGACGACCCGCTGGTGGCCAACGGGGTGGCCGGCGAGAGCGGCGCCACGAACCTCGGGCCCCGCTCGCAGGTGCTGCTCAACGACACCAAGGTCCTCATCGCGTACTGGCGTGCGAGGGGCGTGAACCCGACCTCCGACCTCGTCACGACCTCGGGCAGCGGGATCGACCCCGACATCACCCCCCAGGACGCGCAGGCCGAGATACCGATGGTGTCGAGGGCCACCGGCCTGTCCGTTGCGACGCTGGAGCACCTGATCAACCAGCAGACGCAGGGCATGCAACTGGGCTTCTTGGGCTCGCCCTATGTCAATGTGCTGCAGCTCAACGAGGCACTGCACAACCTCGAGACGTGAGCACGACCGCCATCGCGGCGGTCGTGCTCTGCAAACGGAACACAGTTCGTGGCGAGGTCGTCTGCGTGGTGTCCAGCCAACGCCCGTGGGTCCGCACCGATGCCGAGATACGGGACGAAACGGGCACGCTGATGCTGCGCTTCTTCGGCCGTGCGTCGGTGCCGGGTCTGGTCAGTGGCCGATGGATCGTCGCGCAGGGGACCCCCGGTGTCGCCGACGGCATGATCGTGATGATCAACCCGCTCTACTCGTTCATCTCGGAGGAGTGAGTATCCGAGACAAGCTGGTAGCCGATGCCGGGCACGGTCTTGAGCAGCCGACCCTCGTCGTCGCCCAGCTTCTTGCGCAGGCGGTGGGTGTAGACCCTGACGTAGTTGGACTCGGCGCCGTAGCCGGGGCCCCACACGTCCTTCAGGATCATGTGATGCGTGCAGACCTTGCCGGCGTGGCGCGCGAGGTAGGCGAGCAATTCGAACTCCTTCGCCGTGAGCTGCAACGGTGCACCCGCCAGTGTCGCCATGTGGTGAAGCAGATCGACGTGGAGCTCGCCTACTTCGAGCATGGTCGGTTGGTCGGCCCCTTCCCCTCGGCGGGCGCCGGCGTGGCGCAGCGCGACCCGGAGCCGTGCCTCGAGCTCGGCCATGCCGAATGGCTTGGTGACGAAGTCGTCCGCTCCGCTGTCGAGTGCCTCGACCTTGCGGCGCTCGTCGCCGTAGGCGGACAGCACCACGATCGGTACGTCGGAGAACTCTCGGATACGCCTGCACACCTCGAGGCCGTCCAGATCGGGCAGACCCAGATCGAGGATGACGAGGTCGGGTCCGGCCAAGGCGACCTGGTTGACGGCCTCGTTCCCCGAATGTGCGACGAGCACCTCGTCCCCGCGGGCGGTCAGGCCGATGCGAAGCGCCTTGAGCAGAGACGGATCGTCGTCGACGACGATCCGTCTCTGCTCAAGGCGCTTCGCATCGGCC
>Ga0209698_10008581_pt1 | contig 10536 bp, 6 predicted proteins | sample LitLauG_LLR_2012_FD_187203 | JGI IMG/M metagenome (GOLD analysis project Ga0209698, IMG submission 187203) | Freshwater sediment microbial communities from Pennsylvania, USA - Little Laurel Run_MetaG_LLR_2012 (SPAdes) (version 2) | ecosystem: Environmental > Aquatic > Freshwater > Creek >... | reverse complement strand
GTACATTTTCCCCGCGCCGGAAGCGAAGGCGATAGAGTGCTGCGCAACATGGAGAACGGTTCCGTCGCCAACCATTGAGAAATCCCCAACGGTTTGGCCACCATCGGCCGTGCGAAGCAAAGTAGTTCCTGCGGGAGCGCTGTTTGTCCCGCCCCCGAAGAAGACGGTGTTCCCCGTCGCGTCATGGGGATCGACCCCCAGGACCATGTCGTACCAGCATTGCTTGGCGCAGAAGTCAGGGACGTTCGTTAACTGCGCCCAAGTGACGCCGCCATCGGCGCTCTTAAATACGCCCATCAAATTGTCGGAACTTGAATTGGCGTCCGCGATTCCGGTGTACAAGACTGTCTGTGCGTTCACGGGATTGGACGCGGCGGTAAGCGTGATCCATCCCATCCGGCTCTGCGAAGGAAGCCCTGTGCCCGCCACGCGAGTCCAAGTTTGCATGGAACAAACTTGATCCGCGTTATGGGACACGAATATTCCATTAGAGGGATCTCCTAGAAAATTGCCCAACGCGGCATATGCCGTGGTGGGAGAGGTGTAAAACAACGAGGTGGGCAGCGACGTGCCGGTTAATCCAGTGGGAATGATTTGCGCCCAAGTTGAGCCCGAATCGTTAGTGCAATAAATCCCAGGACGCCCTATAGGACCAGAAACACTCGAAGAGGAATAGATCTGAACAGCGGCTAGTAAGAGTTTCGAATTGTTCGCGTTTACGGCGAGCGAGCCAATGCGGGCGCCGCCTCCCGGGAACAACCCATTGCTGAATGGCCCTTCGAACGGGCACGAGGGATTTGTAAATGCTGGCCCCTGGCAGGTCTGAGTCCAGGTTTGTCCCCCATCGAGCGATTTGAGGACTCCCGAACCGGAGTAAGAGTCGTATGCCGCAGTTGCGGACAGTTCTCCAGTGCCCACATAAATCACTCTATGGCGCGAATCCAGGGCATTAGAGGGGTCAACAACGATGGCGAGGGCTCCAATAGCAAGCGATTGTTGATTGTCGGTCAGGGGCGTCCAGGTCGCGCCGCCGTCAGTCGTGAACCAGACGCCGCCCTCAGCGGCGCCGATGAAAACAGTGTTTCCGGTGGAATCCGTCGGATCTATGGCAATGGAGGTGACTCGACCGGAAGTGATGCCCGAGGAGCCATTTTGCACACCCGGAGGCGGCACTGTAGGTTGCGGCCCAATGGGAACCCACTGCGCATTAAATTGAAGGGGAGCGGCTTGCGAGGCACTCCGAAGATCCACTACCTTCTTGCCCTCTTCACTTTGTTGGGGGAATCCGGCGCGAGCAAACACACACATCAGGAGCAGCCCAAATATGAGCCTCGCGGCGGTGAACTGAATTCCGTGACGAATATCGCACCACCTGAGTTGAATCTGGGAAGTTGCAATTGTCAGGCGATTTTCGATTTCGGATTTAACATATTTTTCTGAGGCAATTTCGAGAGGCATGTTGTGCTCCACCGCGCGGAGGCACTCTCAATGGGGCGGTACGTAGATATACCGGCTCGATGGTTGAGAGGAGACGAGGTAAGACTACTTATACTATAACTAATAGTAACTAGCAATCCGAGAAATCGCGAGCGAGATGCCCTGTCCGCGACGCCTTATGCGCGCCGACTCTTCACCAAATCTGAAAAAGAGGCCGGGCAATTTCGCCCGGCCTCTTTGCATTTAAGAATTCAATTCAGATTTAATGAACGGTCACGACCACAACGGGAGAGGTAGAAGTGGAATAGTTTCCGTCGCCAGTGTATTGAGCGGTTATGTTCGCGGTGCCGGGTGGTGGTGGTGGCGCGTTATTGCCGCCGCCTCCACAGCCTATGACTGCAAATCCAGCGGCCAGCACCAATGAACCGAACACCAGGGCTCCGCGCAGCCTTCTCGTGGGCGCAAGTCGCAACAAGAGAAGAAGCGCCAATAAAACAGTGAGCGCGCTGCCAATAAAATATATTCCTGGTGCCGGCTTGAAACGATTCGGGTTCACCAGGCTGGGCGGCTGAAGGATGAAGGAAAGCGTGGTGTTGAGCGTCGCAGTGGCGCTTGCCGGAACGCCATTTGCTGATGGAGCCCCGGAGACCGCCACGGTTCCCAGTGATGTGGAACCATTAAAAAAAGTGACCGAGCCTGTTGGCGCAACCCCATTGCTGCCGGTCGCAATTGTTGCTGTAAATGCAATGGGCTGGCCGGCTGTCACAGTTATCAAACTGGGGAGAACGGTGGTGGCTGTCACGGCTTTTGTAATTGTGATCGCCCTGGAGGCCGAAGTGCTGGGGGTGTAGCTGTTGTCCCCAGCATATGCAGCTACTACGCTGTGGTTGCCGGGGCTCAGTTGGATTGTTTGATCTTCCAAGAAACCAATGGAGTTTAACGGAGCGGCATTTGATCCATTGAAATCGTTCAAATTACTGCCATTGTCGGTAAGGGTGAGATTGCCTGTGGGACACGGAATGCCCGGTGCAGGAGCACTAGAACAGGGTTGACCAGCGGAATTTGTCACATCTACTCGCAGAATGACACCGGAGCCATAAGGAACGGATACTCCACCCGCCAGGCCGCCGCCGTTGGCATTGGCAAAAGTAGCGGTCGTCATGCTGGACTCCCTGCCCACAGTAACGGTGACTGCATTGGAATTGCTCGGATTGAAGTTGGCGTCTCCGCCATAGTGTGCGGTCACCGTATAAGTCCCGCCAGGCAGTTCGTCGGTCTGAAAACTGACATTCCCTCCGGTCAGCGACCTTCCGTCAACGCTTATAGGTTGGCCTGCGCCGCTGGCAAGGATTGAAATATCCCCAGTGGGTGTCCCGCCATTTCCTGTGACTGTTACAACTATGTTCGCATTGGCTCCATGCGTAATTGGCAAACCAACTGTGGTGGAACTGCCATTAATGGTCAGAGCCGCCGTAGAAGGCGTGAATAAAATGCTGGTCCAATTTAGGGCCAAGTTGGTTGCGTTCACTGAGCCGAGACCGGTAGCGCGGTCATATCCAGTGCCTGTGGTCCACGCGGGAGTAGTAAGGCTGGCTGGATCCACAAGGACCCCAGTGGTCCCGTTTGTGGTGGCGCTGCAATTCAGAGAGGCACCCGGGCACGGAACGGAATCATTTCCCTTGGTGACGTCATAAAAAATGCAAGAGCCGGCCGGAGGAAACGTTGAGGAATTACAGCTATTGGCCCCGGAAGCCGCCAGCTTATAGAGCACGAAGTTTGGATTTCCGGTTCGTGGGGACCCGGTCTGGAGGGCCACCTGCTGATTCACCAATGCCATGATCCCGGCGAATGCCGGGGCAGCAACTGAGGTTCCGCCAACGCCGAGGAAATTAAAATTAGGAGTTCCCGAAGTGCATGAAGTGCCCGCGGCAACGCCATCAGCCTGACAGAGGACATAAAAGCTGGGATTGTTGCGATTGTTGCCATCCGAGGCGAACAATGAAACGTCTGGGATGTCGCGAGCGTTATCGTTGACAATATTGGGCGGGCCTGCGTTGGCTTGGAATGCGGGTTTCGAAAAAAAGTGACTTGGACCACCGCTGCCGGAGAGGATATTTGCACCCGGCGAGCTCAAATTCAGATTGGCACAACCGGTCAGACCCGCGGCGGCGCAGGAGTCATTCCAAGCCATCTCGGGAACGTAAGAGAGCGCGGACCGCAGTTTGCTGCCATCTGGATCAGGCGGAAGGTTAGTAGGGTTGAAAAACATGGTTGGCGTGGCAGCGTCGTCAAAATCGGTGCCGCCGACGGCAACATCAAAGGGTGAGGATGCGATAGCGTTTACGGCCAGACCGTTACTAGCTTCTTTCGCAGTAGTGAAATCGTCGCAATCAGCGGAGCCAGCATCCCCCGCGGAGACCACTACGGTGATACCCTGCGCGGCAGCCTGCTCCCAAATGCTGCCGTAAAATGCGGCAGCGCCTGCGAAGCCTTCGCAAACGCCGAAACTCTCGCTCAAGATAGAAGCGCTGTTGTTGTCAATTATGTAAATCGCGGAAAGGTCGATCCCGGCTTCTCCAATGGTAATGGAATCCTCTGAAACCACTAATTCAATTGTGGCATTCTTTGCCACGGCACCCGCCCACTCGGAGTCGAGGACTGCTTCGCCTTCATCGCTATTGAGGCCCGGGTCCTGTCCATTCACGATGACCGAGACGGGATTGACGGGAAGACCGAAGAGCTTGCGAAAATCGGCTATGTCTTGGGGATTGATATTGGAATCCGCAACGACGTCAATTTTTTGCCCAGTTCCAGTGATGGGTGCGGCGGCATCCCATAGCCCTTTCACGTTGTAAATGGTGGCAAAGTCCCCCGGGCCAATAGCGTAAAACGGGCCAGTCGCATCTGAACCCGTGAGGAGCGGTGTGATTACGCCGGTATCTTTGGCGCGGCTGAATGTGCCCGTGAGGTGACTCAATGCCCTCGGCCTGAAATTATGAAGGCCGGAAATCGTCTGGATAGCGGGAGCAAGCGCGGCGGGAACCTGTGGATCACTGGCGTTCGCCAAATGGTCTTCCCCGTTCACGGTGAACTTGTGAATGGAGGTGTGGAAAGCGTCCTGGACCTGAACAATAGTGCCTGAGAATTCAATCAGGCTGCGGCCCTTGCTAACCTGAGTAACCTGCAGACCGTGTGAGGCCAGCCAAGTCATAATGGTCTGTATGTCTTGATCTGTGGCGCCGAATTGCTGACCGAATTGTTCCGGGGTAAGCCACTTGTGATAATTCGGCGAGGACTTGTCCTGCTGCTCGGCCATGAGCTGTTGCAGAGCGGCTTCCTGGTCTGGGCCGCGCTTCAAAACAAGCATCATTCGCGTTGCGGGCAAACTCGTATCCGCCTGACCCTGGTCAAACTCGGGGCGCGCGAGGGGATGAGTGTTGCCTTTAATGGTAGTGAGAATATTTTCGTCAACCGCTGACTGAATGAGCGGGGCGCGAGTATTCTGTGATTGAGCTGCTGCGTGAAGTGAGCAAATTAGAAGAGAAACAAGTACCAGGGCAGCCTTGGCGGCCGCCGTCAACCGAGATCGCATTGAAATCCCCCATTACGATTTAGAATTCGTCAATTCCCCACTGCAGACCCGCATTGCTTTGACCGCCCCAAATAACCCTGGTCCATTTACAGTTACATCTTTCTTAATGCCCATAAGATGCTGCATTTCATGGAAAGGTAACCCAGGGGATCAAAGATTCCCGGCATTGTCTCTCCAAAAGACAAACAAACTCACCCTATAGTCAGCAAACACTTACAAAATGAAAATGTTTCGCTGGGCGTAGCGAATCAAGGGCTGGGAAAAACGGTCGAGTGATATCAGGATGAGCCGGGGAATCCACATCCCAGACTAACCCGGATCTTTAAACCGGCGCGCGGCTAAGTGACCCACGCGAATCAAAATTCCTGCGGCTTCCAGTCCGAGGGCGGGAATGAAATGTGCCAAAAATCGTGCGATGGAGAATCAAACTCCACAGGAATCAAATAACCTTCGGGAGAGGCTTGCGGTTTTCGCGTTACGCGTCCAATTTTCCGGCCACTGGTAAGTTTATGCTCGACCTCGAGCTTGGTATCCATGGGAAGATTTCGCGCAGCGCATACCATGGCACCATGAATATTCACAGCCACGGTAAAAGCATCCAACTTGGCCGGTTTGCCTCCCAATTCCAAATGGAGCACCACGGCGATGCGAATCATGACGCGCTGGCTGCGGCGCCTTTCGTCGGTTGCTAGCGGACTGCCCCGAACGGCAGAGGCCTCATTTGTGTTTGGCATGACCGGGGACTTTTGCGGGTCCACCGGGTAGCTCAAAGTTCCAGTCCCCAGAAATCCATCTCCGGCTCGATCAGCTCAATGCCGTATTCCCACCCCTCGACGCGCTCTTTTCCTTTCCAGACAATTACGGCCGGATTGGAACGGTGGTTGGCGCGATTGAAAACTTCGAGCTGTTGCTCGACGGAGAATTCCCTTGGAATAACTGCAAGGCAGCCATAGGGACCGACCACTCGCGTGTGCGCTTCCAACTCCTGTGGATCGCCTTCCGCTTGCCAGGCGACGCTGACGGGAACCCTTGAATTGACGCGGACTCCGCGACGCTTACTTTGAAACTTCGCTTCGCGCCCAATGTCGCTTGATACAGTCACAATATTATTCTCCCGACGACGGATCTTTGGCGGCAGCCTGGGGAGCGTTGCCTGCGGAAAAGGTGATGCCAGCAACACTTTGCCTGGATTCAATGGTAGGGGGTTGGTTGGGTGAGGTCAATAGTACTGCGAACGTAAAGGTCATGGCGGAAATACAAGAAACTAAGAGAGTTAGAGGACTGGAAAAGCGGCCTGAATTGTCGATTCCTGTGCTGGATTATTCCTGGGAACGCCTGGAAGATTGTTTGGCCAGAACCCCACCCAACCAGATTTGAACAATGGTGCGGCAAACCAACCGGTCGTTGTGATGGTAATACTTTCTGGCGCCAAAGAGGTCCTGCATCATATGGTACTGCGAGACCATGCCTACAAAGCTGCTCGCGGCAATCAGCGGATTCATTTGACGGAAGTCTCCAGCCCGCATCCGGGCGCGAATGTAGTTCGCCAAGACTTCCCAGTACGCCGCGATATAAGTACGGAAGAAACGCTGGGAAAGAGAGTGGCGCTCTAACGCACTGAACAAGAGCAGGCGGCCCAACTCAGGATTCTGGCGAGAGCGCCGCAGGATACCCTCCGCTAAGGCGGTAAAAATCCTTTCGTCGTCCGTCGCGCGCTTGCCGGTGAGACGAGTGCTTCCTTCGACCGTTGCTTCCAATTCCAGGCGTCCTTTTCGAGCGCGGCTGATTTCGTCAAGCACGGCCCAATAGATGTCATCTTTGTGGCGAAAATGCCTGAAAATGATGGCTTCATTTACTTGAGCTTGCTCGGCGATTTGTCGAGTGGTAGTGCCGCGAAAACCCTGACGCGAAAAAAGACGCCGCGCCACCCGCAAAATCTGCAGGCGGCGTTCCGGTGACGCGATTCGCTTTCGCTTTCTCGCCATAGGGCAACGCTTGTGCGTAAACTACAATTCCATAAAGCATCTGTCAATGGCGGGGATCAGCCTTGCTGGAAATTGTATGCAATCACTTACCTGCGGAGGAATTCAGGATTGCACCGCGAGCGGCGCCGCGCAACGCGGTGTTTTCATTCAAAATGACCCGGACAGGGATGGCCTCGAGCAATGGTTTCATTCGTCCTTTGGCAAGGAAGGCATCCAGAAACAGAGAGCTTTTCAACTTCTGCAGAATCTTAGGCGCAATCCCGCCGCCGATGTAGATCCCGGCGGTCGCCAGCATATGCAGTGCGAGGTTGCCGGCTTCCGCGCCATAGGTTTGCACAAACAAGTCAAGAGCGGAGACGCACAGATCGCTCTTGCCGGCCAGGGCAGTGCTGGAGATCACGGCCGCCGGATCGCCCGAGCGAAGATCATCCGCAAGCCAGGCGGGTTCGGCGCCGCGCCCAGTGTCGCGGAAGAATTCATAGACATTTACGAGGCCGGGGCCGGAGAGGACGCGTTCGCAACTGACGTGGCCAAACTTGCGCGCGAGATACTGAAAGAGTTCGCCCTGCAATTCTCCTTCGGGGGCAAAACTCGAATGCCCTCCTTCGGCGGCGAAGGGACGGAGCGTTGTGCCGTCCCAATACATGCCCGCCTCTCCAAGGCCGGTCCCGGCGGAAATTACGGCGGCGTTTCCCTTGGGATAGGCGATGCCTTGCTGGATTACCGCTAAATCCGCCGGCGGCAATGTGGCGATACCATAGGCGTTCGCTTCCAAATCGTTGAGGAGCACGACTTGCGGCAAACCGGCAGCCGCGGCAAGCTTTGCCGCGTCCACAATCCAGGGGAGATTCGTGGCCACGCAACGGCCGTCACGAATCGGGCCAGCGACGCCGATTCCCGCTTGATCGGGCTTTGCGGAATTCTTCTGCAAGAATTCGACGACAATATCTTCCAACCCTTTATATTTCTTGCTGGGATAAATCCGTTCGGTGAGAAGTTGGAGATCCGCCGTGCGCGACTCAAACAGCGCCAGGCGCGTATTTGTTCCTCCGGCATCGCCCGCCAAAATCATTTTGAATGTACTTTTCTCCTGAGAAGGACGCGATTAATGACTCGCATATCCAGCCTCAGGCAAGCCTAGCCCGGGGCACACACACAAAATGAATTTACGTATTGGCCCAGAAGCGAGGCCTGCCATCTGAAGCAATCAGGTGGTCAATTTCGGGCGGCCCCCATGATCCAGACGCATAATTAGGGAAATTCGCCGGTGGGTGGGCGGCCCAGGAATCCAGTATGGGCTGAACAACACTCCAGGCAATTTCCACAGTATCGGCGCGCTGGAAGAGAGTTGCGTCGCCGATCATTGCGTCATAGAGAAGTCGCTCATAGCCCGTGGTCGGACGCGCCTGGAAATAATCTTCATAGTGGAAATTCATTTCGACGGGCAGTAGGTTGACGATCGGTCCGGGCACTTTCGCGTTAAACCGCAGGGAAATCCCTTCTTTTGGCTGGATGTTCAAGACCAGCTGGTTTGGCGGCAAGACCCCGTTCTGCGCCTGGTGAAAAAGCATCAGCGGCGCGCGGCGGAACTGGATCACAATTTCCGTGATTCGCTCCTTCAAGCGTTTGCCGGTGCGCAGAAAAAAAGGGACATCCGCCCATCGCCAGTTTTCGATAATCAATTTCATAGCCAGAAAAGTTTCGGTGGCCGATTGAGGCGAAACATTCGGCTCAGAGCGATACGCGGGAACTTGGGCGTCGCCGATCTTACCCGCGCCGTATTGGCCACGCAGCACCCGGGCCGCCACTTCTGAATCTTTCATCGGCGGCAGAGCGCGCAGAACCTTGGTCTGCTCTTCGCGGACGATGTCGGCGTCGAATGAGCTGGGTGGCTCCATGGCCATCAGCGTGACCAGTTGAAAGAGGTGGTTGGGCAACATGTCGCGCAGCGCGCCGGCCTTGTCGTAATAATCGCCTCGCATCTCGACGCCGACTGTTTCGGCCACGGTGATTTGTACGTGATCGATGTAGCGACGGTTCCAAATGGGCTCGAAGATCCCGTTGCCAAAGCGAAAAGCCAGAATATTTTGGACAGTCTCTTTGCCCAAGTAATGGTCAATGCGATAAATCTGTTTTTCCGTAACAACCTTCAGAAGCTCGCTGTTCAATGCCTTGGCCGAGGCGAGGTCGCGGCCGAATGGTTTTTCGACCACGAGTCGCCTGGCGTTCTTGTCGGTTTGGGCTGTAAGCCCCGCGGCGTTGAGTTGGCGGGCAATTTCACCAAAGAATTCCGGCGAAGTGGCCATGTAAAAAAGATAGTTTCCGCCGGTGTTCCGTTCCTTGTCGATGCATTCCAGAAGGATCTTCAACGGACCAAAAGTCGCGGCATCGTCGAAATTTCCGGCATGGAAATACAATCGCGGGATCAACCAATCGCGAACGGCAGGGTCCACTCCGCCGGGCAAAAACTCCTGAAGGGAATCGGCGCAATACTTGCGAAAATCTTGGTGGTCGTAGGTACGCCGCCCAAATCCGACGACGGCGAATTCAGCGGGAAGCAATTTCTCGGCGGCAAGATTGTAAAGCGCAGGAAGCAATTTACGCTTGGTGAGGTCGCCGCTCGCGCCAAACACGACCATGATGCACGGGCAGCTGGGCGCGCCTTGCACCCCGGTTCCTACTTCATGGGGACCATTTGCCATTTACGAACTCTCCTTTGCCGAAACACGAAAGCAAATAAAAGGTTGAGTCGAAAGGAGAAATCTATTTGCCTGCGGCCGCCTGCTCCACGTGGCCGCCGAATTTATTCCGCATGGCGCTGAGCAGTTTCTCCGCAAAGGTGTTGTCCTGGCGCGACCTGAACCTTGTGAATAAAGCCGAAGTGATCACCTCGCAGGGCACCGACTCTTCCATGGCTGCTTCGACGGTCCAGCGGCCTTCGCCCGAATCGGCCACTTTACCGGTGAATTCCGATAATGCCGGATTTTCAACCAGCGCCATGGCAGTTAAATCCAGCAGCCAGGAACTGACCACGCTTCCCCGGCGCCAGACCTCTGCAATGTCTTCCAGTTTCAAGGTGTAACGGATTTCTTCGGGCAGCGCGGCGGAGTCGGCGTTGCGCATGATGTCGAAGCCTTCCGCATAGGCCTGCATCAAACCGTACTCGATGCCGTTGTGCACCATCTTCACGAAATGGCCTGAGCCGGACGGGCCGCAATAGATGTAGCCATCCTCTGCGGTACCGTCAAGCTTCTCTCGTCCGGGCGTGCGCGGAATATTTCCCTTGCCCGGAGCCAGGGTGCGAAAAATGGGATCGAGATACTCCACGATTTTCTGCGGACCGCCGATCATCATGCAGTAGCCGCGATCGAGTCCCCACACTCCGCCGCTGGTGCCTACATCCACGTAAGCAATTCCCCGCTGCCCAACCAATTTTGAGCGGCGCACATCATCCTTGAAATAAGAATTTCCGCCATCAATGATGATGTCGCCGCGCTGCAGCAGTTCAGCCAGCGCCAGAGC
>Ga0209698_10008580_pt1 | contig 10536 bp, 8 predicted proteins | sample LitLauG_LLR_2012_FD_187203 | JGI IMG/M metagenome (GOLD analysis project Ga0209698, IMG submission 187203) | Freshwater sediment microbial communities from Pennsylvania, USA - Little Laurel Run_MetaG_LLR_2012 (SPAdes) (version 2) | ecosystem: Environmental > Aquatic > Freshwater > Creek >... | reverse complement strand
CCGAATCTTTCAGGCTGGCGGAATTGGCGCGTTCGGCCTGCTGTTTTTTGACTTCGGCGAGAAACGCCGTCAGCGCGGCATAGAGTTCGCGAGGGAGTGGCGCGACGGGAGGTTTTTCGTAGATGATGCCGGAGTTCAGCGTCTTGTAGGTTTCGGCGAGAGTCTGCAGGGTGGAGAGGACGTCGGAGTCCACGGCACCGGGCTGCACGGCACAGAACTTGGCGATGGAGAAGGCCAGCGCGGACATGAGTTGCTGGTGAGTGTGAACGATGTCCTGAGGAATTTTTTCATCGAGCAGCGGAGTGTCTGCGGGAAGGGAGCGTTGGTGCCCGTCTTCGTAGCGGTGGGCGGCGACGAGATAAGAGCAATCGGACGGGCAATCGATCGAGACTTCGCGGTCGGTCCCACAGCAGACAGCACAGATTTTCTCTCCCTTGGCCGGGCAGAAGCGAGCGGCTTTGCGCTTTTCACAGATCGGACAGGACACGGAAGCTCCTCAGTCAGCCGGAACAACCGAGCAGAATACGCTGCGGCAAGGGAAAAGACAAAAAGGCCTCAAGCAGCTTTTATGATTTGACGCGAGGCAACTCAGATAGGAGCGAAGCCTGCGGTGGCTTGTTCCCTTTGCGTTTCTGGACTGACTGGCGGAGAAGATATTCGATTTGGCCGTTGACGCTGCGCAATTCGTCCTGCGCCCAGGCTTCCAGTTCCGCCCAGAGCGCAGGATCGATGCGTAGAAGGAAGGATTTTCGTTCCATCATCCCTGCCGATCAGTTGTACAACGTGCCAGTGTTGATCACCGGATGCACCTCGGATTCCCCACAGAGGACAACCATGAGATTGCTGACCATGGAAGCTTTGCGTTCGTCGTCGAGCTCGACCACATGCTTATCGGCGAGATCCTTGAGCGCCATTTCCACCATACTGACGGCGCCTTGCACGATTTTCTGGCGTGCGGCAATGACGGCTTCGGCTTGTTGACGCCGGAGCATGGCCTGAGCAATTTCCGGGGCGTAGGCCAGATGCGTCAAGCGTGCTTCGTCGACCGCAACGCCGGCCTTGGCTAAACGCTCCTGCAGTTCGGCGCGCAGGGCTTGGGAGACTTCGACGACGTTACTGCGAAGCGTAATTTCATGCTCTTCGCCATAGTCGTAGGCATACAAGCTCGCCAGATGGCGCAACGCAGATTCGCTTTGCGTGGAGACGTAGTTCTCGTAGTTGTCTACATCGAACGTAGCTTGCGCGGTGTCACCGACGCGCCAAACGACCACGGCGGCGATCTCGATCGGATTGCCGCGCTTGTCGTTGACCTTCAATTTGTCGCCGTTGAGGGTGCGCGCGCGAAGAGAGATCTTGTTGCGGCCCATCGTTTTTTGTCCGGACCCGGTCGTGCCCGCTTTTGCGCCCGCAAGTTTGCCCTGCAATGCTCCTTGTATCGCTGCGGCCTGCGCAAGCAAGCCCGGCTGCCCTGGCCCGTTGGTATAGAACGGATTGCCCCAGTGGAAACCGCTGGTGCGGACGGTGCCTTTGTAATCGCCGAATAATACCAGCACGCGTGCTTCATTCGGCTGCAGGGTATAGAAACCCGTTAGCAAGAGGATGAAGAGAGGCAGAAGCAGGATGCTCAGAAGGAGCAACGCAACGTGTGGCTGCCCAATAGTTTCAAATCCATCCTTAATTGCGAAAATGAGGAGAGCTATATCTCCCACAATAAGCACGATGAGGGTGGGCAACATGACCCAGCCATTCGGTGCAGTGACAGCGCGCTCATGGCTGGTAATGGATTGATTTGTGTTCATGGAAACTTCCTTTCTTCTACGTTGCGGGAACCATATCGAAATGATATCATTTAGATGTCAAATGTCAAGAGGCAAACGGACACAAGCTTTCTGAGAAACTGAGAGTCTATAAAGGCTTATAAATGAATTACTTCAAGCCATGATGACTTTGTGGTGGAAGCGGCGGGCGGCTAGAATGAGGAGGATGGTACCCATGGCAAAAAGGGCAAGGCCATCGGTCCAGAGATGCGCGAGGGTAGCGCCGCGGAGGATGATACCCCGCGTAATGTTGATGAAATAAGCCGCGGGGACAAAATAGCTGAGGACGTAGAAGAACGCCGGCATGGTTTCACGCGGGAAGATGTAACCGGAGAAGAAGACGCTGGGGAGAATGGTGAGAAACGCGAGTTGCATGGCCTCGGCCTGCGAATTGGCTTTGCTGGAGATGAGGATGCCTAGTGAAAGGGAGACGAAAAGATAAGGCAGTGAAAGAAGAGCAAGAAGGAAAACGTTGCCATGGATGGGCACACGGAAAACGAAGCGCATGAACGTCAGGATAAGAGTGAGCTCGAAGAAACCGATGCCCAGATAGGGAAGCAGTTTGCCGAGAAGCAAGCCCATGGGGCGGACGGGCGTGACAAAGAGCTGCTCCAGCGTGCCGCGCTCTTTTTCGCGCACGATGGAAAAGGCGGTAAGAAAAGTGGTTACGTTGAGCAGCAGGATGGCCGTGAGTCCGGGAAGGAAAAAATTGGGTGAACGGGAGTCGGGATTGAAAAGAATCTTGGGCCGCATGTCGACGGCAAACGTGGAGCGGTCCGGAAGGACGCGCAGCAAGGATTCATCGAGGCCAATGGCGGTGGTGACATTGACGGCCTGGCCGGCCACGGAGGAATCCGAGCCGTCGATGAGAACGAGAACCTGGGCGCCCATGTGATGGATGAGACGGTCCGAATAATCGACTGGAATTTTTATGCCGACGCGCGCGCGGCCGGAGATGATGATGTCGTTGAGGTCGCCGTCTGTCTGGACGTAGCGGATCACGTGAAACGTATCGGAATTTTTCAGGCGGTCGAGCAACTCGCGGCTCTCGCGGCGGCCGTCGGCGTTGTAAACGACGGTATTGATCTGCCGGATGTTGGTGTCGATTCCGAAGCCGAGGAGAAGCATTTGCAGGAGCGGGATGATCAGAGAAAAGAAGAGCGTAGAGAAATCCCGTCGGACATGCAGGACTTCCTTGTAGAAAACAGCGCCGAAGCCGCGGAAGACGTTAGTCACTGGCCGCTTCCAGGAGAGCTTGATGTTTGTAAGTGAGCTCGACGAAGACGTCTTCGAGACTGGGAGCCAGCGGGCGAATCTCGGCGACGGCGATGCCGTTCTTCAGGAGTTGCCCACGAAGATCATCGAGATTGAAATGATTATCGACAAGGGCGTGAATGGATTGCCCAAAGATGGTGGCGCTACGGATGCCGGGGAGCTGACGGGCAAAACGGAGCGCGCGGGTGACTTCGGGAGTGGTGATTTCAACGCGCAGCGTGCCCTGCGGCTGAACGTCAGGAAGTTCACGGAGCGAATTGGGCGTGCCGTCGGCGATGATCTTGCCAAAATAAATATAAGCGACGTGGCTGCAGCGCTCGGCTTCGTCCATGTAATGGGTGGTGACGAAAAAAGTGATGCCGTGGCCGGAGAGCTCGAAAAGAAGATCCCAGAGCTGGCGGCGGGCGACGGGATCGATGCCGGCAGTGGGTTCATCGAGGAAAAGCAGCTGGGGCTCATGCAACATCGCGCAGCCCAGGGCGAGACGCTGCTTCCATCCGCCGGAAAGTTGCGCGGCGAGGCGATCCAAATAGGGCGCGAACGCGTTTAGTTCGACGACCTCCTCGATGCGGCGATTGAGACGCACAGGATCGAGGCCGTAGATCCGGCCGTAAAACTGCAGATTTTCTTTCACTGTAAGGTCGTAATAAAGACTGAAATTCTGCGACATGTATCCGATGCGCTCGCGCACGGATTCGGAATCGGTACGCACGTCGAGGCCCTCGACAGCCGCTGAGCCTCCGCTGAGCGGCAGTAGGCCTGTGAGCATTTTGATGACAGTGGTTTTTCCGCTGCCGTTGGGGCCGAGGAAGCCGAAGATTTCTCCTTTTTCGACCCGGAAACTGACGTCGTTGACAGCGGTGAAGTTGCCGAAACGGCGCACCAGATGTTCCGCGGAGATGGCGGGGGCAGCGAGAGTTTGCGGCGTGGTGGCCACGGCCTCAGTTACCCGCCTTCAGTTTCACGTCCGCGGCCATGCCCGCAAGGACGTGGCCGGAGGGGTCTTCAATGCGAATTTTTACCCCGAAGACCTGGTGGACACGCTCCTCACGGGTCTGCACGTTGCGAGGAAGAAATTCGGCTTGCTGATTGATCTGCTCGACTTCTCCAGGGAACACCGTGTTAGGGAAAGAGTCCACGCGGATCTCAGCCTTCTGCCCGAGCTTGATGCGGCCGTACTCGGTTTCCGGAATGTAAATGCGCACGTAGATCTGATCCTTTTCGAGGAGCGTAGCGACAGGCGTGTTCGGAGCGATGAGGTCGCCCGGCCGGACGTCAAGGACTTCGACAATCGCCGCTGAAGGGGCAATGACCTGGCGCTCGCGGAAGCGGGCCTGGTCGTAAGCAAAGGCGGCTTTAGCCTGCTCGATGTCCTCGCGCCGGCTGCCGCGCTCGAATTTTTCCAACGTCGCCTGTGTCTGGTGATAGCGCGCTTCGGCAGAAGCGATCTCCTCGGGACGGTACCCGCGCTGCAGCTCGTCCAATTTGTGCTGGGACATTTCCTTCTGGGCTAACGCCATTTTCCAATTCGCTTCCGCAGTGTCCCGCTGCTGCTTCGAGACCAAATCTTTTTTTGCCAGCGCCTCGTAGCGATCAAAGTCGAGGTGAGTGCGAATCTCATCGGCTTTGGCGCGTTCCAGCTCATCCTGCGAGGCATCAATGTCTTCTTTGCGATACCCGTTCCTTTTCAACTCGTAATCGGCCTTGGCTTGGGCGGCGGCGGCGCGGGCTTCGGCAATTTCCTCGGGACGGAATCCGCGCTGGGCTTTTTCGGCGTTGGCGCGGGACTGCTCGAGAGCCGCCTGCAATTCCTTGTCGTCGAAAGTGATCAGAATCTGACCCGGCTGCACGGAGTCACCTTCGCGGACGAGCACTTTGTCGATGCGGCCGCCAACTTTGGAGCCCACTCGAATGTTGCGCGCTTCGACGGTACCGGAGCTCTGCAGGGCATTATCGCGACGTAACCAGCCAGCATAGACGGCCGTCGCGACCAGCACTGCGGCGACGGCGAGAACAATAAGGATGAGCCTGCGGTTCATGAAACTATTCTCCTGGTATCGGGGAAAGTATTGGCGACCGAACCGGCGACTGGCGTGGTGCCAGGCCGGTCCACAGCACGTTAAACGCGGCTTCCATGCGCGAATGCAAAGTTGCGTCGCCATAGAGAGACCAAACTAGAAGCGTGCCGAAAATGGTTTGGCGGAAAACTTGAGCGATTTCCGCCGCGGGAAGATCGTTGCGGATTTCGCCGCGCTCCTGGCCGAGCTGGATTATCTGGGTGTGCAGAGCATGAACTCGCTTTTGCAAATCAATGGTGCCCTCACGAACTGCGCTGGTGGAGAGATAGGCCAGAAGCAGTGCGCGGATGATCGAGGGGTTGCGGGCCGGTTCCTGGGTCATGCGGACACCGAGCGAGCGCAGGAAAGCAGGCATCGGCTCGCCCGTGCGACGGGCCTCCTCGATGGCTGATTCCAGCTTGGCAAGCTGCATTTCACCAAACGTCAGGAGGATATGGTCCTTGCTGGGGAAATAGTTGAAAAAAGTGCCCTTGCCGACGTCGGCAGCCTCGGTGATGTCCTCAACAGTGGTCTCCGTAAACCCTTTTTTGGCAAAGAGCTCAAGGGCGGCGCGAAACAGCCGCTCGCGCGTTTCAGCGCTGCGGCGCTGGCGGCGGTCCGGGACGGGGGCGGAACTTGAAGATTGGGAGAGGGATACAGGGATGGGTTGGTGAGTCATTATGACTAATACCCATGAATGACTATAAGTCATTTATGGGAAATGTCAAGTCCTTCCCATAAGATCCGAGCCGACAAGAGGTCCGGGATGGTAGGAGGGCGGTAGAAATCAAGACACCCCGTATGGGGCCGGGGTGTCTTCGAAAGAACTGTGTATTTTAAACTATTCTTTCAGTGAGTTGGGATCTGACAGGTTTTTCGGTGATTTCTTGTTCAGAGTGGCAATGAGTTCCTGACCGGAAGGAGGAACGGCAGCAGCCCCCTTGCGGATGATTTCTTCCGCGGTGAGCTTTTTCTTGTAGAGATTTTCGTTTGCGCCATTGTCCTGGCGGAGGGTTGAGCCCTCCAGCGAAACACCGGCAAAAAGACCGCGCGAGCGGGAGTAAGTAAGCATTTCCGCGCGCAGGGTCACGTCACTGGCGGCGGCCGCGTCACGCCCCTTGGGGCCAGCCGCTGCGGCGGCGTCGGCGCCAATCTTCACCTTGTTCTTCAATATGGCTTTAGCGCCGCGTGGATTCATGACCAGGATGACGAAGTCCGTGGCCTGGCCGCCGAGTTGGAACCCGACGCCTCCTCCCTCGAGCCGCATCATAGCCGGAGCGCTCCAGGGACCGGTGAAGTGCTCGCCGGTGCGACAGGTCATGGCGCCCTTGCCCCAGCTGCCGCTAAAGCCGACGGCGAGCTTGAGGACGGAAGGAATGATGATGACACACTCGGCCTTGTCGAGAAGATCCGACGGAATGTCATCGGGAAGGTCGAGAATCTCCTTGAGTACAGTGCCGCAGTTGTCCAGCCGGTCGGCCTCTTTCTGGTCTCCCCTGGCGCAAAGCGGCAGAGCGGCCATCGCGAGAGCCATTAAGGAAGAAATCATTCGCTTAATCACATTTCACCTCTTTTTGATTTTCTGGGCTAAAACATCATAGAGCGCCCGCAGGCGGAGCGCAACCTTGGGCAGCTCAGGCGGGCTCGGGGCAGATGTTCATTCTTTTAATGAGACGCGAGGGGGAAGAATTCCGTTGCCTTTCGATTATACTTTTCAGGGATGAGTTGGGCGCGAGCGAAAAATGAGAATTGAAAAGATATTACAACGAGGTGGAGCACTTCTTTTGGCGGCAGCGGTGTGCGTACCGGGAAGCCGACAGCAGCAGCCAGCTACGCAATCGAAAACCAAGAACGACCGCGCAAGCAGCGGGTCAAAGAAACAGAAGGCGGCAACGAAGAAGGCTGCGGCAAAATTTGCCGCGCGCGCGGACGCGTTGCTGGGAGCCGTGCCGGCGAGCAAGGGCGAGTGGGGCTTGGTGATCGCGGACGCCGAGAGCGATGAAACTCTGTATGCGCAAAATGCGGACAAGTATTTTGTGCCGGCTTCAAACATGAAGCTGTTTACCACGGCGCTGGCGCTCGCGAAACTCGGGCCGGAATACCGGTTCCACACGACGCTGGAAACACAGGGAACGATCTCGGGCGAAGGAGCGTTGGCGGGAGACGTCGTGCTCGTGGGACGGGGCGATCCGAATCTTTCGAACCGAAAATTTCCGTATGAGCTGAAGGAAGAGTTTGACGGGCCGGTGGAAAAAGTTCTTGCGGAGTTGGCGGATGCACTGGTGGCGAAGGGCGTGAGATCCATCTCCGGGGATGTGATCGGTGACGACAGCTATTTTCCACGCGAGCGATATCCGAATGGATGGGAAATCGGCGATATGGTGTGGGAATACGGCGCAGCCATTTCGGCGATCGTGGTGGACGACAACACCGTGGCACTGACACTGACGCCCGGTGAAGAGGCAGGCAGTCCCGTGCAGGCGGCCGTAAGTCCAGCGACGCCGGAATTTACAGTGGACAACGAGGTGGTCACTTCTGCGGCGGGAGTGAAATCGGATTTGACGCTTACCCGGGAGCCGAGCGCAAATCTGGTCGTTGTGAAGGGCACGTTGCCAGCCAGGGGTGCGCCGAGAAAACTGGTTTTGGCGATCGAAGAGCCGGCCCAGCACGCGGCAGCCATCTTGAAACGGTTGCTGGAGGAGCGCGGCCTGAAGGTCGGAGGGATCGCGAAGGCGAAACACGGCGGACCGGGCATTATCGGTGATCCGCTCATTTTGGCGGAACATGCATCGGTGCCATTGGGCGACGCGGTAAAACTCATCAACAAAATTAGCCAGAATCTACACACGGAAATGCTTTTGCGAACAGTTGCGCGGCAGAGCGGAGTGTGGGCCACGCCGGATGATCTAGTGAAGGTCCCCGCGGATTTTTACGCGTCGGTGGGAATCGTGGCGGACGACGTGATTCAGACGGACGCATCAGGACTATCGCGGCATGATTTGGTAACACCACGGGCCATTGTGACGTTACTGGAATTCGCGCAAACACAATCCTGGTTTAGGATTTACTACGATTCGCTGCCCGTGGCCGGTGTGGACGGGACGCTGGAGGACCGGATGAAAACCACGCCAGCGGCGGGGCGCATTCATGCGAAGACGGGCTCGGTGGAGCATGTCAGGACGCTTTCCGGATTCGCGGAAACGCCGAACGGGCGACGGCTGATTTTTTCGTTCTTGAGCAACAATCAAGCCGGAAAAAATCACGAGACGGCGGATGCGCTGACGGGACTGTGCGTGGCGATGCTCGAGGAATTTGAAGTGACTCCGCCAAAGCGCGTGGCGGAACGCAAGCACACGAAGTGAAAGCGTGCAATTCAGATGGGCAGCGAGTCCATTGTGACCGTGTTTGGGAGTTCGCGGCCGCGCGAAGGAGACGCGGACTATGAAGAGGCGCGCGTGTTGGGGCGGGCTTTGGCGAAGCACGGATTCGCGGTTTGCAGCGGCGGATATGGCGGTGTGATGGAAGCGGTGTCGCGCGGTGCGAAAGAGGCCGGAGGAAAAACGTATGGCGTGACTGCGGAATTTTTTAAGAATGCCAGGTTGAATCCGTGGATTGACATCGAAGTGCGCAAGAGTTCGTGGGAAGAACGGTTATTCGAACTAATCCGGATGGCGCACGGTTTTGTGGCGTGCAAAGGCGGGACGGGAACGCTGGTGGAGTTGGCTGTTGTTTGGGAGATGTTGAACAAATCGGTGATGGATGGAAAACCGTTCGCGGTGCTGGGAGATTTCTGGAAGCCGGTCTTGGATCGCGTGCGCGAAGTGGAATTGGGACATCCGGCGCCATGGGGAGAGGCCAACGGGCGGTTGGTGCATGTGGCGGCTACGCCGGGAGACGCAGCAAATCATCTTCGCAGTCATTTGAAGCAGACCTAACAATGCCTCGGACAACACAGGACATTCTGGAGTTCGACAAACTGCGGGAATTGCTGCGGCTGCGGACGACGTGCGCTCCGGGCAAGCGCGCGGCGAATGCGCTCGAGCCGGGGATGGAGCGCGCCGCGCTGGAAGCAGCGTTCGCGCTGATCCGTGAAGCGTGCGAATGGCTGCGCGCGGGGCGTGAGTTGGGATTTGGCGCGCTGGCCGATCCGCAAGGCTGGCTCGAAAAAATCGAGGGGCCTGGCATGGTGCTGGACACTGGCGATTTCCTCGATGCGGCCTCGTTGCTGGAAACGGCGGGATGGTTAAAGCAGCAGTTTCGTGAAGAAGCGGCGAAGTTTCCATTGTTGGCGGCGCGCGCGGCTTCACTGGCGGATTTTCGGGAGGTACACGCGGCAATCCGGCGGTGCGTGCTTCCGAACGGAGAAATCAGCGATGACGCGTCTGCGGCGCTGCGGCGCATCCGCGTGAGCATCACACAGACGCGCGAATCAATCCAGAAAACATTGAAGCAGATCTTGCGGGCGCGGAACGCGGAAGCTGGAGAAGACTACGTCACGCTGCGCAACGAACGCTTCGTGATCCCTGTCCGGGCCGAACACCGGCGCAGTGTTCCCGGCGTGGTGCATGGAGCGAGCGGCACGGGACAGACCGTCTTCATGGAGCCCTTTGAAACCGTCGAAGCGAACAATCAACTGGTGCAACTTGCCGAGGACGAGGCCGCGGAAATCGTGCGCATCCTGCGCGAACTCACCGAAAAACTACAAACGGTTCGAACGCCGCTGCTGGCGGCGGCCGGAACGATCGCGGAAGTCGACAGCGTGTTTGCGCGAGCGCGATTCGCGCGGGACTTTGACGCCGCGATGCCGGAATTTTCCGGAGCGAATGAATTACGGCTGGAAGGCGCGCGGCATCCGGTGCTGGAAGACAAGCTCCGCAGGGAAAATCGCGCGATTGTTCCGATGACACTGACGCTTGGTGGAGAAGAACGCGTTCTGGTGATCAGCGGACCGAACACGGGCGGCAAAACGGTCGCGTTGAAAACGACGGGCATGGCGGCACTCGCCGCGCAATCGGGAATTCCAGTTGCTGCGCAGCGGGCGCTGCTTCCACTGTTCGACGGAGTTTTGGTGGACATCGGCGACGAGCAATCCATCGCCGCGGACTTGTCCACCTTCTCGGCGCACATGCTGAACTTGAAAACCATGCTGGAGGAAGCGACGCCGAATTCGCTCGTGCTGGTCGATGAAATGGGAACGGGTACCGCACCGGAAGAAGGCGCCGCGCTGGCCGTGGCCCTGCTGGACGAATTTCGTGCTAAGAATTGCATCGTGCTGGCGACCACGCATCACGACCGGCTGAAGACGTACGCATCGACCACCCCGGGAGTGGTAAACGCTGCCGTGGAATTCGACGACGTAAATCTGCGGCCGACGTATCGATTGATGG
>Ga0209698_10008579_pt1 | contig 10537 bp, 6 predicted proteins | sample LitLauG_LLR_2012_FD_187203 | JGI IMG/M metagenome (GOLD analysis project Ga0209698, IMG submission 187203) | Freshwater sediment microbial communities from Pennsylvania, USA - Little Laurel Run_MetaG_LLR_2012 (SPAdes) (version 2) | ecosystem: Environmental > Aquatic > Freshwater > Creek >... | reverse complement strand
CCGTGCGCCCGCGGATCGAGCAGCGCAGCGCAGTCGCCCCCGCAGGGGGCGACCACCGTGCCGCCGGCACCGGCCGGGCGCAGTCGCCGCTGGCCTGCGTGGTGCCCCATCATGTAAACAAACCTTAGGCGGCACTTGCATCCGGGCCTTTGACGGGCAGGACCGCGGTTGAAACAATAGGGTCGCCGCCACGGTTCAACAGGGAGCCATCGGCACGCGCCTGCGCTGATCCGCGCCGCGGGCAGCACATCAGGGGACACCATGGCCCAGCAGCACAATCGCATTTCCGGGATGTCCGGCAACGAGATCTACTTTCTCGAGCGCATGGGCTACCGGCCCGGTCAGTTATGCGTGGGCAACAGCGTGGTTGCGCTGGGCATCGCCCGCGGCATCGGCGCCGGCCTTTCCACCCTGGGCGGGGGCGAGATCGCGGAAGTGACGGGTCTCGTGCACGACGGGCGCACACGTGCCTTCGACCGCATGATGAACGAGGCCGCGCAGTACGGGGGCATCGGACTGGCCGGCGTTTCCTTTGACGTGATCAATCACGGCGGCAACCTCGAGTTCATCACGGTCGGTTCCACCATCCACCCCGCGCAGGGCGAGCACAAGGACGGGCTGCGCTTCTCCACCTCGGCCGACGTGGCCAAGCTGTTCTGCCAGGTCGATGCGGGGTTCCAGCCCATCCGCTTCGTGTTCGGCAACGTGGCCTATTCCATCGGCCTGGGCGGGTCGATCGCTGGCGGTTTCAAGAGCCTGGCGCGCGGCGAAGTGGCCGAATACACGCAGATCTTCGACCGCACCCGCCACCTTGCCCTGACGCGCATCACCGACGAGGCCAAGCGCTGCAATGCCAACGCCGTCGTGGGCATAGAGACCACCATTTCGCCGCTGCTGGGCGCGCAGGAAATGATCATGGTGGGCACGGCCTCGCATCATCCGGCCATCGAGGCCTTCGACCTCAAGCCCGTGACCAGCGACATGACCCACGAGGAAATGTGGAACATGGTCAATGTCGGATTCCTGCCCCTGCGCCTGGTCATGGGCGTATCGGTCTACTCGCTGGGACTCAAGGGCGGCATCTTCTCCGCGCTGCAGACGCTGGGCGGCGGAGAGGTGGCGGGGCTCACCGAAATCCTCTATGAAGCACGCGAGAAGGCGCTGGAGCGCATCGAGGCCGATGCCGAACGCTGCGGCGCCGACGAGGTGATCGGCGTGAAGACCCACATCTACGACCTGGGCGGCGGCCTCGTCGAATTCATGGCCATCGGCACGGCGGTGAAGAAGGTGGCCGGCATCAAGACCCGGTCTGAAACGCTGCCGCCCCAGGCCATCATCCAGGACCGCGACACCTTCGTCGATGCCAGCGACGCGCTGAGCCCCACCATCAACATCGCCAGTTCCAGCGCCGCGTCGGCCCGCAAGCTGCAGGGCGGCCCGCTGGCCATCGTGATCACGATGTTCGCCATCACGTTTTACATCGCGTTGCGTTTGATGCGCCACTGACAGCGGGAACCGCGCCATGTCCAGGGCCAAGGGGCTGGTCTGGGTGGCGGCGATCGGCGCGGTGGCTGCCGCGACGGCTGCCGGCCTGCCCTGGCTTGCGGGCCACGTGCCGTGGCCGGTCGAGCGGGCCCTGGCCGGCGTGCTGGGAGCGGCTCCGGCGGGCGAACCCTGCGGGCGGCCGCAGCCGTCCGAGGCCCGGGCGAACTTTGACAAGCTGGTGGCGCGGATCTATCCCCTGGATGAACGGGACAGGCAGGTCCCGATCACCGTCACCGTACTGCCAGGCAGCGCCGTCAATGCGTTTGCCTCGCTGGGTGGCCACATCTACGTCTACGACGGACTGCTCCAGCAGGCCCGCTCGTCCGAGGAACTGGCGGGCGTGCTGGCGCACGAGATCGAACACGTGCGCAACCGGCACATCATCCAGGCCATGGCGGTGAATCTGGCCACGCTGGGTGCCGCAGGCAGCGCCGATCCATCCGCGGCGTCGCGCGTTGCCTACCTGCTGCTGACGATGAAGTTCAGCCGGACCCAGGAGGAGGAAGCCGATCTGGGCGGCCTGGAGCGCCTGAAGCGGGCGCAAGTCGATGCCGCGGGGTTTGCTGCGTTCTTCGAGCGGGCGGGAAAATCGGCCGAACCGCCGGCCATCCTATCGAGCCATCCCACCAGCGAATATCGGGCGCAAGCTGCAGCAAGATACCGCGGTTACCCGATTCGGCCGGTGCTCGATGCGGATCAATGGAAGATGCTGGCGTCGATGTGCCGCTGATGTCGGCAACACCGAATGGCGGGGAACGCTTGAGAAAGGCTCCGGGGCTGAACGACGTATCGCGGCAGGACTACGGCCGCGCCCTTGCAGAATTGGATTGAATCCATTCGGCGTAAGCGGATTCGACAAGGCGTCCCGCCGCAAGTGTCATGATTGTTTCAACGGCGTCGGCCGGATTCGCGTTCAGTCGCCGTCCGTTCATAAGGAGAAAAAGGCCCGTAGCAAGGAACGCGGCGCGCTTGTTGCCGTCGATAAAGGGATCATTGCGCGCAATTTCGAATCCGTAGGCGGCGGCAAGATCCTCCAGGGCGCTGTTCGGGTCGTACGCGCGAAGATTCACCGGGCAGGCCAGCGCGGAATCGAGCAGGCCTTCGTCGCGCAAACCTCTGGCGCCACCAAACGTTGCGAGACTTTCCTCGTGGAGCAACAACAACGCCCGCTTGTCCACCCAGCGGGGAGTCCGCTTCATTCAGCGAGGATCTTGAAGGTGTCCCGGTACTCTTTCATGAAGGAGCGCCCGGCTTCCACCTGGGCGGCAACTGCCGGATCAAATGGCGTCAGCAGGTAGCCCTCGGGCGTTTCGACGACATGCAGGGAGTCGCCGCGGGCGACCTTCATGCGGTTGAGCATTTCCTTCGGTATTACGACACCAGTCGACGTGCCTACGGCCGTAAGTTTGAGGGATGCCATACGCATCTCCGATGGATATAGTTATATTTATAATAATGCCGCGCCGCTCATGGCGCAAGCGGCGGCGGCCGGTCGAACAGGACCGCAGGGATTCAGCCTTCGTCCGGAATGAAGCGCAGCGCCACGCCGTTGTTGCAGTAGCGCTGGCCGGTGGGCCGGGGGCCGTCGTCGAAGACGTGGCCATGGTGCCCCCCGCATTTCGCGCAGTGGTATTCGGTGCGGGCCATGCCCAGGGAATGATCGGCTTCGAAGGCCACCGCGCCGGGAATGGGCGCGCTGAAGCTGGGCCAGCCCGAGCCGCTGTCGTATTTTGCCTTGCTGGAAAAGAGCGGCGTGCCGCAGGCGGCACACACGAAGGTTCCCGGCCGCTTTTCCTTGTTGAGCGGGCTGGTGAAGGGGCGCTCGGTGCCGCCGCACTGCAGGACTTCGCGCGCCAGCGGCGACAAGTCGGCGCTGGCGACGGACTCCGGATAGGATTTTTCCGCTGGTTTCATGCTGCTGTCTCCTGTCGAACCCCGTGCTTCCGTGGCGCGGGTTGTTGTGCAAAATCATGTCCTGTGCAGCCAGCCGCGCAAGGCCAATCCGGTGGGCGTTGCGAGTGTGGCCAAGGTGGCCGGGGGTCCCGCTCCCACGAGACGTCCGCCCGCATCGCCGCCGTCCGGACCGAGGTCGATCACCCAGTCGGCCTGCGCGATCATATCGAGGTTGTGCTCCACCACCACCACGCTGTGGCCAGCCTCCACCAGCCGATGCAGTGCCTTTAGCAGCAACTCGACGTCGGCCATCGACAGCCCCACGGTGGGCTCGTCGAGCACGTACAGGGTGCTGCCGGCCGACCTGCCGCCGGCTGCGCGCCCCAGCAGGGCCTGGGCCGAACGCGCCTTGGCCAGTTCCGTGACCAGCTTGATGCGCTGCGCCTCGCCGCCGGACAGCGTGGGCGACGCCTGGCCCAGCGTCAGGTAGCCCAGACCCACTTCCTTGAGCAGTTGCAGCGCGTGGGCGATCTGCGGGCTGGTGGCGAAGAACTCGACGGCATCGTCGATCTCCATCTGCAGCACGTCGCCGATGCTCCTGCCGCGCCAGAGCACCTCGAGCGTGGTCTTCTCGAATCGCCGGCCGCCACACTGCTCGCAGACGATCTTCACATCCGGCAGGAAGCTCATTTCGATGGTCTGCAGGCCCTGGCCCTCGCAGCCCGGACAGCGCCCCCCCGCCGTGTTGAAGGAGAAGCGGCTGGCCGTGAAGCCACGCACCTTGGCCTCGGTGGTTTCCGCATAGCGCTTGCGGATCGCATCCCAGATGCCGACATAGGTGGCCGTGCACGAGCGTGGTGTCTTGCCGATGGGTGTCTGGTCCACTTCCAGCACGCGCTCCAGGTTTTCCCACCCGCTTATCGCGCTGCATCCCTGCCATTGCAGGGGCGCCGCGCGGGCCCCCGGCGTCTTGCGCGCGATCTTGCGCTGCGCCTGCGCATCGCCCAGCGCATGGCGCAGGTTGGCCAGCAGCACGTCGCGGGCCAGGCTGGACTTGCCGCTGCCCGACACCCCGGTGACGACGACGAGGCGACCCAGCGGGATATCGACGTCGACGTCGCGCAGGTTGTGCAGCCGGGCGCCGCGCACGGCCAGCACGGGGGAATCGCGCTCGATGGCGCGCGCCGCCGCCAGGCTGCGGCCGGCATCGCTGCGCAGGTAGCGCCCCGTGACGGACGCCGGACAGTCGATCAGATCCTGCACGCTGCCCTGGGCCACCACGCGCCCGCCGCGCGAGCCGGCGCCGGGGCCGATGTCGATCAGGTGCTGCGCGGCTCGTATGGTGTCCTCGTCGTGCTCCACCACAACGAGCGTGTTGCCGCGCGATTCGAGCTTGTGCAGCGCGCGCAGCAAGATGCCGTTGTCGCGGGCGTGCAGGCCTATCGTGGGCTCGTCGAGCACGTAGCAGACCCCTTGCAGGTTGGAGCCCAGCTGCGCGGCCAGCCGTATGCGCTGCGCCTCGCCGCCCGACAGTGTGGGGGCGGCACGGTCCAGCGACAGGTAGGAGAGGCCCACCTCCATGAGGAAGTCCAGGCGCCCCGAGACCTCGGTAACCACGTCGCGGGCGATCTGCGCGGCGCGGCCCTCCAGGGCCAGCGCCGCGGACCAGGCCTGCGCCTGCGCGACCGTCATCGCGCCCACGTCGGCGATGGATTTGCCCTCGAAGCGGACCGCGAGCGAGGTCGGATTGAGCCGCTGGCCCCGGCATTCGGGGCATGGCGTCTCCTCCCCCTCGTACCACGCGTTCCACCAGACTTCCTCGCCGCTGTGCTCGGCCTCGAAGCCGGGCAGCTGCAGGCCGGTGCCGAAGCAGTGCGTGCACCAGCCGTGCTTGGAGTTGTACGAGAACATGCGCGGATCCGGCTCCGGAAACGATTTGCCGCAACCCGCGCAGGCGCGATGCACGGAAAACACCCGCCGCTCCAGCGCCGGCCCGCTGCGGCCGTTTTCGATGGCAGTGCGCAGTTCGCCCATCGGCCACGCCACTTCGACCACGCCGTGGCCGTGTTCCAGCGCGGCCTGCACGAAGCCGCGCAGGGTTTCCTCGTTCTCCGGGCCTACCCGCAGGCTGCCAACCGGCAGGTCGATCGAGTGTTCCTTGAACCGGTCGATGCGCTCCCACGGCCGCGTCGGGACAAAGCGGCCGTCGACGCGCAGGTGGCTGTAGCCCTTGGCGGCCGCCCAGCGCGCCAGCTCGGTGTACAGGCCCTTGCGGTTGACGATCAGCGGCGCCAGGACGCCGATCTCCTGGCCACGCCATTCGCGCTGTATGGCGGCGACGATGGCATCGAAGGACTGCGGCTGCACGGGCAGCTGGCAGTCGGGGCAGTACTGGATGCCCAGCTTCACGTACAGCAGGCGCAGGAAATGGTGCAATTCGGTCTGCGTGGCCACGGTGCTCTTGCGGCCGCCGCGGCTCACCCGCTGTTCTATCGACACCGTGGGCGGTATGCCGTGGATGGCGTCGACGCTGGGCCGCGCGGCGGGCTGGACCATCGAGCGCGCATAGGCATTGAGCGACTCGAGGTAGCGCCGCTGCCCTTCGTTGAACAGGATGTCGAAGGCCAGGGTCGACTTGCCGCTGCCCGAGACGCCGGTGATGACCGTGAAGGTGTCGCGCGGAATGGCGAGGTCGATGCCTTTGAGGTTGTGCTCGCGCGCATTGACCATCTCGATGGCGCCCGCACCGCGGGCCGCGTAGGCGCTGGGCGGTTCGGCCAGCGACAGCTGCGGTGCGGTGGCGGCCAGGGCGACGGGCTGCAGGCTGTGTTCGTATTCGCGCAGGGCCTGCGCCGTGTGCGATGTCGGGTGCCGCGCCACGTCGGCCGCGCTGCCGGCGACCACCACGGTGCCGCCGCCATCGCCGCCCTCGGGCCCCAGGTCGATGATCCAGTCCGATGCGCGGATCACGTCCAGGTTGTGCTCGATGACGATCAGCGAATGGCCGGCGGCCAGCAGCTTGCGCTGGGCGCGCATGAGGCGCGCGATGTCCTCGAAATGCAGCCCCGTGGTGGGCTCATCAAACAGCAGCAGCGATCCGCGGCCGGCGCGCGCGGCGGGCCCGGCCTTGAGCGCGTCGGCCAGGAAGGCGGCGATCTTGAGCCGCTGCGCCTCCCCGCCCGAGAGGGTGGGAACCGGCTGGCCGAGCCGCAGGTAGTCGAGCCCGACGTCCGCCAGCGGCCCGAGCGCGCGCACGACCTCGGCGTCGCCGCAAAACAGCGCCACCGCTTCGGCTACCGTGAGCTCCAGGGTGTCGGCAATGGACAGCGCGCGTCCCTGGCGCTCGAGCTGCACCTCGAGGACCTCGGGGCGGAAGCGCCGGCCATTGCAGTCCGGACAGCGCAGATAGACGTCGGACAGGAACTGCATCTCGACGTGTTCGAAGCCGTTGCCACCGCAGGTGGGGCAGCGTCCGTCGCCGGTGTTGAAGCTGAAGGTGCCGGCGCTGTAGCGCCGTTCCAGCGCGAGCGGCGCGCGGGCGAACAGCTTGCGTATCGGATCAAAGGCGCCGACCACGCTGGCCGGATTGGAGCGCGTCGTCTTGCCGATGGGCGACTGGTCGACCAGCGCCACGTCGTCGATCCAGTCGGCGCCCAGGCAGCGGTCGTGTTCGCCGGCGGGCGGGCCGGGCTTGCGCAGCGCCGCGCGCAGCGCCGGATAGAGCACATCCTGGACAAGCGTCGACTTGCCGGAGCCGGACACACCCGTGATGGTGACCAGCCTTCGAAGGGGAAACTCCACGGCGATATTGCGCAGGTTGTGCTCGCGCACGCCCTCGAGCACGATGCGCGGCGTGTGCGCCTCGACCGCCAGGCCGCCGGGCGCCTCGATGCGGCGGCGACCGCCCAGGTAGACGCCGGTAGCCGTATCGACCTGCTGCAGCTGCGCCGGCGTGCCGTGAAACACGATCTGGCCGCCACGGTCGCCCGGGCCGGGACCCATGTCGAGTATGCGGTCGGCGGCCAGCATGATCTGCGGATCGTGCTCGACCACGATGAGGCTGTTGCCGGCATCGCGCAGGCGCTGCATGACACCGATCACGCGCTGCATGTCGCGCGGATGCAGGCCGATGGACGGCTCATCGAGCACGAACAGGGTGTTGACCAGTGAAGTGCCCAGCGCCGTGGTGAGGTTGATGCGCTGCACTTCACCGCCCGACAAGGTGCGGCTCTGGCGGTCGAGCGTGAGGTAGCCCAGGCCAACTTCGCACAGGAAGCGCAATCGCGAGCGGATCTCCGCGGCCAGGATCTGCGTGGCGGCGTCCTCGCCGCCGCTGCGCGTGTCGAGGCTGGCGTCGGCCGGCTGGCGGGCCGCCTGTTCGCCGGAAAAGTCGCCCGCCAGGGCGCCGCCGGCCGGCGCGCCCCCGCCGGACGCCGCCAGCGTCTCGAAGAGCCCATCGAACAGCGCGCGCAGCCGCTGCGCCGGCACCAGCATGAGTTCGTGCACCGTGTAGCCGGGCTGGCCGTCACCCAGATCCAGGCGCCACAGCAGCGCATCGGGCTTGAGCCGCGTTCCCCTGCACGCTGGGCAGGTGGTGTAGGAGCGGTAGCGCGACAGCAGCACGCGGATGTGCATCTTGTAGGCCTTGGATTCGAGCCACTCGAAGAAGCGGTTCAGGCCGTACCACTGCGTCTTCCACTTGCCCGTCCATTTCGGGTCGCCCTCCAGCACCCAGCGGCGCGAACGCTCGTCGAGCGCCTCCCAGGGCGTGTCCAGGCCGATGCCGGCCGGGCCGGCGTATTTCTGCATCTCGGCCTGGCACTCCTTGAAGCTGGCGGTCTGCCAGGGCTTGACGGCGCCGCCGCGCAGGGTCTTCGTGGCATCGGGTATGACCAGTGCGTGATCGATGCCGATCACCCGGCCAAAGCCCCGGCAGCTATCGCAGGCGCCCAGCGGCGAATTGAACGAGAAGGTGCTGGGCGAGGGCTCGCTGTAGCCGATGTCGCAGTGGGCGCAGTGGAGCGCCGTGGAAAAGCGCGCCCAGGGTTGCGCGGGGGCTGCGGCAGCTCCCGCTGCATCGAGCCAGACATCGACGCGGCCGCCCCCCAGGCGCAGGGCCTCTTCGACGGATTCGCGCAGGCGCTGCGCCTGTCCGGCGTCCAGGCGCAGGCGGTCGCGCACCACGTCGAGCACGCGCTGGCCCCCGGGCGCGCCCGCCTCGCCCGCCGCTGTCTGGCCCGGGTTGGCAGTGTCCTCACCGTGCACCCGCGTGTAGCCCTGCGCCTGCAGGTGGGCGCGGACCTCGTCGGCAGAAAAATTCGCCGGCACGTGCACGGGGAAGGTGATGACCAGCCGGGGCGACTGCTGCGCCTGGCTGCGCCGCAGCAGTTCCTCGACGATGCTGCCGGGCGTGTCGCGGCGCACGGCACGCTTGCACTGGCGGCAGTACAGGCGGCTGGCGCGGGCAAACAGCAGCTTGAGGTGATCGTTGATCTCGGTCATCGTGCCCACGGTGCTGCGGGACGTGCGCACGGGATTGGTCTGGTCGATGGCGATCGCGGGCGGCACGCCCTCGATGCGGTCGACGGCGGGCCGGTCCATCCGGTCGAGGAACTGGCGGGCGTACGGCGAGAAGGTCTCCACGTAGCGCCGCTGCCCTTCGGCATAAAGCGTGTCGAAGACCAGCGAGCTCTTGCCGGAGCCCGAAACGCCGGTGACCACGATCAGCTCGCCGGTGGGCAGGTCCAGATCGAGGTTGCGCAGATTGTTCTGGCGGGCGCCGCGGATGCGGATCCAGGAGTGGCGTTCGGACATGGGCGTGGGCAACTTTGCCGCAGGGCGGCGGTTGGGAGGCGGCCGGAAAGCCGCTCAGTCCATTGCCAGGAAATGGCCGGCGAGCTGCACCCAATAGCTGGCGCCGATGGGTATGAGCTCGTCGTTGAAATCGTAGCTTGCGTTGTGCAGCGTGCAGGGGCCGGCGCCATGGCCGGCGGTGCGGTGCGCGCCGGTGGCGGTGCCGTTGCCCAGGAACAGATAGGCGCCGGGACGCTGCTGCAGCATGAACGCGAAGTCCTCGCCGCCCATGGTGGGCTCGATGTCGCGCACCACCTTGCCGGCGCCCAGCACGGCGTCGCCCACCGTGGCGGCGATCCGGGCCTCGCGCAGATGATTGATCGTGGGCGGATAGTTGCGTTCGAAGTGCACCTGCGCGCTGGCCCGATGGGCCTGCGCCGTCAGCTGCGCCACGCGGCGCATACCGTCCTCGAAGACGGTGGTGACGGCCGGATCGAAGGTGCGCACCGTTCCCGACAGCGTGGCGGTGTCGGGAATGACGTTGTTGGCCTCGCCGGCGTGGATCATGGTGATGGAGAGCACGGCCCGGTCGATGGGGCGCTTGACGCGCGTGGCCAGTCCCTGCAGGCCCTGCGCCACCTGGATGGCGACAAATACCGGGTCGACGCCCAGGTGCGGCATGGCGGCGTGCCCGCCGCGCCCGTCGATGCGGATCTCGAAGTCGTTGGTGGAAGCCATTGCCGGCCCGAAGGCGACGCCCATCTCGCCCACGGCCAGTCCCGGCCAGTTGTGGATGGCGAACACGGCGTCACAGGGGAAGCGCTCGAACAATCCGTCCTCGATCATGCGCCGGGCGCCGGCGCCGCCCTCCTCGGCCGGCTGGAAGATGAGAACCACGGTGCCCGCGAAATCGCGGTGCTGCGAAAGATGCTGGGCGGCGCACAGCAGCATGGCCGTATGACCGTCATGGCCGCAGGCATGCATGCGGCCCGGCTGCGTGGAGCGGTGCGGGAAGCGGTTGGCCTCTTCCATGGGCAGCGCGTCCATGTCGGCGCGCAGGCCGATGGACCGCAAGGGGCGGCCGGCGGCATCGGCGGTGCCGCGGATGATGCCGACGACGCCGGTACCGCCGAGTCCGCGGTGCACCTCGATGCCCCAGCCCATGAGCTGCGTGGCGACGAGTTCGCTGGTGCGGTGCTCGGCAAAGCACAGCTCGGGATGGGCGTGGATGTCGCGCCGGATGGCCTGGATCTGCGGCCGGGCGGCAATGATGTCGGCGATCAGTCGCATGCGGTCAACCCGGAAA
>Ga0209698_10008578_pt1 | contig 10537 bp, 8 predicted proteins | sample LitLauG_LLR_2012_FD_187203 | JGI IMG/M metagenome (GOLD analysis project Ga0209698, IMG submission 187203) | Freshwater sediment microbial communities from Pennsylvania, USA - Little Laurel Run_MetaG_LLR_2012 (SPAdes) (version 2) | ecosystem: Environmental > Aquatic > Freshwater > Creek >... | reverse complement strand
GGCGTTCTATACGGCGGCAGTGCTGGCGGCAGTGGCTCTCCTCTGCGAACTCGCAGCCAAACGTCCGGCCGTGCCGGAAGGAGGGCTGGCTGCAAAGAAAGTGCCGGCGGCAGCCTAGTTTCCGGAAGGCGTTGCTGCCAGGCACAGGATGTTCCATCATCTGGGACTTGAGTCAGGCGTGCGGGCGCTCTCAGCCACGAGCGCCCGCGCGGCCCCAAGGCCCCACGATTGAATTCTCTTCTGGCCGATGTGGGGGCCGGTTTTGGGGCATTCCACTCGGCGATCCGCTCCAGTCCGTAAGGGCTTGGGGGGCAGTACCGGCGGGTTCCTTAAGAGTAGTACCACCCCGATTGACTCCGCCAACCGGGGAAGCTTGGGCGAGAATCTACAAAATTCAGAAATCGAAGGGATAACTGATATGGCTGAAATTATTCGTCAGAAACCAGTCGTGGTGACCGAGACTACCGAGGCTCAGATCGCGGTTCATTGGCGGGAGGAGGAATACTACTATCCTTCTGCGAAATTTGTCGGCCAGGCGAACCTGACCGATCCCAGTGTTATCGAACGCTTCAGCGAGAAGAACTACCCGGAATGCTTCCGGGAATATGCCGATCTCCTGACTTGGGACAAGTACTGGGATACCACCCTCGACACCAGTGATCCGCCGTTCTGGAAGTGGTTCGTAGGCGGCAAGATCAACGCCTCCTATAACTGCGTGGACCGCCACCTCGCGAAGTACAAAAACAAAGCGGCGCTGATCTTCGTCCCGGAACCGGAATCCGAAGCGCCCGTATCGGTCACCTACCGCGAACTGTATGTGCGGGTGAATGAATTCGCAGCCCTGCTGCGCGATTTCTGCGGTCTAAAGGCCGGAGATCGGGTCACCATTCATATGCCGATGGTCCCCGAGTTGCCCATTACCATGCTGGCATGCGCCCGCCTGGGGGTGATTCACTCGGTCGTGTTTGGGGGGTTCAGCGGTGAGGCGTGCGGTATGCGCGCCGCCGATTCGGCCAGCCACGTCCTGATCACCATGGATGGCTACTATCGCAACGGTAAACTGCTTGACCACAAGGCGGCTGCTGACATCTCGCTGGAAATTGCCAAGAAGGAAGGCCATGTGCTGGACAAGGTCCTGGTCTGGCGGCGGCACGCGGGACAGAATGCCTCCGCTTCGCCGTTTGTGAAGGGCCGGGATTTCTTCGTGGACGAAATCCTGCCCAACTACTCCGGCGAAATCGTGCCTCCCGTTCCGATGGATGCGGAAGCGCCACTGTTTCTGATGTACACCAGCGGCAGTACTGGAAAGCCCAAAGGCTGCCAACATCGTACCGGCGGCTACCTGGCCTATGTGACCGGCACCTCCAAGTACATCCAGGACATTCATCCCGAGGATGTTTACTGGTGCATGGCCGACATCGGCTGGATCACAGGCCACTCCTACATTGTTTATGGTCCGTTGGCGTTGGCCGCCACCAGCGTTCTCTACGAAGGTGTTCCTACCTACCCCGACGCCGGCAGAGTGTGGAGAATCGCCGAGCGCCTGGATGTCAACATCTTCCACACTTCGCCCACGGCCATTCGCATGTTGCGCAAGGCCGGGCACGATGAACCTCCCAAGTACAACTACCACTTCAAGCACATGACGACGGTGGGAGAACCGATCGAGCCCGAGGTCTGGCGCTGGTACTACGAAACCGTCGGCAAGCGTGAGGCCGTCATTGTCGACACCTGGTGGCAGACCGAGAACGGTGGCTTCCTGTGCAGCACGAAGCCCGCGCTCGATCCGATGAAGCCCGGCAGTGCAGGTCCTGGGATGCCTGGAATCTACCCCATCATCCTCGACGAAATGGGAGAGGAAGTGCACGCCGGTTCGGGAAAGGCAGGGAACATCTGCATCCGCAATCCCTGGCCGGGGATCATGCAGACCATTTGGGGTGACCGCGAGCGCTTCGTCTACCAGTACTACAAGAAATACAACAAGGATCCCAAGAGCAAAGACTGGCGCGATTGGCCCTATTTCGCCTCGGACGGAGCCGTGCTGGCCGTGGACGGCTATTTCCGCATTCTCGGACGCGTGGATGACGTCATCAACGTCGCCGGACACCGCCTGGGTACGAAGGAAATCGAGTCGGCGTGCCTGACGATTCCAGAGGTAGCCGAAGCGGCCGTGGTGCCGGTGGTCGATGAGATCAAGGGACGCGTGCCCGAAGTCTACATCGCCCTGCAGCCGGGTCTGGTATCCACCCCGGAGATTATCGACAAGGTCAACAAGGTGATCGAGACCATGATTGGCAAGATCGCCCGTCCGAAACGGATCCACGTCGTTCCGGACATGCCAAAAACACGATCCGGCAAGCTCATGCGCCGTGTTCTTGCCGCCGTCTCCAACAACATGAACACGGGGGACATCACCACCTTGGCCAATCCGGACGTGGTGGAAAAGGTCCGGGAAATGGTCCAGGGCAAAGAAAAGGTAGCTCTCACTGATGGACCCGAAGACCTGAAGAAATTCGGGACGGTCGACTAAGTAATTCTTCACAGGAGCAAACCTCGAGAAACCCGCAGGTTTGCTCCTGTCCTTTTTGCCGGCGTAGGGACAGCCGCCCTCGGCTGTCCAGGCGAGCGAAGCTCGGCAGGTTCCCTCGTGCACAGGAAGCCTGCATCCCCCTTATTTTTTTGCGGGTTCCGTTTTCTTGTTGGCGGGGTCACCGACCTCGCGCGCACCGCTCCGTCAGGTGGGAACGCCCAGCTTCGGCAGAATCCATTGGGTCAACACGAGCCAGACGACAATCAACAGCGCAAGTCCAAGCCACTGATTCATAAGCATTCTTAGTGTAAGCAGGCGGACCGAGAAGGTCTACCGGAACATTTTCAGCGCGCTTCCAGAGCCTGGCGCTGCTCTTCCATATGCTGGAGAAAGAGATCGACTGGGACCTGAGACTGTTGCCGGAACAGATCGACCAAGGCATCGTCCGTGCCAGGATCCACGGTTGTTTCCGTGTCCTCGGACAGCGTTTCAAGACCGTCCGGCGCGACCTGAATCTCAGGTGCCCGATCGTGATTCGAGCGCAAGTACTCAACCATCTGATGAACCTGGTCCCGCTGCTCCAAAGTGGCCTGGAGGAATTCCACTCCCATCCCGAATTCCGGATGCGCAACCCGCACGATGCCTCCGGCCCGGATTTCAAAATTACTGGTCGCCATGGAAAGAGCAACGCGGGTCCCCATCGGGAAGGGTGAGCTCGTTTTCAGGTAACAACCGCCCAGGCTGAGCTCGGTGAGGCTACAACTTACCGGCGGGTCATCCTGTTCCGGCTCGGGAAGCTGGCTGTTCAGCCACTGGCGCAAAGCGCGGCGCTGCTCTTCGGTGACGTTCTTGAATCGTACGCCCGCCTGATGGCCGTTACCCTGCCACGCCATCTCGCCATGGAACTCGAGTCTCTGGCCCAGGCCCGGCAATTCGAGAGAAAACCGCAGGTCGGCTTCCTTTACCATCCGCCGGGAAAACTGGATGGCCATGCCACCTTCGCAGAGGTCGAGGGTCTTGGCTTTGTATTGGTCGGAGCCATTGCATTCCACCGGAACCTGCACGGGGACGCGGAGCTGGAGCCGCCGTTCGCGCTTCATGAGGGCGCGGACAGCACGGAAACTTGCTTTTGTCCGTTCTCCCGAGAGCGGCTTGTAGAGGACGAAATGGGCTCCCATCTCAAAGCCGCCGCTCAGTCCAACCTGGGACTCTACCAGTGCGACCGAGAGCGCTCGCTTGTTGACGGGAGCTGCTTTTGCGCTGCGCAGTACACCGCCGGCTTCCTCGGCATTCGAACAATCGACGATGATGGCCTCGAAGCGCTGGCGGGTAATCTTGCGGATGGCGGCGTCTGCCTCCGAGCAGAGCTCCACCTCGATTTCTAGGTCGCTGAGGACGCGCCGCAGAACGCGTACCGTCTTGTCATCGGAACTCAATAATAGGGACTTCAGACTCATACTTCGCCAACGCCGATCCAGGTCAACTTCGTCGAGCACCCCTATTCCGGAAGCGGAATATCAGGCGGATCTTGCGAGAGCCTTCAAGGGACTTCGCGAAGGGCCGTTCAGTCCTGAAAATGGCCTCGTGACAATGCTCTAGTTCGCACTCTAAGTGTATGAGATTCCGGGGTCAACGCCATGGCCTGATCTTCCGGTTACTCTGGTCACCCGCTGCCCAACGGTACTCACAGATCCCATCGACCGACTGCCGTTCCACCTTGAAATCTAGGCAATGTAGGACCCGGGCAGGTACCAGCGACAGGCCCGCAAGTGGCTGGATGGAAAGGGGATATATCTGGGTAAGGGATTAAAACGATTTTCCTGTTGACAAATGGATGGAAACCTATTATTATCAACAGCTTCCAAGGTAGCTGCGAGGTTAGAAGCGGGTTCTAGATTTTCATACTTCGGAAGAATCCCCGCAGCGAATTTTGGAATCAAAGAGATTAGGAGACCGAAAGCGTAGTCCTTCATTCCACTTACAAGAGGGTACATTTTTCATGGCAAAGCGACGCGGAAACCCCAACTGGGGCAAGCCCGAGCCCATCGGGCCGATTACTCCCACAATCACTGAGTTTGAACAGGTTGTGCACGAGTATAAGCTCTCCCCCGACCAGTACTTGCGGTCGACAAGACTGCGGGAATGGGCGCGCCGGAACAAGAATTCCAAGTACATCCCTGAGCCCTTGCTAGAAGCCTGGGGATTTGAAATCGAGTCCACCCTGTAAATTGGGAATGGGTTTTGCGGAAGGGGTCGCCACTGGCGACCCTTTCCTGTTTTATGCTGTAGGAGCGCAGAGGGCGGCGCCGCCATGTTCGCAGATATCAAGTTTGGTGGAACGGAGTTGGTTGGGCTGATCGTGGCGGTCAGTTTCGCGGCTGGACTCAACGTCTATGCCACCGTTGCCACCTTGGGGCTGCTGGCTCACGCAGGACTACTCGATCTGCCCTCCGGACTGCACTTGCTTTCGAGTTGGTGGGTGATTGGCGCCTCGGGCGCGCTGTTTGCCGTGGAGTTCTTGGCGGACAAGATTCCAGCTTTCGATCTGTTCTGGAACGCGCTGCACACCTTTGTTCGAGTGCCGGTTGCGGCCCTGATCGCTTACGGAGCGACCTCTCAACTCTCGCCTGAGAAGCAGTTGCTGGCGGCCCTGGCGGGCGGGGCGATAGCTCTGGCGGCGCACGGAGGAAAGACCGCAGCTCGAGTAGCGGTAACGCCATCCCCCGAGCCCGCGTCGAATATCGCCCTGAGCGCCGGAGAAGACGTGCTGGCCATCTTTCTGACATGGTTCGCGACCCAGCACCCGCGCCTTGCTGCCTTGATCGTGGGGGCGCTGTTGCTGATCATTGTGGCTGTAATCCGCTGGGTGTGGCAGGCCATGAAGAATCTGTTTCTCGGCGCGGAAGAAGAACTGGCAGGCGGGAGTTCAAAGAAGCTGACCGCCGCTTGAGAGTTTCTGGGACTAGAATGACCTGCTTATGACGCCCAAGCCCCCTTTTACCGACGTTGCCACTGCGATTGACGAAATCCGTGCGGGCCGCATGATCGTTGTAGTCGACGATGAAGACCGCGAGAACGAAGGCGACCTCACGCTGGCCGCCGAAAAGGTCACACCCGAAGCCATCAACTTCATGGCGAAATACGGCCGTGGACTCGTCTGCCTGGCCATGACCGAAGAGCGGCTCGATCATCTGCGGATCGGGAACATGACCGCCGAAAATACTTCTCAGTATGGGACGGCATTCTGCGAGGCGATTGACGCGCGCGAAGGCGTGACGACGGGAATCTCAGCGTACGACCGGTCGCACACCATCAGAGTAGCGATCGATCCTGCGACCCGGCCTGCGGACTTGGCTCGCCCTGGACACGTGTTTCCTCTCCGCGCCCGCAAGGGTGGCGTCCTGGTGCGAGCGGGGCAGACCGAAGCGTCCGTAGACCTTGCGCGGCTGGCAGGCATGGTTCCAGCTGGCATCATCTGCGAAATCATGAAAGATGACGGCACCATGGCGCGCGTGCCCGACCTGATCGAGTTCTGCCGCACCCACGACATGAAGATGCTGACGGTCGCCGAGTTGATTCGCTACCGCATGCAGCACGAGCGTTACGTGCACCGTGTGGGCGAGGCCATGGTCGAAACCAGGCACGGCGAGTTTCGCCTGATCGCCTACGAAAGCGAGGTGGACGGCGGTGATTCGCACCTGGCGCTCGTCCGCGGCGACATCGGCAACTCGACCACTCCAGTCCTGGTCCGCATGCACGCGCACTGCCTGCTGGGAGATGTCTTTGGCGCCACCGGATGCGACTGTCATGCCACGCTCGAAGGCTCCCTGCAGGCGATTGCGGAGGAGGGACGTGGCGCGCTTATCTATCTGCACCAGACCTCCAAGGGTTTTTCGGCGGAAAAGATCGGCGACCAATCGTTTCTCACTTTTCATCGCGAGCGGCGTTTGCCGACCCTGCCGGAAAGCCAGCGCAAGATTCACCGCGAGATTGGACTCGGCGCGCAGATTCTTTCCGATTTGAATCTGAAGCGGATTCGGCTGCTCACGAATCACCCGAGGCGCGTGGCGGCGCTGGAAGGCTTCGACATCGAGATTGTCGAACAAATTCCGGTGAAGTTGTCAGTTCCACAAAGACGGTCGTAGAGACGCGATGGCCGAGAGAACATCGGATATGCGGAGTTAAGGCAGTGGCTGCGAAGAGCAACATTTTGACTGACGCATCCCCGCTAAAACCGTTGCGCGGCTTAGTACCCATGGCGCACGTCGAAGATGTCCAACGGTCGGTCGATTTTTATCGCCGGATCGGATTTGAAGTCGGCAACACGCTGGAGGTCAATGGCCGACTGCAGTGGGCGTGGGTCAAGAGTGGGAATGCTCACCTGATGCTGACACGTTCCGCTCGACCGATGAATGCTGACGCGCAGGATGTGCTCTTCTATTTGTATGCGCCCGACGTAGTTGAATATCGCAACCAGTTGGCGGCCCGAGGCATCGCAGTGAGCGAACTGAGCTATCCGGAATACGCGGTCGCGGGCGGTGGAACAGGCGCGGGGTTCGAGCTACACTCAAATCGTTTACACCCCAAGTGGAGGTAAACTGGCGTTGATGAACGGCACGACGGTGCAGAAGGCTTTCATTCCGTTGCCGGGTGGCGGGACGGCGGTGTACACGACGGGTTCGAGCGTGGCGTACTATCGCCATTCGGATTGGCTCGGCAGTTCGCGGCTGGCGTCGACGCCGACCGCGCCGACGACCGTTTACGCCGACACCGAGTACGCTCCTTACGGAGAGTCCTACGGTGTTACGGGAACTCTCGACCTGAACTTTACCGGGCAGAATCAGGACACGGTTCCGAGCCAGAACGGCGGTCTCTATGATTTTCTTTACCGCGAGTACAACCCTCAGCAGAGCCGGTGGATCTCGCCTGACCCTGCGGGGATGAGTGCTGTGAACCTTGGTTCGCCACAGACGTGGAACCGCTATGCCTACGTCGGGAATGCGCCATTGACCGGAGTCGATCCCCTGGGGTTGTTGCCTAACGATGCCCTGACGGGGGACGGCGGCGGCTGCTTCGAGTTAGGATGCTCAACTACCTACCTAAACGGCATGGCGATATCGGGGATGACAGCCCAGATGCTCCTCGGCATGGGTGCGGCGGTGCCCTGCGGGAATAACTGCGATCCCGTCCATATTCAGGGTGTAACCCAGAATGGAGGAGTTCAGGATCTAGGCTGGGGCTTTCCTGGTTTTGACGCGAACGGCAGTCCGAACTGGTCGTTCTCCTTTTCACTTACCTCTCCGGGATACACACCCACAGAGGGTGGAGGCTATACTTTCGCGGAATATACACTAACGAACGCGGCCTTGGCAGAAATATTGGGACTTCCTGGTGGTGGGAGTGGGCAGGGACAAACTACAGGGCCGACCTCGCTCCCACAACAACAGCAGTGCATGAACGCTAACATCGCGGCCGTTAATAACGTCTCGAACCTGAACGTCACGTCCGCAAATGTCGTAGGTTCCTTTCCTCGAAACGGTGCGTGGAACTTTGACTTTTCCGTTCCGGGTGCCAGCACGAGCAGTCTCTCGGCGGGACGTTATCCTTCCTCGGTCTTCAATGCAATTACCGGAATCGGCCCTAGCTTGCATGCTCCGGGCTTCGGCGGGGCCGACCCCTCGACCTACGGTATGACCAACGGGAGTTTCACATTTACGACCCATATTGACAGCGCATATGCCACTTGGCACACACCGATAGGGGCCTTTCTGCACTGGGTCATCGATGTCCGAGATCAGGGAGCCCATCGAAAGCCATGCTAGGACTTGAGGCGATTTAAGTGCCGGAAGCATTTCCGAGGAGGAACTAAAATGACGCGAACATTGAGCGGACTCCGCGGATTCTGCGCAATCATTGTGATGGTTGTGGTAGGAATGGCGTGTATGGCGCAAGAGACTAAAATCGTTGTTCAGGTACTCAATGGAAAAAATGGTAAGCCGATAGCTAACGAGCATCTAGTGGTATTTACGGGTGCGTCCGAGGATAAGGTCAAGCAGCACAAGAATCACGCTGAGATCCGAACAGATGCGAAGGGCGTGGCCCTGCTCTCCGTTGATGAGCGTACAACTTCCTATATCCAAGTTTGGGTCGACTGGCACATCCTCTGCCAAAAGACACCTAACACCCAGAGCTATAGCGTTGGGGACATTTTGAAGGGAGGGTCATCTACCGCGAATAACTGCGGTACGATAAAAGAACCGTTGGAACCCAACAAATTTGTTGTCTTCGCGCGTCCTGCAAGCTTCCGGGAGAGGATGGATCAATAGTCTTGGCGTGCGCTGTTGCCACGGCGCACTGATGTCCTTATGATTCGTATGCGAGAACGCCATTTACTAGCGCTCGTAATCGTTGTAGTCACCCCCCTGGCAAGCCATTCAGTAATGCGCAAATCAGAGGCTCACAACGCTCGTCGATTCAACTACTCGATTGCGTTCGAAAGGAATGTGGGCCAGTCCCACGCTGACGCGAAGTTCATCAGCCGACAGTCCAACTACCGAGTGTTCCTGACTCCTAACGACGCTGTCTTTGAGTGGGGCGAAAAGGCTCCGTCATCGCGTTTTCCGCGAAACCCGCAATTCCGAAGCCATCCGAAGCCGGACTGTTTGCGTCTTCGCTTAATCGGAACGAACCCCCTCGTCGATTCCGAAGGCCAAAAAACGCTAACGTCCTACAGCAACTATCTAATGGGTAATGATCCGCGAAAATGGCGCACTCACATTCCGCAATTTGCCGAAGTTTGGTCTCCATCCATTTACCCCGGCATCGACCTAGTCTATTACGGAAACGAAGGCCAACTGGAGTACGACTTCATCGTCACTCCAGGTGCGAATCCTGACCGAATCAAGTTTTCCATCGGCGGATCGGATTCTGGGACCGACTCGCGAATCCGAGTAAACGAGTATGGCGATCTCGTCATTCCCAACCGTGGCGGGGAGGTTCTCTTCCACAAGCCCCTTTTGTATCAGGGGAAATCGTGCAGTCGGGAAAAACCTAATCACGCGGCGGATGAACCGGGCTGCAAGGTTCTCAGCGGAGGAACGTTCCGTATCCAGCACACCGCCCCCTCCGGCGTTCTCGTCAGCTTTGGGCTTCCGTCCTACGATCACACTCAACCGCTGGTGATTGATCCCGCCGTAACTTTTTCAACGTTTCTCGGCGGCAGCATGGGCGACGGTGTCAACGCGATGGCACTGGACTCTGCTGCGAACATCTACCTGTTCGGTACTACGAATTCCCCTGATTTTCCAATTACTCCAGGTGCGTACCAGACGAAGCTCCCAGGAAACATCAATGCCTTTGTCACCAAGCTCAGCTCGGATGGCTCCCAGATCATTTATTCGACCTACTTGGGGGGAACCAATGACGAAACTCCCAAGGGGATGGCCATTGATTCTGCGAACAACGTTTATCTCACTGGCCAGACCACGTCGAAGGATTTTCCGGTGGTGAATGCATTTCAGCCGCAGTCGCACACGTTTGCGACTGGTTTTGTTTCAAAGTTGAGCGCGGATGGTTCCAAGCTGATCTATTCAACATTCCTGGGCGGTAGCTCATCGGACTATATCCAAGCGGTTGCGGTGGACCAACAGAATGAGCCAGTTGTGGTTGGCACGACAACGTCGCTCGATTACCCGTTAGCCAATGCATTGCAGTCAACTTGTCCCGGATGTCCGAATGGGGGAAGTGCGGTTATCACTAAGTTCAGCGCGGATGGCAGCGCTTTGCTCTTTTCGACGTACTTTGGCGGCGCTGGCCAGGACTTTGCAGAGGGAGTTGCCCTCGATCCTTCCGACAACATTTACTTGACCGGCTTTACCAAACCCCCCTTTCCAACGACGCCGAATGCGTTCCAGACAACTTGCAACTCGAATATCGATTGTGTATTTGTCTCCAAGATAGACGCTTCCGGCCAGAATCTCGTGTACTCCGGTGTGCTCGATGACGCCT
>Ga0209698_10008576_pt1 | contig 10541 bp, 7 predicted proteins | sample LitLauG_LLR_2012_FD_187203 | JGI IMG/M metagenome (GOLD analysis project Ga0209698, IMG submission 187203) | Freshwater sediment microbial communities from Pennsylvania, USA - Little Laurel Run_MetaG_LLR_2012 (SPAdes) (version 2) | ecosystem: Environmental > Aquatic > Freshwater > Creek >... | reverse complement strand
GGGAATTCTTGCTTTCCGCAACCTGGGCCGCTGGTTGGATCACGAAGACCCCCTCCAGAAAGCCGCAGCGATTGCAGTTCTCAGCGGCCGGATACCCGACAGAGCACTCGAAGCCGCCAAGCTCTATAAACAGGGTTATGCGCCTCAGGTCTGGCTATCGTATTCCGGTGAGCCCGGAGCAACGCTGCAAAAGTATTCCGTCCCTTACGCGGGTGAAGAAACCTACGACCGGCTGCTGCTCCTGCACGAGGGCGTTCCCGAGAGCGCTATCCATGTGTTGGATCCGCCCATCGTGAACACCGCCGATGAAATGCACACCTTTGGGCTGGCACTTCGAAAAGAGAACTTGCACCGAATCATCATCGTCACCTCCAAGGTGCACACACGGCGCGCCGCGACTCTATGGAGAAGGTTCTCCTCCCAGGATGGAGAAGCGATCGTGCATGGCGTGACTGGGGATGAAGAGATGGTCGCGCACTGGTGGCGAAGCACCAGCGGGAGTTTGGATGTTTTGCGGGAAGTGCTGGGATTGTTGAATGCCTGGGCGGGACTTCCTCTGCAGCCTGCCAGCCGCTGAGCGGCCATCTTAAAAAAAGAAGAAGCGTTTCTTTTTGCGGCGCTCCGAACTGGTTGCCGCCTCCGGTACGTAAGGCAGCGGCTCGCCATGGAATGCCGCGCGGGGATTATCCACGAGCAAGGCCTGCGCGACGGACTCGCCGCGCTCCTTGGCGATCGCTTCAAATGCAAATCGCAGCTTCACCGGGCGCCGGCCCGTATTGTGCCCGTCGCTGGAAATGAAGTGCACCAAGCCCTGTCGGATCCAGGTCCAGGCATCTTCCTGTGCGCCCGCCCCGAAAACGCCGCTCAGAGAGCCTGCAGTCACCTGAACGAAACATCCCAGACGCACCCAGGACATCAGCCGTTCGGGTTGCGCGCGCAAAATACTGTTGCGCTCGGGATGCGTAACGATCGGCCGCAGGCCCATCAAGTGCAGTTCATGCAGCGTTTGATCCATTGATGGCGGAATCGAAAACTCATTGAACTCCACCAGCAGATAATCCTTCTGATTGATGCAGTAGGGAGCAGATTCCTTCTTCAGCAGAGTGAGGTTCTCGTGGTCGAGATGAAAGTCGCAGCCGGTCGCCAGAGTCAGGCGTCCCTCTATATGTTTCTGGAGTTCATCGCGTGCCGCCCGCACCTTGGCAAAATTGAAGCGATAGTTCGCACAAGCGTGCGGCGTGGCCACCAGGTGGGTGATGCCGTCGAGAATGGCATCCTCTGCCATGGCTAGGGAATCTTCGATTGTCTTCGCGCCGTCGTCTAAACCCGGCAGAATGTGGCAGTGCAGATCAATCATCTACCTGTAGTATGCGTCATCGGCGCCACGCAGAGAAGACCTGCCAGACTCCCAGCAAAAACATCAACGCAGCAAACACTTGCCGCATGCGCAGGGGATTCAATTTGCTGGCCAGAATCCCGCCGAGAATTCCCCCCAGAAAAACTCCGGGAATCAACAGCAGCCCGGTCTGCCAATTCACATACCCCGCTTTCCAGTACATCAGGAAGGCCAGAAGACCGGTCGGAGGGATGAGCGCCACCAGGCTGGTGCCCTGTGCCCGGTGTTGATTGAATCCGAATAGCAGACTCAACAGTGGAACCAGCAGCACGCCGCCGCCGATGCCGACCATACCCGCAGCGACGCCACAGAAACCCGCAGTGAGTAAAATTCCGCCCGCGCGCCAAAAACTCTTAATTGACAGATGTTCTTGCGAGGGTTCCGTTTTCTTGCCTGAGGATGTTTTCCGCCAGAGCAGGATTGCCGACAGCATCAGAAATGCGCCGAATACTCCCTTCAGGATGTTCGAAGGCATGGGCACGGCGATCTTTCCGCCGACATACCCGCCCAACAAAAATCCGAACGCACAATAAATACCCGCGCGTAAGTCCACGAGTTGATTTTTCCAATATTGCCGCAATGCCCCAAGTCCGATGGGTGGCAGAAGGATGAAGAGCGAAGTCCCTTGCGCCAGATGCTGGTCATAATGCAGCAGATAAACCATCGCGGGAACGAGCACGACGCCGCCGCCGATGCCCAGCAGACCCACCAGAATTCCCACGGTGAGCCCCAGCGCCAGAATGAGAAGGATGTCCACGGTTCCGAATAACCTGCGGAAGTCAGAAATTGCGCAGACTTGCGTCGCCTATCTTGCCTTCTCTGCTTCAGGTTTGGCAAACGGAACTCGGTCTCTCGATTCAACAAAGTCAATGTGAAAAAATTGAAACCTGGCGACTGGCTAATTCTGGGTAAGCGCCAGAAGCTGCTATATTACTAATGGCTGTTGGTCCCCAGGCCCAATCGCGTCAACCAGATCAGATCGACATCAGGAGCTTCATCCCCTCTCATGGCTACGGATAGACGACCGGAATTTTTCAAGGGTGCACAGCTCAAAGTCGCCATCATCGGCTGCGGTTACGTCGGACTTCCTCTTGCGTTGCGTTTCGCCGAGGCCGGCCACAAGGTCACCGGATTTGATACCGATCCCGAAAAAGTAAGAATGCTGAATGCCGGCAAGTCTTACATCGATCACATTCCGCAGACCAAGATCCAGCAGTTCGTCAATAGCCGCCATTTCAATGCCGTCTCCGATTTTTCAAAGCTAAGAGAAGCGGACGCCATTCTGATCTGCGTGCCTACGCCATTGAATGAATATCGCGAACCGGACTTGAGCTACGTGGAAAACACCGCCAAGGCCATTCAGCCTCACCTGGTAAAAGGACAACTCGTGGTACTCGAATCGACCACCTATCCCGGCACCACGGAGGAACTCGTACTGCCCATCTTGGAAAAGAGCGGGCTGCGCTGCCCGATCGCCAGTGGCCCGGATAATGAGAGCATGCCCCTGGACTTTTTCCTGGCGTTTTCGCCCGAGCGCGAAGATCCCGGCAACAAGCAGTTTGGGCTGGCGCAGATTCCCAAAGTTGTGGGTGGCGTGAATCCACCGAGCGGACGCGCTGCGCAGGCGCTTTACGCACAGGTGGTCGCGCGCGTCATTCCGGTTAGCTCCACGCGCGCCGCGGAGATGACCAAGCTTCTCGAGAACATTTTCCGCTGCGTCAACATCGCCCTGGTGAACGAACTGAAACTCCTCTGCCTGCGCATGGGCGTGGATGTCTGGGAAGTGATTGATGCGGCTGCAACCAAGCCCTTCGGCTTTATGCCCTTTTATCCCGGCCCGGGACTTGGCGGGCATTGCATCCCGGTGGATCCGTTCTATCTCTCCTGGAAGGCGCGCGAATACGATTTCTCAACGCGCTTTATCGAACTCGCCGGCGAGATCAACACCTCCATGCCGTATCACGTTGTGGAATCCATCGCCGAAGCCCTGGACATGCAAAAAAAGAGCCTGCGCGGCTCCAAGCTGCTGATTCTCGGCGTGGCTTACAAAAAAGATGTGGACGATTTGCGCGAATCGCCGACCCTCAAAATCATGGAAATTCTTCAGAAGCGCGGCGTCACCTTTGATTATAACGACCCTTATTTCCCGCAGCTCCACAAGATGCGCCACTACGATTATTCGAACATGAAGTCCGTGCCTTTGAATCCGGAGACGCTAGGTCAATACGATGCCGTGGTGATCGCCACCGATCATTCCACCTACGACTATGGCGCGATTGTGGATGCTTCGAAACTGGTCATTGACACGCGCAATGCCACGCGCCGCGTCATCCGGCACCGCGCCAAGATTGTTCTCTGTTAAGGCTTGTCGCTCTGCTGCGCGTGGATTAGCGGACTTTCGTCAATTCCACGCTCGCCGTGGCCACCGGCAACACCGCCTCCATTAGCACTGGCAAACGTTCCTGGTCCTGCGAAATATAAAGCAGGAAGTGGGCATCCTTCATCTCTGTTCCGTTGTCCATCACGTGAATTTCGATCTTTGTGGCAGCAAATTTCCCGGCCGTTACACTGACACTGAGATCCCGGGCCACCAGCACCGCTCGCACGTCGTATAGCTTGTGCCCATCGAACACCGGCGAACGCACTTCCTTCACCTTGTTCCAATCCATGCCGCGCAGGTACATCAACGTTCCGATCGGGTCTCGCGTGCCCGGCAAAACGCGCGCCGCGACGGCATCCGGCGGCGCCGGATCCTTGCTCGAAGAAACCATTCTCTCCACTGTATCCACTTTCTGTCCGCGCTCGCTCAAATGGAGTTCGTATTGCAGACTGGCGAGATTCGAGGTTTCGCTATAAGAGTCGAATTGGTCATCCAGTTCGAACACCATTCGATAGGGATTCTCGGTGTGGGCAAATGCCTGCAGATGCCATGCATTCTTGCCGTCGAAACTGCGGCGATCCCCCACTTTCACGGTAAGGTTCGCGACCGTGCTGTTCAACTTGGTCACACTTGCGGCAAAATTCAAAACCTCTCCGCTACGCGGTGAAAAACCGGGGGCCTCCACTCGGTTTGCTTCTCCAACCGCTGGAACGCCCGGTGTGGCAGCGCCTATGTTCGGCGCTCCCAATGCGGGTGGCGCGCTGTGCGGCCTTTCCACGATTTTGGGCGCAACCACCGAGACCCGATGACTCGCCCTGTAATATCGAAACGCCCAAAACGTCCCTGCATACAGAACTGCCGCTACCAGCAGCACCATAAATATTCGCTTCCACATACTTTTTGTATGCCGCTCCCGATTTTCGGCGCATTCGCGTTGCTCTCTCATCGTACAATAAGATGTCTTTCGCGGCAGGAGGCGGAGCGCATGCGGTACCTGGTTACGGGCGGAGCCGGATTTATCGGCTCGAATACGGTTGACGAACTCGTACGCCGGGGCCATGGTGTCGTTGTTCTCGATGACCTTTCGTCCGGCAAGGAAGACAATCTTGCCGACGTCCGCAGCAAAATCACGTTCATCAAGGGCTCCATCAACGACCTGGAGATTGTCCAGAAGGCGATGCTCCAGGCCGACAATGTCCTCCATCTCGCCGCGCGCACCTCTGTGCCGCGTTCGGTCAAGGATCCAATTGAAACCAACCGTGTCAACGTGGATGGCACACTGAATGTCCTTGTTGCCGCGCGCGACAACAAGGTCAAGCGCGTGGTCCTGGCCGCTTCCTCTTCTGCGTACGGCGATACCCCCACGCTCCCGAAATCCGAGGATATGCAGCCCGTTCCGATTTCCCCTTACGGTGTTACCAAATATGTCGGCGAGCTCTACGCGCAAACATTCGGGCGCTGCTACGGACTCGAAAATGTCTGCCTTCGCTATTTCAATATCTTCGGCCCGCGCCAGGATCCCGACTCTCCTTACTCCGGTGTCCTCTCGCGTTTTGCCGCCGCTTTTCTGGAGTCGACGCAACCCGTCATCTTCGGTGACGGCGAACAAACGCGCGACTTCACCTACGTCGACAATGCGGTTACGGCAAATATCCTGGCCTGCGAAGCTCCGGCCGCTTCCGGCAGAACGTTTAACGTCGGCACTGGACAACGCGTCTCGCTGAATCAGGTTCTGCGGTTGCTTCAGCAAATCGCCGGAAAAAACCTCGAGGCAAAGTACGAATCCGCGCGAGAGGGAGACATCCGCGACTCGCTCGCGGACATTCAACTCGCCCACGAGGTTCTGGGTTACGAACCGGCAGTGCCCTTCGAAGAAGGCCTGCAGCGCACCTATGCTTGGTATCAAGCGCAACAAGCCAAGAAAGTCGCTGACTGATTTATCCTCACGTCTTCGGATTCGTCCGGCCCCCGCTGGCCTACACGCGCTACAATTCCGGCGAACCACATGCTAGGCTAGCACTTCATTTCCATGGACCGATTCGCCGAGTGAACCGACTCCTCCTCCATCCCGTTCTGAGCCGCGGCTTCCGCCTTTGCTCGCTTGCCTTGCTGACGATGCTGATCGCCTCCGCGAGTTCTTCGCAACAAGTTCCCACCCATCCTGGCACGGGGACCATCGCCGAAATCACAGCTCGTGGCGCGCAACGCCGCGTTGGGAATCTCTATGTCGCTGATGACGACGTCGAAATCACTTACGGCGAAATGCGTTTGCGCGCCGACCACGTGGAGTACGACGATTCCACGTCGCAGGCCCTGGCCCGCGGCCACGTCGTCTTTGATTTTCAAAACCAGCATCTTGAGGGCGACGAAGGCACCTACAACGTCGCCACCGGCAAAGGCGTTTTCAAAAATGTGCACGGCTTCCTGAAGCTCGAGCGCCGCCCCAATCCGCGCATGCTCATTTCGCGCAACCCGCTCTATTTCGAGGCCCAGGAAGTCGATCGCCTCTCCGACGATGTCTATGTCATCAAGCATTCCTGGATCACCATCTGCGATCCCGTAAAGCCCACCTGGCAGTTTTATGCCCCTAAGGCCAAGATCACCGTCCAGAAACAGATCGCCATGGTCAATTCCAATTTCCGCGTCTTGCGCGTGCCCCTGGTTTGGCTGCCCTACGCAACCGCGCCCGCGGGTGAGCATATCCGGCAATCTGGTTTTCTTTTGCCGGTCATCGGCAACAGCAATCAAAAGGGATTCGTGCTCGGCGACGCTTTCTACTGGGCTCCGCGCCCGTGGTTTGATACCACGCTCGGCTTCGAGTACTTCAGCCGCCGCGGCACGGCGCAGCGCGGTGAGGTCCGCGCCCGCCCGTTTGAGAACACCTCGATTCAGTACGACTATTTCGGCGTTATCGATCGCGGCCTGCCGCAGGCCAGCGGTCCGCCCATCAATCAGGGTGGCCACCAGCAGACCGTGGAAGTACAGTCGCTGTGGAAGCACGGCTGGCGATTTGTAGCCGATGTCAACGAACTCTCTTCATTGACCTTCCGGCTGGCCTTTTCCGACACCTATGGCGAGGCAATCAATTCGGAAATCCCCAGCTCCGTCTTCGTCACCAATAATTTCAATGGCTTCAACCTCAACGTGGCCAGCATCAGCGATCGCAGCTATTTGGAACTCAGTCCGCCGAATACGGTCTTTCTGCGCAGCGCTCCCGAGGCGCGATTCGGTTCCGTGGAACGCGCGCCGTGGCGGAATCTGCCGGTTTATCTCTCGTTTGACTCCTTTGTCGGCTCTGTGCACCGCGACGACCAGTTCCTCGACACGCCCAGCTTTGTTGCCCGCACGGAAGTTTCTCCCAAAATCACCATCCCTCTGCATTTCCGCGATCTTTTCGGAATCACCGCCTCCGCCGCTTTTCGTTCCACCTACTATGGCGATTCCCTGAACTCTTTCTCTGTCCTCACCGGCCAGTCCATCACCCGCAATACCGGGGAATTTGCCCTGGAGGTCCGGCCTGCCACGCTTGAGCGCTTTTTTGACCGGCCCGCCACCCGTCACCGCTACAAACACACTTTTGAGCCCTTCGCCACTTATCGCTACGTCACCGGCGTCCACGATTTTGCCAATTTCATCCGCTTTGATGGCAACGCCACGCTTACCAACACCAATGAAATCGAATACGGCATCGAGCAGCACCTCTTCGTCAAATCGGGTGACGACCAGCCCGTGGACTTTCTCTCCTGGCGGATTGTGCAGAAGCATTATTTCGACTCCACGTTCGGCGGCGCGATCATCCCCGGCCAGCGCAACGTCTTCGAAGCTCTGGATTCGATTACGCCTTTTGCGTTTGCTTCCACCTCCAGGAACTGGTCGCCCATCGTCAGCGATCTGAAACTTACTCCCGGCGGCCCATATGACGCCGAACAGATCCTTGAATATGACCCGCAGCTTCAGAAGATCACCACGATCGGCACGCTTCTGAAATTGAAGCCCTACCGCAAGTATTCTTTCACCGTGGCGCACTTCCGCCTCCAGGGCGATCCGATCGTCCAGCCACTCTCGCAGCAGATTCGCGTAATTCTGGGCTACGGCGATATCACCCGCCCCGGATTAAACGCTTCCGGCGGCATCAGCTACGACATTCTTGCCGGCACGTCGCAAAATGAGTTTGCACAGATCGGCTACAATGGCGGCTGCTGTGGTCTCTCTTTCGAATACCGCCGCATCAACCTCGGCACCGTGCGCAATGAAAATCAATTCCGCGTCGCTTTTATCCTGGCGAACCTTGGTTCGTTCGGAAATCTCCGCCGCCAGGAGCGAATCTACTGATGACGCTTGACGCAGATCTCGCGTTCAGATCGATCGCGGAAATCGGGAGGCTCTTCCGCGCCCGAAAACTTTCTCCGCTTGAACTCACCCAATTCCTCCTGAATCGGATTGACCATCTGAATCCGCGCCTCAATGCGTATCTCGCCTTAAATCCCGAGGCCAGCTTGCGCGATGCCGCGGCCGCCGAAACGGCTCTTTCCACCAAGTCGCGGCGCAAATCGCGCCGCGATCTCGGACCGCTTCACGGCATTCCGATTTCCCTGAAGGACAATCTCTACACTAGGGATTTCCGCACCACCGGCGGCTCTCGCATTCTTCGCGATTTCCTTCCGCTGCATGACGCTGCCGTGGTCACTTCGTTGAAAAAAGCGGGCGCCGTTCTGCTTGGCAAAACCAACTTGCACGAGTTTGCCTACGGCGTGACTTCCAACAATCCCCACTTCGGCCCGGTCCGCAATCCCTGGGACCTCGACCGCATTCCCGGCGGCTCCAGCGGAGGCTCCGCCGCCGCGCTTGCCGCAGGCCTTTGCTATGGCAGCATTGGCACGGACACCGGCGGCTCCATTCGCATCCCTGCTTCGCTTTGTGGCGTCGTGGGTCTCAAGCCCGGCCTCGGGCGTGTCAGCACCGAGGGCGCAATTCCTCTATCCACTACGCTCGATTTCGTGGGCCCGATGGCGCGCACGGTCGCGGACACCGCTGTGCTCTTCGACGCCATCGCCACACACGGAAAAGATGAACACCGTCCGCGCCCCAGGCGCGTTCCGTCCACTCGCGCGCGCCGCCCAACGATTGGCATACCAAAACATTTCTTCCTCGACATCGTCAGCCCGGATGTCCAGCAAGCCTTTGAATCCTCCCTCCACGTCTTGAAAAAACTGGGCGCCAAACTAAAAGAGGTGACGCTTCCTTATCTGCAGGAAAGCGAGCGGGCGGGAAACGAAATCGCCTGGGCCGAGGCGACGCTCTACCATCAGGAAGCCGGCTGGTATCCCCGTCGGGCCGAAGACTACGGCGAAGACGTCCGTACGCGGATCGAAATGGGTCTGAAAGTGACCGCGGTGGATTATTTGAAGGCGCTGGAACTACGCGAGAAATTCATAGCCGGCTTTCACTTGGCGTTGATTGAAAACGAGGTAGACGTGATCGTTACGCCAACCACGCCCATCCCTGCTCCGCGGATCGCCGAGGAAAAAATCTCCATCAGCGGCGAAGAACGCAATACGCGCGCCCTGCTGCTGCGCAACAATCGCCCCGCCAATCTTGGCGGCATTCCCGCGCTATCCGTTCCCTGCGGCCTCACGCTCCACGGCCTTCCCGTCGGACTCCAGTTGATCGCCGGCGTCACCGATGAAGCCCTGCTCCTCGAACTCGCCGCGCGTTTCGAGCAAGCCGCTCCGCTCAACGCGCGTCCTGACTTGCAATCAATTGGTTGATTCCGCCTGCAAAATTCCGCCACCGCCCGTTACAACCGAACCTCTCTGCTTCATCACCCAATTGCCAATCACGTACCCCAGCGTGCCGGTGGCCATTCCCCCGAAAATATCCGCGATGTAGTGGTATCGCCCCCAGATGGTCGAAACACACATCAGAAACACCAGCGGCGCCATCACCCAGAACAGCCAGCGCCGGAATTTCCACGCGCCCCAAAGCACCGCCACAGATCCCGCCACATGCTCCGAGGGAAACGCCGCTCCCCGCACTCGGCCATAGTGCTCGATGAAGTTAATCGTCGCCGTAAACGCTCCGCCATTCAGCGGCGCATGCCACCAGCCCGCCATGGAAAACCATGGACTCTCAATCGGGAACGACATCGCAATCAGATAGCCGATCGAATAACCCACCATCGAATACGTCATCACGGACCAGTAGGCGTCCCACTCCCGCCGGTAATACAAAATCCCGCCCAGCACCAGCAGATAAACGAAGTAAGTCAGATAGGCCAACTGCATGAACTCGTTGCGCCCAGGTGTCGCGAACTGTTCCAGCCAGACCGCGGGATGCGCGCCAGTCAGCCAGTGATCGAACGCGATCAATTTCGCGTCCTGCCAGTGCGGTTGAATCAATGTCATCAATTGAGCTAGCTCTTCAAAGCAGAAGAGAAAAAACAGATGCGGATACCAGTAGCGCCAGAAGTGCCACCACCGTGCCGCCAGAGAAGCTCTACCGTCTTGCGAACGCTCCGCCGAGCGTGCCTGCACGCGGCACAGCAGCAACACCACGCAGACCACGGCAGCGCGCACGGCAAGCAGGCGCACAGGATGCCGCAGATGCTCGGTAAACAAAATAATCAGGACGCTCGAAGCGCCAAAGTAACCGAACGCCCACCACTCAAACGCTCCGCAGGCGGCCCAGGCAGCCGCAAATTCTCGCCGGATGTTGCTCCAAGCGCCTTCACTCATTTCGCGTTTCGCATCCCAAACGGCAGCGTCA
>Ga0209698_10008574_pt1 | contig 10543 bp, 7 predicted proteins | sample LitLauG_LLR_2012_FD_187203 | JGI IMG/M metagenome (GOLD analysis project Ga0209698, IMG submission 187203) | Freshwater sediment microbial communities from Pennsylvania, USA - Little Laurel Run_MetaG_LLR_2012 (SPAdes) (version 2) | ecosystem: Environmental > Aquatic > Freshwater > Creek >... | reverse complement strand
GGGGCACGTGGGCCCGGAGGGCCGAAGGAGTCGGAGGACATCCCTGGTGCGGGCGGTACGTCCGGCGAGCGCGGCAGAACCGCGGCGAAACCGCGGCAGAACCGCGGCGGGACCGCGGCGAAACCGTGGCGTCCACCGGGTCGTCGACCCGGCCGGGGCGGACCGGACCGGCCGCGGCTCCACTGCGCCGAGGGGCGAGCCGCCGCACGGCGTCCCGGTGGAGCCGGCCGGTCAGGAGCCGACGAAGGGGAACCCGAAGTACGGCGTCTGGCCCATGGCCACGAATGCGCTGGCCCCGAGGTTGCCCGGGCTGTCCACCAGCGTCCAGTCCGAGGTCGACTTCGAGTCGTAGTAGAGGACGGCCTTGACCCCCGGAAAGGTGACCGGCAGCACCGAGGTCAGCTGGGCCAGGTACGTGGCCTGGTCGATAGTGGCGCCGGTCTCGCCGATCATCATCGGCTTCCCGTGGGGCAGCCAGTAGTTGTAGAAGGGCAGGAACTGGGTGTTGAGCATGGTGGGGTCCTGCTTGCGGTCGTAGCCGTCCCAGCCGATCCAGTCCACGTAGGAGTCGCCCGGGTAGTAGGCCGAGCCGAACGTGACGCCGTTGATCGAAGGGCACCACACGAAGGCCACGTTGGCCGCCCCCTGGTTCTGGAAGATGGTCCAGATGTGCTGCCAGGCCGCGGTGTAGCCGGCCGATCCGAGGCCGGCCAGACAACCGCTGGTGCGGGGCAGGTTCGCCAGGTTCATCTCCCAGAACCAGCGCAGGAACACGGGTCGGCCATAGGCCTTGAGGGCGTCGGCGTAGTCGGCGATGAGGGTGTCCTGGCTGCCGCTGATGATCGACTGGTCCGAGGTGCAGGTCCAGTCGATCACCGGGGTGGCGCCCGTGCTGGCCAGCGCGGCGAGGATCGACGGCTTCACCGGGCCGCCCCACGGCTGGTAGACGTGGACCAGCCCGAGCGGCCGCCCGATGGTGCCGTCGAAGTTCCCGATCTGGGCCAGCTCCTGGCGCACGTCGGCCTGGGCCTGGGCCTCGCCCTCGTGGGGGGCCACGAAGGCGCCCAGGTAGGCACTGCTGGTCGGCACCGCGGGCTTGGGCAGCGACGGCGACGAGGCGGCGACCGGACCGGGCGGGCTCGACGCGGCCGTGGCCACCTGCGTGGCCGCCACCGTGGCCAGGGTCCCGACGGCCACCAGCCCGGCGACGAGCCGCTGGGTCCGCCGCGACCCGGGCCAACCCCGGGACCGGAGGCGGTCGCGGGCTCGGAGGCGGTCGCCGGACCGGAGGCGGTCGCCGGACCGGAGGCGGTCGCCGGACCGGAGGCGGTCGCGGGCTCGGATGACGACGTGGCGACTGGTGTCGTCCGCTGCATCGGTGGTGGGCATTCCCGTCCTTTCGTGGCGTGGCATCTCAGATGATCCCGGCCGCCGGTGCGGGGGGCGTCGACACGGCGCCGAGGAACGGTGCGTCCCCGAACGCGAAGACCCCGCCGTCGGCGCCGGCCAGCCAGTAGCCCTGGCCGTCGGAGGAGGGCGCGATGCCCACGATCGGGGCGCCCAGGGTCTCGTAGCGGAGGCTGCCCTCGAAGGCGGCATCCCCGAAGGGGAACACCGCACCGTGGCGGGTGACCATCCAGTACCCGCCTCCGTCGGCGGTGGCGGCCATGGCCACGACCGGATCGAGGCTGGGGTGCCCGCCGGTCGACCCGTAGAACGGGGCGTCGCCGAAGGCGAAGATGCCGCCGTCCGAAGCCACCAGCCAGTACCCCCGGCCGTCGGGTGTGGGCGCCATGCCCGCGATGGGCTCGACCAGGGTCTCGGCCCCGGTCGACCCGTAGAAGCCGGCGTCGCCGAAGGCGAAGATGCCGCCGTCGGAGGCGACCTCCCAGTAGCCGGCCCCGTCGGGTGTGGCGGCCATGCCCACGATCGGTCGGTTGAGCGGTCTGGCCCCCATGGAGCCGGAGAACCGGGCCGAACCGAACGCGAAGATGCCGCCGTCGGAGGCGACCTCCCAGTAGCCGTCGTGGAACGGCGTGTAGGCCGCCCCCACCACCGGTGCGGCCAGGGGCAGTCCGGCCATCGACCCGAAGAAGTTGGAGGTGACGCCGTGGACGGCCGGGACCGGGCCCTTCGGCCAGATCGAGCCGTCGGTGCCGAACACCGCGTAGCCAGAGGAGGCGCCGAACAGCGAGAGGCTCGCTCCCGTGCCGACCTGGAACACGTAGTTGGCCGCACTGAGCGTCCCGACCGAGCAGGTGATGGCGTAGGTGCCCTGGAACGATGTCGTCGTCGCGCTGGTGGTACACGTCGCCGATCCGGACACCACCGACGCCGTGTCGCCGTCGCGGAAGCCGACCAGGTGGTAGGTGAGAGCCGGGAGCGCCGAGCCGACAGCACCGGTGGCCGGGTCGGGCACGACCTCGAGGACGGCCGGTGCCACCGTGAAGGTGGCCGATGCCGAGGCCGGGTAGTACTGGAACGAGCCCACCTGGGCCGACGTCACCGTGCACGGGCCGGCGGCGACGATGAACAGCCGGACGAGGGCCCCGGTGCACGAGCCCGACGCGCTGTTGGTCACCCCCAGCCCCGAGTCGACCATAGGTGCCACGTCGAGGGGCGGGTCGCCGTAGGTCACGGCACCGACGCCCGGGTACGTGATCGACTGCGTGGCCCGGGTCACCAGGAACGCCGCCGACGCGTCGGGACCCGCGAACAGTCCGGTCGCCAGCGTGCCCGGCGGCAGGGTGGTCATGGCCGAGGGGACCACGGCGTTGAGCCCCGGGGTGCCGTCGCCCATCTGGCCGTAGTAGTCGCCGCCCCACCCCCACGGCACCCCGTTGGACGTCAGCGCGTACGACGAGTCCTGGCCGGCGGAGACCGACACGAACGTCGTGACGGGGGGCAGCCCGAGCGGTTGCACGGGCAGGTCGCTGTCGACGGGCTGGGTGGCGACCAGGGCCCAGGACAGCTGGCCGAACACGTCGGACCCCCAGGCGAACACCAGACCGGAAGTGGTGAGGGCCAGGCTGTGGGACCCGCCGGCGGCCACCGTGGCCACCGGGGTACCGGCCGGCATGGCCACCTGTTGGGGCGTCGACGCGTCCGTGGTGGTGCCCGTGCCGAGCTGACCGGAGGCGTTGAACCCCCAGGCCCAGACGCTGCCGTCGGTGGCGACGGCGAGACTGTGGGCCGTCCCCGCGGACACGGCCGTGAACGCCACCCCGGGGGGTGCGGTGACCGGCGTCGGGGTGCTCCGCGACGACGTGGTGCCATCGCCCACCTGGCCCCTGGTGTTGGCGCCCCATCCGAAGACCCGGCCGTCGCTGGCGAGCGCCAGACTGTGATCGCCGCCCGCGGCCACCGCGGTGAACGTGACCCCCGGCGGGGGGGTGACGGCCACGGGCACGTCGCTGCCCGTGGTGGTGCCGTCACCCAGTTGACCGAAGAGGTTCGCCCCCCAGGCCCAGGCCTGTCCCGACGACGTCAGGGCCAGCACATGGCCGTCTCCGGCGGACACCGCGGTGACGACGGCCGGCGGCGCGCCCGGCGGCGTGGGGATGGTGACCGGCATCGGCACCGTCGACCCGACCTGCTGGCCGTCGCCGAGCTGACCGAGGGACCCGGCGCCCCATGCGAAGACCTGGCCCGTGGTGGTGAGGCCGACCGTGAAGGCGCCCCCGGAGGCGATCGACGCGAACGACTGGCCGGCGGGTGCCGTCACCGCGGCCGGGAGGGTGACGCCCGTCATCGACCCACCGCCGACCGAGCCGGTGCCGACCTGTCCGGCGTCGTTGCCCCCCCATCCGTACAGCTGCCGGGAGGGTAGGCCGCCCCCGGCCAACAGCCGGGGCCCGGCGTGGGCACCCTGTCCGTGACCGGCCGTCGCCGGGGCACGACCGGCGTCGGAGTTGTCCATGTTCGGGACCGCGATGAAGCCGGCGGCCATCACCATGGCGGCGGCGGTCCCGATGAGCCACTTGCGGTACCCCGGTCCGAGGGTCCGGCGGAGCCCGGCCGATCGTCCGTGCGGAGGACGGCGGTACGTGCCGATGCCCTCGCCCTCTGGTTGCCCCACGCTGTCCCCCTGCCCAGGAGAGTCGGTGCGACGTCGAGAGGATCCGGTTCCGTGCGGAACCCCGGCCATCTCCACCGGGCCGTCGGGGCCCGTCGGTCGCACCATCGTTTCGCCAATTCTGGTTGGCGCCACGGTTCTCGTCAATATTGCCGATGTCGGCGGAATTCAGGTGCTGTGACCTGCACTTATGTGGATCCGTGGCCACCGGTGACCCGCAATTTCGGTCACGCTGAGGAGTTAAAGCACCACTCAGTGCATTCGATAGAACCACTCAATGTGGTTGAAAATAGGGCTGGGCGGCCAGACGGGCGAAGGCCTGGAGGCCCTCCGGCGTGAACTGCCAGTCGGCCAGCGGTCCCGGCGCATCGAAGTAGACGACAGCTTTGAATGCCGGCATGGCCGGCGCATCGGTCCCGATGCTGTCGAGGAAGGGCACCTGGGCCGACCCCGAGGCGCCCGTCTCCGCCACCATCATCGGCTTCCCCGAGGGGAGCCATGTCCGGTAGAAGGATGTGAACAGCGAGGCGAAGGTCTGGCCGCCGTCACGGTCGTAGCCGTCGACGCCGATCCAGTCCACGGCCGCGTCCCCCGGGAAGTACGGCGCCGGGTCGACCCCGGTCAACGCCGGGCACCATACGAAGGCGACGTTGGTGGCGCCGGCAGTGCGGAACAGCGCACGGATGTGGTTCCAGGCGCTGACGAAACCCGTCGGTCCGCCCATCTGGGGGTGGAGGGCGGCCAGGTTCATCTCCCAGCACCACCGCAGGAGCACCGGAGCGCCGTAGGAACGAAGGCTGGTCGCATAGGACGTGATCAATTGGTCGTCCGCACCGCCTGCCAGTGTGGCGACGTCGGGGCCGCAGCCCCAGTCGAGGAGGGGGGTCGAGCCGGCGCTCGCCACGGCCCGCAACGACGCCACCGGCGCCGGCCGGGCCCAGGGGGCGTAGATGTGCAGGAGGCCGAGCGGTCGGCCGGTGGCGGCCACGACGCTCGGCAGGGCGGCCTGTTCCTGTGCGAACGAGGGACCGTTGTCGCCGGCCTGCGGGTGGAGCCAGGCGCCGAGGTAGGCACCGGTGTTCGGCACGGCGGGCGGGACCCCTGCCGCCGCGGCGGTGGTGGTCGGGGTGGCCACGGCGGAGGTGGTCGGGGTCCCGGTGGCGCCCGACGGATGACCTGACGAACTGCACCCGGCGAGGAGCACGGCTCCGACGATGGCGAGCCCGACAGAGGAGCGGCGTCGTCCGGAGCGTGTCCAGAGGGGGGCGGCCATGGCCGTCGATGTTCCCACACGTGGGGACCGCCACGGACTCGCGGGCTCTCGGTTCCGGGGGGACGGACGGTTCCAGGGAGACGGCGGCGGGCCGTGGGTAGGATCGGCGCCCATGACCCCACCCGGCCTGCCTTCGCCTCCGCCCATCGGCGCCTCGGCTCTGCCCTCCGGCACCTACGAGGGGACGGTGGTGCTCGTCACGGGCGGCGGCACCGGGCTCGGCAAGTCGATCGCCACCGAGTTCGGACGGCTCGGCGCCTCGGTCGCGGTGGTCAGCAGGGACGAGGGGCACCGGGCGGCAGGTGTCGCCGCCGTCGAGGAGGCCGGAGGGAGGGGGCTCGGGGTGGCGTGCGACATCCGCGACTCCGATGCCGTCAGCGCGGCGTTCGACGCCGTCGAGTCCGGCCTCGGGCCCGTCGACCACCTCATCAACAACGCGGCCGGCAACTTCCCGGTACCGGCCGAGGACATGAGCCCGAACGCCTGGCGCACCGTGGTCGACATCGTGCTGAACGGGACCTACCTGTGCTCGCGGGAGTTCGCCCGGCGACGCATCCCCGCCGGCCTGGACGGCTCGATCGTGAACGTCGGCGCCTCCTACGCCTGGACCGGAGGACCGGGGTTCGCCCATTCGGCGGCGGCCAAGGCGGGGGTCAAGAACATGGTCGAGACGCTCTCCGTCGAGTGGGCGCCCTACGGCATCCGGGTCAACGGACTGGTGCCCGGCCTCATGCCCCACGAGGACGAGGTGGCGGCCATCGCCGCGGTGCCCGGCAAGTACGAGGGCCAGGACGACCGGGTACCCGCCGGCCGGGTCGGCTACCCCCGGGAGCTGGCCTGGGCCGCCACCTACCTCTGCTCCCCGTACGCCGCCTACATCTCCGGTCACTCGCTCGTCGTCGACGGGGCCAACTGGCAACGACGCCACACCGTGCAGCCCCCGTTCACCCCGATCCGCACCCAGCTCGGACGCGGCCCGTTCGGCGAGCCGGTCCCCCGCCCGTGACCCACGCGGCGACCGCCCGACCGACCGATGAACGACGGCCTGGACCCAACAATTAGCCTTCTCCTGTCCAGCAACGAGTCCGCAGTGGCACCGGCACCGGTGAGCTACTCAGCGACACCGAGTGGGACTCGGTCCGCCCTGAGGTGGGCGGTCCGATGGCGCTCATGAACGATGCCCGGCCGGAGCGGACCACCGGGACCGGCGACAGCCGGTGGCGGTGGCGACCGGCGGTGGCGACAACCGGCGGTGGCGACAACAGGGACCGGACCCATCAGGAACCGAACTGAAGCGGAGGAAGCCCATGAACGATCCAGACGACGCCAGGAAGGCGACGGACACCGCAGGCCGTAGCCGCGGACGACCGGCCCGCTCGAGTGGTACCTACACGCTCGGAGCCGGCACGCCGGCCGCCCGTACCGTGCACCGCCTCGGATTCGGGGCGATGCAGCTCACCGGACCCGGCGTCTGGGACGAGCCGGCGGACAGGGCCGCCTGCATCCGGGTCCTGCAGAGGGCCGTCGAGATGGGGGTCGACTTCATCGATACGGCCGACTCCTACGGTCCCGAGGTCAGCGAACGCCTGATCCGCGAGGCGCTCCACCCCTACCCCGACGACCTGGTCATCGCCACCAAGGCCGGGCTCACGCGCCAGGGTCCGGGACAGTGGCTTCCGGTCGGACGGCCGGAGTATCTGCGTCAGCAGTGCGAACTCAGTCTCCGTCGCCTCGGGCTCGAGCGCATCGACCTGTTCCAGCTCCACCGAATCGACCCCTTGGTCCCCTCCGCCGAGCAGTTCGGACTGCTGGCCGACCTGGTGGCCGAAGGCAAGGTGGCCCAGGTCGGCCTGTCCCAGGTCGGGGTCGAGGAGCTCGCCGAGGCTCAGGCGGTGGTCCCGGTGGCCAGCGTGCAGAACCTCTTCAACCTGACCGACCGCTCGTCGGAGGACGTCCTGGAGCGCTGCCAGGCCGAAGGTCTGGGCTTCATCCCCTGGTTCCCGATCGCATCGGGCCGGCTGGCCGTCCCGGGCGGGCCGGTCGACGACGTCGTGCGGGACACCGGTGCCACACCGTCCCAGGTGGCCCTGGCCTGGTTGCTGCACAAGTCGCCGGTCATGTTGCCCATCCCGGGGACGAAGTCGGTGGCCCACGTGGAGGAGAATTGCGAGGCGGCCACGCTTGTCCTCACCGACGCCCACATGGCGGCGTTGGACGCCGCCGCATAGGGACGAGTGCCTGGCGCCGCCGGGTCCCCCCTACGAGCGGGTTCCGTACCCGATCAGCCGGGTTCCCTACCCAGCGAGCAGGGTCCCCGACGCGTTGCCGGCCACGATCGGCTTGTTGAGGGCGATGTTCCCGGTCGAGCCCGCAAATTGCGCGTCGCCGAACGAGAAGATCCCCCCGTCGGAGGCCACCAGCCAGTAGCCCAGCGAGTCGGGGCTCGACATCATGCCCACGATCGGCTTGGCCAGAGGCTTGCCGCCCATGGAGCCCTGGAAGACGGCGTCGCCGAAGGAGAACATGCCGCCGTCGGAGGCGACCAGCCAGTAGCCGCCGCCGTCGGCCGTGGACGCCATGCCCACGACCGGCTGGTTGAGGTGCTGGGCGCCCATGGAGCCCTGGAAGACGGCGTCGCCGAAGGAGAACATGCCGCCGTCGGAGGCGACCATCCAGTAGCCCTTACCGTCCGGCGTGGACGCCATGCCCACGATCGGCTGGTTGAGGTGCTGGGCGCCCATGGAGCCGAAGAAGGCGGCGTCGCCGAAGGCGAATATGCCGCCGTCGGAGGCGACCAGCCAGTAGCCCTTACCGTCCGGCGTGGCCGCCATGCCCACAATCGGCTTGTTGAGGTGCTGAGCGCCCATGGAGCCGAAGAACGAGTCGTTGCCGAAGGTGAAGATGCCGCCGTCCGTCGCCACCATCCAGTAGCCCAGACCGAGCGGATCGGTCGCCGCACCCACGATCGGCTGGTTGAGCGGCTTGCCGCCCATCGAGCCGAAGAAGGGCAGGGTTCCCGGAAACGTGAACACACCGCCATCGGAGGCGAAGAGCCGGTAGCCGCTCTCGAGCGGGATGGCGTTGCTCAGGAGGGAGCCCGTGGCACTGGACTGGCTCCCGACCAGGAATTCGTTGACGAGCAGGCCCGGCGTCAGGACTGCGTTTTGGATAGAGGCCACCGTGTTCGAGCCGGCGTGGTTCTTGACGATGATCTTGACGTTGCCTCCAGGCACGTCGACCGGGATCGCGGTTCCGTCATTGGCCAGGGGCGTGGTGTTGGCCCAGCTGAAGATCTGGCTGCTGTTGACGGTGACCGTGACGGTGATGTCCACGGGGCCGCCCTCCGCAGTGTTGCGGAAGACCATGCGGGACTGACCTGCAGGTGCCGGGGTCAGGTCGTTCAGGAAGCCACCGACCGTGGGATTACCGGTGGCGTCGAGGTAGACGAGGGAAGTCACGTCCCCACCGGTCGGGATGGTGACGTTACCGCTGGCACTGGCGCCGCCGGTCGCGGTGACGGCATACGTGGCCGGTGCGATGTTGCCGAAGTTGAAGTCACCCTCATTCAGCGTGAAGGGGGTCCCGGCTCCGACGGTGACGGAGACAGTTGCCGCCGGGATCGTCTGGAAGACCGAGAGGAAGCCGTTGCCGGTCGGCAGGCCGAAACCGACGTGGGGCGTCACGTGGACGGTCTGGCCGCCCATCGAGTTGCCGTGGATGACCGACGCACGGTCCGGCGCCGACGTCGGACCGGCGACGGCCGGACCTGTTCCCAGCATCGACACCATCCCGACGAGGAGTGCCCCGGCACCACCTATCGATGCGACGCGCCGCACCATCACTGCTGTCCGCTTCATGGTTCCCCGCTTCCTGCGATCCGTCGGCCGTCATCGACACCGAGCGAGCAATAGTACCCCGACCAGGGCGCGTTACGTCCACATTCTCTGGGTGGACATGAGATCGTCGGCCGATGCGACCACCCGGAGAGACGTCGGGAAATTGCCGAGCCCATCGGCAGCCCAGCGTCAATCGGGCCTCATCGAAGGCCGTCGGCACCAACGTCTGACTGCCGCCGGTCGGCTGGATCAGGCGCCAGCCTCCATGTGGATCAGACGCCTGCCTCCCTGTGGATCAGGCGCCAGCCTCCCTGTGGATCAGACGCCTGCCTCCATGTGAGGATTCCCGTCGGACTCCGCCCAGCTACCGAGCAGGTCCGTCAGCCCGCACGCCTCCAGCAGCTCGGTGACCAGGCCTTCGCCGAATGGTGGACCCCAGGGGACGGACACCTCGAACACCGGGACCGCGGCCGCCACCCGTCCGACATCCTCGAACTGTCTGCGCAAGTAGTCCGTGGCGCGCCAGCCCTCGATGCGTTGGTAGCGACCGAGTACGAGACTCGCCTCACCGACGCCCAAGCGCCGGGCGGACACGTGGGGACTCTGGCGATCGGGGTGGGGGACCACGACGGCGGCCAGGGGAACCCGGTCACGGATCGTGGCGGGTGGTGAAACGGCGTGGCGTTGGTCTTCGGTACCCCTCACCGTGACATCCGTCCAGAACCGGTCGATCAGCGACACCGACCCCTCCCGCAGCCGGAGCTCGGTGCCCGACGGGAGGCAGAAGACAGCATCTCCATCCACGTCGCCTGAGCCGAACTCGACGGGGAGTACGTCGTCGGTCACCAGCGTTCCACCGGAGGCGCAGAACATGGCCGCCATGGTCGACTTCCCCTGGCCGGACTGGCCGACGAACGCCAGTGCCCGACCGTTGAGGTCGACGGCACTCCCGTGGAGGACGAACCGGCCGGTCAAGCTCAGGATGAACGCGGTGATGGTCCCGGGGATGATGATCGGCAACAGCTCCGGGCGGCCGCCTTCGTAGGGGTGGCACACGACCCGCGACAGGTCGGCGCTGAACTCGAAGTCGCCGACGCTGCCCATACGCCCGACGATGGCGTCTCCCACCCGGCAGAACGTGTAGAGCGGGTATTCGTCGATGATCAACTCGGCGATGATGTCCTCGGACGGCCGTGCCGTCGGCGGAGTCCGCTCCTCGCCCAGCTCGATGCGAACATCAGCGGTGACGGGGTCGCCATCGGTCGCACGCGGCGCCGAAAGGGGCACTTCCGACGCCACACGGAGCCCGGAACACTCGTAGACCTCCATCAACGCCCTGTTCATCACCTTGGCAATACT
>Ga0209698_10008572_pt1 | contig 10546 bp, 8 predicted proteins | sample LitLauG_LLR_2012_FD_187203 | JGI IMG/M metagenome (GOLD analysis project Ga0209698, IMG submission 187203) | Freshwater sediment microbial communities from Pennsylvania, USA - Little Laurel Run_MetaG_LLR_2012 (SPAdes) (version 2) | ecosystem: Environmental > Aquatic > Freshwater > Creek >... | reverse complement strand
GATGATGACGCCGTCGGCGGGCGCTACCAGCGACGTGAAATCCCGCTGGGTACGGGCCCGGGCGAGCGCGGCGTCGGCCGCTTCGCGATCAGCGCGGGTGCGATCGAGTTCGCCCTGGGAAATGAAGCCGCGGCGCAGCAGATCCTGCGTGCGCTCGAAGTTCTCCGTGGCGTACCGGGCGCGTGCCGCCTGTTCGTCCACGGTGCTGCGCAGGTCCGTGTCGCTGATCCGTGCCAGCACCTGCCCTTTGTGCACAGCACTCCCTTCGTCCGCCGCCAGCTCTGCAAGCGTTCCCGAAACGCGCGGAGAAATGGGCAGCATGACCGCAGGTTCCACGGAACCCGTGGCATAAATGGCCTCGACTGCCGTTGCCCTGGTGGCTTGCGTTACTTGTACCGTAGCCGCACCCAGTCGCCAGTAAACGGCCAAACCGACGGCCGCGAGTGCGGCGGCGGCGAGCAATGAATTTCGGAAACGCTTGGTAATTCGCATAGGTTCCGCAGAAATGGTAACTCCCGCCGCCGCCGATTCCGGACACGGGATGGTTGGGGCTGGAACCGTGGACGGAAAACACGGACCGCGCCGGGTTACGGTATTGCGCGGTGTGTCCGCGGAGATTCCGCCGATATTCCACAGTGCATCCGCGCAATCCCGCAGAGCGATTTTGCCTGCGATTGACGGCACGCAAAAAACCATGTCCTCATGCCCGGCAACGTATCCGTATTTTCGACGAATAGTCGGTAATCCGTTTTTCTGTCCGGCCGGGACAGGCGCTGGGGTATAAATGATGCACTGCCACCACGCTTCTCGCCGTATTAGACAGCCACTTTGGGATTTACCTTGACGAGGCCCTTTTCGTCCGCGGCGTGACACGCCCGGCATTCGCACGCATGCTTGCACCCGCTGCCGGCTCTCAGGATGGGAATCACTTTGGAAATTGCGGAGTTCACGCATGAATAGCCCGGTCGCACGGCCGGCCGTCGGCATGCGCAGTGCGCTCTCCGTGGTCAAGTTTGCCGAGACCGTGCTCGACCCCATCGTGATTGTCCTATGGCTGATCGCCTTTGCCATGTCCCTGCGCATGGGTCTTGAGGCTCGCGTGGTTACCTCTGTGGTCGTGGTGTTCGCGCTCACTTTCCCCGGCAATGTGCGCTTCACCGACGGCCTCCTGGTGGTCCTGCGCAAGTGCCTGGTCAGCTCGCTCGCAGTACTGGCAGGTCTCTCGCTGCTGGCGCTTGCATCGGGCGGACTGGAGACCAGCGATGCCGACCAGATGTTGAAGTGGTTCGTCCTGCTGCCGGTGCTGCTGTTTGCGGCCCATGTGCTGTTGCGGTTTCTGGTGCCGCGCGTGTTTGCGCGGGCGCGCGCCGAAACCACCGTGGTGGTGTGCGGCGTCAACGATATCGGCTCGGCGCTGGCGGCACAGTTCCAGGTCAATCCGTATTACGGGGTGAACTTCGTCGGTTTCTTCGATGACCGAAAACGCGAGCGGATGACCAATCTTGGCGACCAGGAACTGCTCGGTACCTTCGACGACCTGGGCGACTACGTCCGGAAAAACCGGATCGACCGCATCTACCTCGCCCTGCCGATGGCATCGCAGCCACGCATCGTGAAGATGCTCGAAGATCTGAAGGACTCGACGGCGTCCATCTATTTCGTGCCCGACATCTTCGTCACGGATGTGATCAACGGGCGCTTCGAATCGGTCGCCGGGATGCCCGTCGTGGCGGTACGGGATACCCCCTTTGCGAGCGTCGTGAACAGCGCCGTCAAGCGCCTGGAGGATATTCTGCTCTCCGCAATCGCCCTGGTGCTGCTCTCCCCCGTGCTGCTGGCCATCGGCATCGGCGTGCGCTTGAGCTCGCCGGGTCCGGCACTGTTCCGCCAGCGCCGCTACGGCCTCGACGGCCGCGACATCGTCGTCTACAAATTTCGGACCATGACCGTTGCCGAGGATGGCGACGGCACGTTCACCGCGGTCAAGAAAGGCGACGCCCGGGTGACAGCTTTCGGCAATTTCCTGCGCCGGACCTCGCTGGACGAACTTCCCCAGGTGATCAACGTCCTGCAAGGCCGCATGAGCCTGGTGGGCCCCCGGCCGCACGTGAAGGCGCAAAACGAACAGTTTCGCAAACTCATTCCGGGTTACATGTTGCGCCACAAGGTCAAACCGGGAATAACGGGACTGGCTCAGGTGCGAGGGTTCCGGGGTGGCGACGACCTCGATTCCATGACCAAACGCATCACCAGCGACCTCGAATACCTGCGCAAATGGACCCTGAGCCTGGACTTGATCATCCTGGCACGAACGGTTCTGCTCCTGCTAGGGGACCGCAAGGCCTACTAGAGAAGAACCGGGAAGGCCCGGACTGCCCTACGGCTGCGCCTGCGCTGCGGACGCACGCCGCTGCTGCGTTGTGCCGGCTGGCGCACAGACGTCCGGCAATGGTCAAGGTAACGTGAACCCGGATTTGCCGAATTGGTCGATACCGTATTTTGCGGTGCGATTGATTATGTGTTGCTATGAAACAACATCGCAAACACTACTGCTATGTACCCACCCCCAGGTTCGCCGCAGCGAATCGCATATAATTGGTATATGACTTACAAAATCGAAAGCTTTTCTTTACAAGCGTCGCAATAAATACCGCTTTTAAGCTATTCAACGTAAAATAAAGTTCCCGAGTTTGGGTATGTATGTGTAACCTGCAGTGCAGCAAATCGGTTTTTGATGTGACTTGTCGTAAGGTGTAACCAGGGGGCGGGAATGAAGACCAAACGCGTCGGTAAGGCCCTGGCAGGGTTGGCGTTTGTATTCGCCACGTCGCTTTCCCAGGCACAGCCCGGAGGTGCGACACCAGAACTGGCGGCTACGAGCGCCGCAAGCGTCGCAACACATGAGACCGACGCACACGGCGTAGCGCTCCGACCATCGCAGGAGCGCATCCGCAAGGGTCACCGCGATATCGCGCGCGTGCCGGGAGCCATCGTAACGACCCCCGTCGCGTATCCGGCAGCCCCGGCGCCAGCAATGCTGCGCGGCGAACATAACGGCGAGCTCAAGGGCTGGGTACTGTTGCTGATGGGTGCCTTCCTGATAGCCACCATCTTCCAACGCCGCTACCAGGCCATATCCGACATCTGAGCTTCGTGGGAACCGGTGCGGCGACGGAGCATGCGTACGCTCGTGTCCGCGGTCAGTGTTTTTCCTGACGATCGGGCGGAGCGATCACCGGAAGCACGGCTTTGTCGCGAAAGCGCTTGATCAGAAGTGCCGAGTGCACCAGTAGACCGCGCAGGCTCCAGTTGGGCGCGTTATACGACCAGACTCCGGTGATCAGCGGCTTGAAATTGCGGGCCCACAGTGGCTCATTGGCCAGGCTGACAGTGTCGATCTGGGCATCGTCGCATGCCTGGCGGATGACGCGGTCGAGCAGGAGGTTGCCGGGCGCGAAACCGGCATGGGCGTTGCTGAATCCGATCTTGAGAATGTTGAGCGTGCGTCCAATTTGCAGGCAAAACTGGCCGGCGACAGGTTCATCTCCGTGCCACAGCAGGTTTACCACGCAGGCGCCGCTTGGAGCGAATTCCCGTACGAGTTCGCGGTAGAAAGCCAACATGGCGGGTTGACATCGGATAGCAGAAGCGGTGCCACCCGATCCCTTCCAGCCGGAAGCTTCGATGTCGATGAACACATCGAACGCACCTGCCGTTTCGCCGTCAGGCCGGTACGTCCGGTGATGCAGTGGCGCAGTTTCCTCAGCACGGCGCGACAGGCGGCGCAGGTTGCGCTTGAAAGTTCCCGCCATGGCGTGCGTTGCGTGGTCGTAGTCGCGGCTGGTGTCGAAATACGCGCTGCCGTCGTAGCGCAGCGCTAGGGCGCCCCGCGGCAGGGAAGAACGAGCGGAAAAGGCGATAGCGGAGTCTTCGGGCACCTTGCGCAGGCGCAGTTCATCCCAGGAAAGCAGATCCTGGCTGCGCAACCAGCGAGCGAGTTCATGCAGAAGATGCCGGTTATCGTCGGTCTGCGCGAATACGAAGTCCGATAACTGCAGTTCGCCGTCGTCGATGGTGCCCAGCAGGCAGGGATGCAGCGACCTGAGGTGATAGTTCTGGAATTGCAGCGGGAACACCGCGATCAGGTGGGAGCCGCGGCGCGCGGCGACAAACCAGATTTGGTCCGGATCCGACTTGCAGGAGGCAAGATAGGCGCGGTACCACTGCGGCAAATGCATGAAACGCAGGGCCGGAAGGGACTCGGCCAGCGCCAACCATTCGACCGCCAGTTGCTCCAGCCCCGGCAGTCCCTGGAGGGCCTTGAATTCGAGCGGACCGTCGTCCTGGTTGGCTGCGATGGACAATGTTTCCCTGGTCATGGGAGCTTCCGCGACACTACCACGGCCCTCGCCACCGGGCATGGGACGTACACGACGGCGTACGTCCGTCCTGGGTTCTGCTTCAAGCGTGCTATGGGTCACGATGATTCCGGGGAACGGCCGTCCAGGTGAACGGTACCTGCATGAAAGCATCAACGCACCGGCCACTCCTTGCGCGCCAGCAAGCCGGGGCAAAAGAAATGCGAGGAACGAAGCTATCCCGGTGTAGTGCCCAAAGTAGCGCGATCACGTTACCAGCCTTTACAGTGCCAGCATAGCGCTCAGCGCACACGGCGTTGACGCGAAGTGCCCAGGAGAAGCAGCGGTATTCACGACTACAATCCTGGCACGGCTGGGCGTGACCATCGCCTAAAAAAACGGCGTGGCGGTGGCAGGCTGGCAAACGTATTTCCAGGAACCCATAATGACAGCAAGCATGCTTCGCGTCTTAGCCGCGGCGGTGGCACTCATCGCGCTGTCGCCTGCCATGAGCCCTGCGCAGGAGCCCGCGCCAACCGGCAGCGCAGCGGCGGACATACCCGCATACCGTATCGCTCCGGGCGACATGATCCGCGTCTCGGTTTACCAGAGCCCCGACCTCACCCTGGAAACCCGCGTGGATGAGACGGGCGCAATCTCCTACCCGCTCGTCGGTGCCGTCGTGGTGGGTGGGTCCAGTGTCGCCGCCGCTGAAGAGAAAATTGCGAAATTGCTGCGCGACGGTGGCTTCATGGTGGCGCCGCATGTCACGATCGCCGTCCTGCAAGTGCGCGGCAGCCAGGTCACGGTACTGGGCCAGGTGGCCAAGCCCGGCCGCTTTCCGCTCGATTCCACTGATGCGCGGCTCACCGACCTGCTGGCGCTGGCCGGCGGGGTATCGCCCACCGGCTCCGATGTGGTGGTGTTGACGGGCACGCGCAATGGCAAGCCCATACGCCGGGAAATCGACCTGCAGAACCTCGCCGCGGAGGGCGATGCATCCGGAAACGTGCGCTTGGAAGCCGGCGACATGATCTATGTGAACCGGGCACCCACTTTCTACATCTATGGTGAAGTGCAGAAGCCGGGGTCCTACCGCCTGGAGCGGGGCATGACCGTGCTGCAGGCGCTGGCCACGGGCGGCGGCCTCACGCCCAAGGGCACGCAGCGCGGCCTCACCATCCACCGGCGCAGGGCCGACGGCAGCATGCAGGTGATAGAGCCCAAGCTGGACGACGCCCTGGAGGTGAACGACGTGCTGAACATCCGCGAAAGCATGTTCTAGAACTAGTTGAATTCCGGCCGCTCCGCCACGGCGTCCTTCACCAGTTCATTGATATCGCACGATCGGTAGTGGCGCTTGAGCACATCGTCCGCATGTGCTCGCCACTGCTCCGGACTGCGTTCATGCAGGAAGCGCTGCAGGGCAGGCTTGAGCGTGTCGGTGGCATACGGCAGGAAATCGACATCCGGCACGAGGTTGGTGCCGCGCACGCCGAAGTGCGTGGAGATCACCGGCAGCCGCGCTGCGAGGTATTCGAACAGCTTGACGTTGGAACCCGAACCGCGTGTGATCGGATTGAGGCCGGCATCGGCCGCGGCGAAGTACGGCAGCACCTCGGGCACCGGACCCGTGGCGATGAACGAACCGTCGCGCAACGGCGCCGGCGCCATGGACCCCAGTGCGAGGAAGTAAATGCGGTTCTGCTGGAGGAAGGTGGACTCCACGCGGCAAAACGCCTTGAGTTCCTCGAGCGACTCCAGGTTGGGTCCATACCGGCTGCCACTGAAAACCAGGAGGCGGTCTTCTTCGGTCAGGCCCAGGCCGGCGCGTATGCGCTCGCGGTCGCCCGGCACGGCAACGTAGTTGCGGCAATCCACGCCACAGCGGATGTACGGCAGCTTGAGGCTGCCAGAAGCATCGTGGGCGCGGAAAAAATCACGGTCTTCCTGCGCACATACGAAAATGTCGCGGTAGCGCCCGGGCGCAGCCTGCTCGACGCGCTCCATCCAGCCGGCGAAGCGCCGCTCCATGGGGCTGCCCTGCTGGAACAGGCGGAACTCCAATTCATGGCTCACCATGAACCAGGGCTTGCCGCTCCAGGGGCCCGGAACCGGCGGACAGAAGGGAAAGTCGGAAATGATGATGTCCGCCGTGCGCAGTTCTTCCTTCAGGCGCCGGGGTACCAGGCCACGACGCAGCATCTCGAACTGGCCAATGCGCGGCAGGCCAAGCCGGCGGTACAGGGTCTGCAGCAAGCCGTTGCCCGCGCCCAGATGGGTCTCTTCGACCAGCCCGGGCTCGATCTCCACGCGGCGGATCGTATTGCCCAGCCACGCGGCCAGCGTGTAATCCTCGCGCCGGCCGGCCAGGCAGTAAACCAGCACAGGGTGGCCCATGCGGGCCAGCGCGCGCGCGATCGTGGTGGAGTGGACATTTCCGCCCGTGCTCGGCGGAAAGATGCGATACCCACAGAGCATCAGGATTTTCTTCTTGCTGTTGATCATGACGCGACGCCGGCGGTAGGAGAGTCGGATTCGGCCATGCGTATCTCGCGCAAGGAGAGCGCAAGGAAGCCGAGAATATTGAATGCCTCTCCGGCCAGCACGCCCAACAGCGCACCGACGACGCCAAACATGCGCATGCAGACGTAGCCTATCGTCAGCGAGAGCACGGCCGTGACGAGGGTAAGCCACGCCATGATGCGCCAGCGACCACGGCCCGCCGGGAGAAACAGCATCTGGTCGCGAACCGCCATCAGCAGGAAAATGGCGCTCCACATCAGCAGCAGGGTATCGCGGTGTTCGAACTGCCCCTTGATGACATGCGCGAAAACCCAGTTACGCGCGAACCACATCACGGCGAAATAGGTCAGCGCCAGCCCGGCGATGCCGGCGGCCAGTCCGCACAGGCGGTGGAAGACTGCCCGCACCGGATACTCCTGCAACCATTTGGAAACCGTGGGGAAGGTCATGGAGCCGATGCCAGAGGCCATGAGGTTGACCGGCATCATGAGCAGGCGCGTTGCCGATACGGCGGCAACCGGCGTGACGCCCAGGATGCTGGCGACAAGGTAAATGTAGCCTTGAGAGAAAGTCCAATGGATGGCCGATCCGACCACTGCCCAGATGCCCATGGGCGCGATCTTGTCGAGCACGTCCGGTGAACCCTGGGGATTCCAGCCTTCATGGCGCCAGACCATGGTCGAGAGCAGCCAGCCCCCCACGGCTGCGGCCAAGGCCAGGCCGAAGGCCGCGCTCATCGCAGGCGTGGCCGTTTGCGTCGCAAGGTAGGCGCTGCCGACCAGCAAGCTCACGTAGACGATGTCGACCTTGAGGGCCTGCCCCGGCAGCCGGTAGGCCTGCAGCACCATGCGGAAATACTCGCGATACAGCGTTGTCACCGCCGCCACGATGGCGGCGAACACGATGAGGGCAACGCTGCCGCGGACGACATCGACAAACCAGAGCAGAGCGAGCACGCCGATACAGCCCGCGGCAAAGAGCAGGATGCGCCAGCGCTGTTCTCGCAACGCGCCACCGATAAAATCACGGCGCCCGTCGCGGTCCTCGGAGGTAAAGCAACGGACCATGGCCGGGCTGACGAAAGCCGACTGCAGGCTGGATAACAGCAGCACGGCCGTGACGATGAGTACGTAGTAGCCGTATTCCTCGGCCGGCGTGCGCCGGATGAGCAGCAGGCCGACGGCGAAATTACCCGCTGACAGCAGGCCCTGGCTGATCACCGCATTGCTGAGCATGCGGAGAAAGTCCAGCTTGTGCGCCAGGCGCATCAGGGCCGGGCCCCATGCATGCCGGTGGTTTCCTGAAAGCGGTGCAGCGCGGGTGGGGACAAGCGCTGCTGCTCCCCGTGCGGATACATGGTGTGATAGGGTTTCACGATGCGGTGCGAGCAACCGGAAATCACGTTGCCCCTGCCGGGACGCGGCATGGACTCCGGATCGTTGGTGGCGATATTAGCATCGGCGCCAGCCTGGCCTATGCTCGGCGACGACGGATGAACTTCGGAAAAGCGGGTGTTCGATGACGGCCCTTGCAGGATGGATCATCATTTGCACGGTTTTTTGCTTCGTGAGCGCGGCGCTGCTCTGGCCGGCCTACCGGCGCATGCGCCATCATTTTTCCCGGGCGCAGCAGGCCCGCCGGGCCTACGCGCTGGCAATCGTTGGCTGCAGCGTCACGCTGTGGTACCTCGTTCCGCTGCTGGTCCATGTCTTGTTCGGCCGAACCGCGCATTGACCATGCTTGCGGGGAGACGACGCGGAAATCGACGGGAGCGGCGCTACTTCAGGTGATCGGCCAGTCGCAGCGCCAGCGCGACGATGGTGAGTGTCGGATTGGCCTGACCGGCCGTTGTAAAGACCGAGCTGCCTGCCACGAAGAGATTGCGCATGCCGTGGACGGCGCAGTTGCGGTCGGCAACGCCCTCGCGCGGGTCCTCGGCCATGCGGGTAGTGCCGATGTAGTGGTAGGTCTCCTTGAGTGCGTCGGATAGAGGCACGCGCTCGTCCTCGGTCCAAGGTTCGAGACGGCATCGGCCGATATCCAGGCGCGCGAACTCGGCGCCGATCAGGCGGGTAAATGCAGCAGCCGTGCGGCGCTCCAGGTCGCCGATCCGCCAGTCGGCCTTCACACGACGCAGGCCCAGCGCGTCGCGTTCGGCGCCCAGCAGTATGCGGCTGTCGGGGTCCGGTGCCTGCTCGATATCGAGAAGTATCGTTGCCGAACGCGACGGCAGCCCGGCAGCGCCCTCCAGCGCCAGGGAACGGCCGGACGAGATCCGGTGCGCGAGGCTGTGCGCGAACGCGCCGAGGTCGCCCGCCACGTGGGCGACCTTCTCACCCATGTCGGGCGCCCAGTGTCCCGCTTTGAGCGAGCGCCAGATGTCCTGCGCCGCCGTTACCCCGGAATCCGGGTCGCCCAGATACTGCAAGACCGCGCTGCAGTTGAGCAGGCCCTGGCGTTCCTGCTCCTGCGGCGCCAGCGCCAGACCCACTTCGACGCTAACGCCGTCGCTGCCGCGCAGGATATTGAACTGGTCCTGCGTGCGTGACAGGAGCCGCGGACTCATGATCAGCCCCGAGGGTCCGCGCGAGTGCTGCATGAAATAGCGCCCGACACGGTCGTGCCGGTTGCCAAAGCCACCGCCGTTCTGCTCGGCTCCCAGCAGGAGGAGGCGCGCGTTCTCGATACCGCCACAACACAGCACGTAGTTCCTGGCGGTCACGGTCGCGGTGACGCCGTTGAGCGACTTCACCGTGACACCGCGGACCAGATCGCGCTCGGCATTGCTGGCAAAGCCGGTGAAGTTCGCGTGCAGCAGCGTGCGGATATTGGGTGAATCGCGCAGCTCCTGGCGATAGGCAAGGCCCCAGTTCCAGACGCCGCCGTCCTGCATGACGGGCGCGTAGTGCCACAGGAAAGGCCGCAGCCAGTCCGCATTGACCTCGGGCAGGCTCAGCTTGAGCCGCTCGGCCAGGGTCCGTGCGTCGTCCAGCCACGGCGCCGCAAAGCCCGCCACCTCGCGTGCCCGTACGTAGTACGGTTCGAGGTCCGCGCGGCTGATCGGCCAGCCGCTGTGCGGTATCCACTCGCGCCGCTGGAAATCCAAGGCATCGAGCGGGGCGCAGCGACCGCCCCAGTGGTTGGTGGAGCCACCGAGAAAACGCAGCCGGCCAACTTCGAAATCAACCGCGACGCCCGCGTTCTCGCCGGCATACAGCGCTTGCGATTCGGGTTCGTATTCGAGCCCGCCGCCTTCGATCAGGCAGACCTGCAAGGGACCGGCAGCCAGTTCGCGCGCGATGGTGATGCCGGCAGCGCCCGCACCGATCAGGCAGACGTCGGCGTGGATGGTGGTTCCACCCGGAAGTTGCCGCAGGTCGTCGATCATTCGGGCGCGGACAGGTAAGCCAGGGCGCAGATGCGTGCTTCGCTGCGTGCCAGGAGCCAGCCATCCAGGACAACCACGTCATGCTGACGCCAGTCACGGGCGATGGCTGCAAGAAGTGCCGCTGGCAGCGGCACTGCTCCATCCGTTACCAGCAGGCGCAGGAGCAAGCCGGGGTCGCGCTCCAGAGGATGCGCAGCAAGGTACGTGGCGCCCTGGCGCGCGAGCGCCGCCCTGTCCCCCAGCGCATCGAACATGCTCGCGTCAAGTACGGTCG
>Ga0209698_10008570_pt1 | contig 10547 bp, 6 predicted proteins | sample LitLauG_LLR_2012_FD_187203 | JGI IMG/M metagenome (GOLD analysis project Ga0209698, IMG submission 187203) | Freshwater sediment microbial communities from Pennsylvania, USA - Little Laurel Run_MetaG_LLR_2012 (SPAdes) (version 2) | ecosystem: Environmental > Aquatic > Freshwater > Creek >... | reverse complement strand
ATCTTCGAGAAGTCAAGCTTGTTGTGGCAAGCCTCTTGCGCGGCGGCGAGGTCGGCTCCCGACCAATCGCGATCGTCGGCGGCAAGATCGGAATAGCACTCGCGAGCATAGCGACGAATGCCGTGATCTTCGTGATAGGTGTAGAATCGAGCGAGATCGCCGAGCTTCGCCTTCGTGCCGGCGGCCAGCGAGCATCGGCCGTCGCAGTTCGGGCACATGGTCGGGCCGGACGCAATCAGCGCGTCGTGCAATTCGTCGAGTTCGGCCTGCTTCAGCGGCTCGAACCGGCGCGCGGCATCGGCGTTTTCGACCGTCTGGTCCTGGTTTCGCATCGTCACGCACGACGCTGAAAATCGTTCGTCGGTCCAGATCGCTTGCAAGAGACCCTGAGCAGGCGTCAGCTTTTTGGCCTTCAACGAAGGGACCCGCTCCTGGGTGATCTTGAGCGCCTGTCCGCCGATCTGCTTCATCGACACCAGGCCGATGTTCGCCTTGTGGCAAGCGTCGAGCGCCTTGTTCAGGGCCGAATCCCTATCGAGCCAGGGGCTGAACTTGAGCATGATCACATCAATGAAACCGCCGGTGGCGGCGTTCTGAATCTGTTCGGCGATCGACGCGTCGTGGGTCGAAAACCCGACGAACTTCACCTTGCCCGTCTTCTTGATCTTCTCAACGGCCGCCTTCATCTCCTTGCTCTTGGGCCAGTCTTTCTTCGCCGTATCGAGCCCGTGATAGAACAACAAGTCGATGTAATCCGTGCCGAGATGATCGAGTCTTTGGTCGATCCTCTTGAGCATGTCATCGGGACTGCCGACGCCGTCTTTGGTTGCAAGGAAGATCGTCTTGCGAACCTCGGGTTGAGCGGCGAACCACGATTTGAAAACGCTCTCGGCGTTTCCATAGCTTTCGGCGGTATCAAAATAGCGCACGCCTTCGCGATACGCATGCCGAAGCAGTCGCTCAAGCGAGGACGCGATCCCAACGGTTCCTTGATTGAGCATCGTCACGCTCACGCCGGTCTTCCCCAGAACTCGCGTGGGAAGCACCGGCTTGTTTTGAATGGGTTTGGCGTCGCCTTTCGGCTCCTGAGCGTTCGAAACGCCTGACGCCAGGCCCGCCGCGGCGGTGGCCGCTACTCCCGCCTGAAGGAATCCGCGACGATCCACTGAGTTCGAACACGAGTCCGACATTCCTCGACCCTCCCGTATTGCATCGACGAAGAGTTTAACCGAACCTCACGACCGGTCCGCCAAAAAGTTCGGTTCCTCAATTCCCAAAACCCGAACTCATCAGAGCATCCCGAAGCGGCCGGGTCAAGAACGAGCGGGGATTGCACGGCAGTCGCGGAGTATTATATTTCGTGGTTGCTTCCAGGGAATCAGCCTAGATCCGGCCGAGGGAAATCCCCGGGCGATTTGAATGGCCCAGATGCCGGACCGGGCTGTGTTGCTCAGCGAACCGATGAGCGCCGGCGAGTTCGCCGCGTTCAATCGCATGTTTTAACCATTGAGGATCGCAACACATTCGGATTTATTAACAACATCAAATTAATATGAGCTTACCTGTGTAACATGAACGAAACTCACGACTGATGTGCAATCGAGTGCGATTCTTGAAGAGGCGAACCCCGGAGTGCCACACACGGCGGTCTTTTCGCGATGCCGGCGTGGTCGACCCAATATAAATCATGGTCTCATCAATTACAGCTGGTGTCGGCGGTGCCAAGAGTCCTGTCAAACGAATCACCCCTGCTTGCAAACAACGCCATTTACTATTTCTTTGCAGTTCAGGGCTGAGACGCGTTTGGAGTCCTCCGCGTCCTTTCAAAGTCCGTCTACAAAACTTTGCAGTCGTCTATTGTGATCAGTACGTATGGTCGCTTAAGATTATCCAAGTTGTTCTGAATCTCTCGCGCACGGGTAATGGTCGCGGGAGATGTGGAACGACAAGGAACAGGCCGGCTCACCTCTCTTGGTCCATCCTTCCGCCAGTGTTTCACTACGAAAACGTTCGGTTCTCCACTCCAGATCCCCAAGAAGTCGTTCTTCCATGGAGAGACAACCATGTGCAGGACTCTACGACGCAATGATGTGTCCTGGGTCATCGTTTGCGGAATGATCGCCGCCCTCCCGCTGGCAGGCTGCGGAGAAGGAGATAACCTTTCTCGAAATGCCGTCAGTGGTACGGTGAAATTCAACGGCGAGCCGTTGAAGAACGGCTTGATTGAGTTCCAGCCCGCCGCGCCGGGAATCTCAACGACTGCCGCCGCGGGGATTACAGACGGTTCGTACTCTCTCTCCACATCCCAGGGCTTGCAGCCCGCCAAGTACGAGGTACGGATCACAAGCGCTCCACAGATTGTCGAGCGAAAGCCTGGAGAGATGCCCGGTGATAACCCGATGCCGGCAGCGAAGGAAATCATTCCCGCGAAGTACAACGCGAAGACGACTCTGACCGCTGAAGTCGTTCAGGGCGGCACGAATCGATTCGAATTCGATTTGCAAGACAAGTGAATTCCCCGAAGTAATAAGCCAAATTGCCTGCGTCGAATCGACCGGGGCCGCCGGCAACCGCGGCAGTTTCGTTACATATCCCAACGTGAATTCACGCCCGTCGTTGTTCGATTTTTCGCAGTGGACCGACCCACCTGACTGATGGAGGACCAAATCATGACACGCCACCATCGCGGATTCACCCTCATCGAACTGTTGGTCGTTATTGCGATCATTGCCGTACTGATCGCGTTGCTTCTGCCCGCCGTCCAATCGGCCCGAGAGGCGGCACGTCGCGCCCAGTGCGTGAACAACCTGAAACAAGTCGGCATAGCGATGCACAACTACCACGACGTGATCGGCAGCCTTCCACCCGGACACCGCTCGTCGATCGCCGGAACCTGGCAGATGTTCATCCTTCCGTTTATTGAAGGCAACCCTTCATACAACGCCTACAACCAGTCCGGAAGCTACCTGATCGCCGGCACGACCACGAAAAACCCCGATGGCAACCTCCGTTACGGCGGGGCTTGCAACACGACAGTCACCCACCTACGCATCACCTCGCTGACGTGCCCCAGCGATACGCCGACCAACGATCCGAGCATCGGCAGCCTTGCCGAGCACAACTATGCCGTGAACTTCGGCAACGCCGGGTTCTTTCAGGAAGTAACGACTTCCTTCGCTGGATGCGCATCGCCCGTGACAACCCAGTATTACCCGGGCATCAACTGGCTTGGTGCACCCTTCTCGGACAGTGATCCCTCATGCTACCCATCGCGTCAGCGCGTTTACAATTTCGCAAGCATTACCGATGGCACGAGCAACACGCTGATGGCCGGCGAGGTGATCGAAGGACAGAATGGTGACATCCGGGGTTTCACCTGGTGGGGCGATGCCGCCTGCTTCGAGACCTGGCTGGCACCGAACAGCCCACTTCCCGACGTGACGCAGGGCTATTGCCTGGTGAACTTCCCACAGATCGCCGCCCCGAACCCACCCTGCTTGAACGCGACCACGGGCAAAGCCACAGTCTACGGTTCGCGAAGCCGACACCCCGGCGGAGTAAATTCCCTGTACTGCGATGGCAGTGTCAAGTTCACGAAAAACACGGTCAGCCTGAACGTCTGGCGCGCCCTGAGCACGACGCAAGGGGGAGAAGTGATCAGCAGCGACTCATACTGACCCCCGAAGTCGGCTACCCCCAAGCCACCTTCGGCACATGACTTCAGTGTCTCCGAAGTTGCCGTCAGGTCAAGCCACGAATCGGAGTGTTCGCATTCAACATGGCGGCAATTTCTCGAGGCAATTCCGGTTGTAATCGTAACAACGGCAGGTCGAGCAACACATGCATCAGCGTGGCCATCAACCCGCCTGGTGTCACGGGTTCGTCGGCGGGCGCATCCGCCTGACGGCTCGACTTGCCGATCACTTGACCCATCTTCAGTCCGCCTCCGGCGAGTGCCAGTGTGGAAAGCGAAGCCCAGTGGTCGCGCCCACCCGATTTGTTGATGCGGGGTGTCCTCCCGAAGTCTCCGGTTATCACCAGCAGCACCTTGTCCTCTAGCCCCCGAGCCGCCAGATCGTCGAGAAACGCGGCCACGGCGTGGTCGGTGGCCGGGCCGAGCATCTTCATTCCCGCCTCGACTCCGGGGTTGTTGACGTCTGCATGCATGTCCCATCCGGCATTCTGCACGGTCACAAATCCACAACCGGCCTCAACCAACCTTCGAGCCATCAACATCTGTCGGCCGAGAGTGCAACGGCGAAATCGCTTGAAACCGACACGATGCCCGCTTGTGTCATAGCGATCGACAACCCTCGGGTCTTCGCGAGAGAGGTCGAGCGAATCGCCGGCATTGCGGAGAATCAGGTCGAACGCTTGCCTGGTATAACGACCCATGGGGTCGTGATCATCCACGCGATCGATCGCCCGTTTCGCGCCGTCAAGTGTTTCGAGGAGAGCACGGCGGTTCTCCAGGCGCTCTCGGGGCATCGTCAACCGCATGAGGTCGAGAGGGCCCGCACTTGCGGACGGGTCGAAAGGCACGTACGAGCCACCGAGCGACCCCGAGCCGCTCGACTCCCGAACACGTGCCTTCTCTTTGACGTATTGCCCGTCGATCTCCTCCGTGGTAACCAAGCCGGTCGTGGGCATCGCGGTCCGTGCGTCATTCGCGCCACGGATCTTCGCATAAACCGCCCCCATGCCGGCCGAAAATGGGTTGCCTGCCGTCAGCACATGCCGGATTGCCAGGGCGTGGTCGTTTACACCATGTCGAAACGAGCGGACGACCGCCAACTTGTGGGCTCGCGCGGCGAGTTGCGGAAAAGTGCCACCAAATGTGACGCCTGGAATCGAAGTCTTGATCTCCCCTGTAACGCTCCGGACTCCCACCGGTGCATCCATCTTTGGATCGAAGGTTTCAATATGGCTGGGTCCTCCCGCCAGGAAGAGCAAGACGACCGCCTTGTCCCTCACGGCGCTCGCGGTTCCGGCAACGGTGGCTTCGGCCCTGAGGGCGAGCAATTCGGGAAGGCAGAGCCCACCCAGAGCCAGTGAGCCGATCCTAAGAATGTCACGGCGGCGAATCCCCGCGCAGTCGGGTCGACCGCCATCCGTTACCGTGAGCATCTCCGAAGCTCCGAGGCATGATTGAGGGGCGATTCAGATCAAGTGTATCCGCTCAACCTATCCATCGGAAGGGTGAATGAAAAGGTCGCGCCGCCCATTTTTGAGATCAACGCATCTCTGGCAATCGACAGCACGAAGGCCATGGTAAGTCTTGACGACTACCGAGGTTCCCAAAAAAGGAAAATGCGGCGCCCATCTTTCGAACTGATCGAATGAGGAATACCGCTCATAGGATCATTTTTGAAGTTCGCGCTCACTTCGGCCACTTGGGAAGCTTACGCCCCGGAGCCCAAGGCGCTCCCGCTTCTTCGAGCTTGTCGTGAATGGCCGGGAGTTCGGTTTCGAGGATCGGGCGAAGTTTTGCCAGCGCCTCGGTGAACTCTGTCTTGATGATTTCGTAATTTTTGTGGTGCGAACCGGTTGGGGCGGCGGTCGTGGTCCATGCTCCCCCGGTGATCGTTTCGAGCCTTCCGAGCATCCCCGGCGGGGCAGGCTCGTTTCGACGGCTCTTTGTCGGATCTCCGGTGAACACCTCTCGAAGATCGATTAGCTTCAGCTCCAAAGCCCTCGCGTCTTTGAGCAGAGCAGGGGGGAGAGCGGGCGTCTGCTCGATGATTCGTTTCATCGTGCCGACTTGATTGATCCCCTCGCTGAGCGCTTCAAAAGTGCCAAGCGCGGCCCGTTGAAGCTCTCCCGACTGCTTCGCGAAGGCGAGAACCGCCGCGCGATCGGCCACGGGGAGGGTCGCGAGGTTCAGCGGCTCGACCTCGAAAGGCATCGGCGGAACAAGCTCAGTTATCCCTTTGTCGTCGCGACGATCGAGGCTCACTGTGTATTTGCCAGGCAGGCTTAGCGGGCCGAAACTTCCTCCAGGGAACGAATCGTCATCAGGGTCGCCACTCCCTCGCGACGGTCGACCGCCGCCGATCGGCTGATACCCCGGCAGCCGGAAATCCCAGGTCACCCTGTGCAGGCCGGAGCCTCCTGAAACGCCGATCTTTTTCACGATCTTATTCTCGGAATCGCGAATCGTCGCGTAAGTGACCGTCGCTTCTTCGCGATCTTCAGCCTTAAGCTCCTCCCACGTCGGATAATTGTTATCCTTGCCTTCGCGATCGAGCTTCGATTCCTTTTCCTTCCGTTCGGCCTTCTTGGTCTTCGTGCCTTCCTTCAAATAATACGCGAACGTGACCCCGAACGGAGGGTTCGGCGCCGTGTAGAAGCTCGCCCCTTGAAAGGCTTTCTCGCCGCCGGCCATCGGGGCGGCGGGTATGAACAAGTGCGCGGGCTTGATCGGAAAGATCGCCGCGGGCTTATCGATCCCCTTTCCCGTCAAACCTCGCAATGGTGTGTAATCGTCAAGAATGTACATCCCGCGACCAAACGTCCCGACGACCAGGTCATTCTCTCTCCGCTGAATCTCCAGGTCGCGAACGGCGATCGGCGGAATTCCCGATTTCAACGCCTTCCAGTGCTTGCCTCCGTCGATCGTCGTAAAGACACCAAATTCAGTGCCGACAAAGAGAACATCCGGAGAGCCGTGATCGACGGCCACCGTGTAAACCGTGCCGCGCTCGGGGAGATCGCTGGAGATCAGCGTCCAGTTTTTTCCACGATCCGTGCTTCGAAGAATATACGGCTTGAAATCACCATTCTGATGATTATCCAGGCAGGCGTACACTGTGTCTTTATCGTGTCGCGACGTTTCGATGTCGCTCACATACACATGCCCAGGCGTGTTGGTGAACGGGAATTCCTCAACCTTCGTCCAGGTTGTGCCACCATCCTGGGTGATCTGGATCAGGCCGTCGTCGGTTCCCGCGTAGATCAAGCCTTCCACGAGTGGCGATTCAGCGAGTGCGACAACCGAACCGTAAAACGAAGTCGAATCGTTCTTGGCCACGGCGTCGACCCCCCAGATCCGCCCCATCACCTTCAGCTTGTTGCGATCCACGTTCCGAGAAAGATCGGGGCTGATCGCCTTCCAGTTCTCGCCGCGATCATCGGACCGAAACACGATCTGCGAGGTGTAATAAAGACGTGTGGGTGAATGGGGACTGAGTATCAGGGCCGAATCCCAGTTCCAGCGAAGCGCGGGACCGCCTTTGTCTTCCTGAGGCTTGATGTCCACCCGTTCGCCCGACTTCCTGTCGTAACGGACAAGACCGCCGTACTGCCATTGCGAGTAGATCACATTCGGATTCGTCGGGTCGATCACCGGATCGAAGCCATCTCCGAAGACGGTCACAAACCAGTCGGAATTGCGAATGCCGTGAACATTGTTCGTCCGCGACGGCCCGCCTTGCGTGGCGTTGTCTTGCGTTCCGCCATAAACGTTGTAAAACGGTTTATCATCGTCAACGGCGATCTTATAAAACTGCGTGATCGGCAGGTTGGCCTTGTAATTGTAGTTCCGGCCGCGATCCCATGTCTCATACAGACCGCCGTCGCAACCGACGATCAGGTGTTCAGAATCGTTCGGGTCGACCCAGACGGCATGATTATCCACATGCTTCCAGCGCTCGCCGACAGGTCGAAACGTCGCGCCGCCGTCCTCGGTCACTTTCAAAAGCGTGTCGACTTCATAAACACGGTCAAACACTTTCGGATCGACGATCAACTCTTGATAATATTGGGGACTGGTTGAAATTCCCGAACTTCGCTTCGTCCAGCTCTCGCCGGCATCTTCCGAGCGATAAAACCCGCCTTCACCACGCCCGGCCTCGACGGTCGCATAAACTACGTCGGGATTGATCGGCGAGACGGCGATCCCGATACGGCCCTTGTCGCCTCCGGGAAGCCCGGAGTTGATCTTCCTCCAGGTTGCTCCGGCATCGGTCGACTTGTAGATTGATGACTCGGGACCACCATCGATCAGCGTCCACACGTGCCTTCGTCGCTGATACGAAACGGCGTAAATCACATCGGGGTTTCTGGGGTCGAGCGCGACGTCGGTCACCCCGGTATTCTCGCTGATCGAGAGCACGGCGCTCCAGGTCTTGCCGCCGTTGGTCGTCTTGTAGAGCCCGCGATCGCCTCCAGGCGACCAGAGCGGGCCTTGCGCGGCGACGTAAACCACCTTCGAATCGCGCGGGTCGATCAAAATCTTGGCGATATGTTCGGATTTTTCGAGGCCGACCTTTGCGAACGACTTGCCACCGTCGATCGACTTGTAAAGGCCATCGCCGTAGCCCACGGAGCGCTGGCTGTTGTTCTCCCCCGTTCCCACCCAGATCACAAGGTGGTTGTTCGGGTCGATGCTCACGCATCCGATCGAATACGAACCGTAGCTGTCAAAGATCGGTGAGAAGGTCGTTCCGGCGTTGGTCGTTTTCCAGACGCCTCCCGACCCTGCCGCGATATACCAGGTGCTTGGCTTGACGGGGTCAACTGCCACATCGACGATCCTGCCCGACATGAACGCGGGTCCGATCCCTCGAAACGACAATCCCGAGATGACCGCCGAAGATGGTCCGTCCTGAGCCTGAACCGAAGCGCCCCAGAACGTCAGCGCCCCAACAAAAACCCACGCCACACGCGCCGACCGTATCATGAGACGCCTCCAATGATTCGACGAAATTGCCTAATGGTACGATTAAGAAGTTTAGGAAATCTGGGACGATTACACAAGATGCCACTGCCTTCGTTCGTTTCGCGACGTTCGCTATGATAGATTTCGGCGAGACGGTTAGAAGGAGTCAGCAATGGGAGTCGACCGGGAGGTCAGGAGACGGATTCAGGTTCGCGGGCTGGTTCAGGGGATCGGATATCGCCCGTATATCTATGGACTAGCGCGTCGACACGGGTTGACTGGGAAAGTCTGGAATGAGTCGTCGGGGGTATTTATTGAGATTCAGGGGCTTTCGACGGCGGTTGACGCGTTCCAAGTCGCCCTTCTGAATGAATCTCCTTCGCTCGCTGTGATCCAGGCGTTTTCGTATCAGCAACTTCCCGTTTGCGATGATTCCGCGTTCACAATCGTCGAGAGTCACGACTCGATTGACGGAAGCACGCCGGTTTCACCAGACCTGGCAATTTGCGACGACTGCCTTCGTGAGTTATTTGATCCGAAAGACCGTCGCTTCGATTATCCGTTCTTGAACTGCACCCAATGTGGCCCGCGATACACGATCCTGCGAGAGCTTCCGTATGACCGATCGCGAACGACCATGGCTGGCTTTGAGATGTGCGCGGAGTGCCTGGCCGAATATAACGACCCTACGAATCGACGTTTCCACGCGCAGCCGAACGCTTGCCCTAAGTGTGGGCCACAGGTCTGGTTAGTTCCCGCGGAACATGTGAGTGAGGCGTTGAAGGGACCAGATTCGCCTGAAGGTTGGGTTCAGAGCTCGGAGGCAATCCGGGAAGCTCAAGAAGCGATCCGGGAAGGTGGAATCGTTGCGGTGAAGGGGCTTGGGGGCTTTCACCTCGCATGCGATGCGATTTCAGACGCCGCGGTCCAGCGTCTGCGCGAGCGTAAAGGTCGATCGAACAAGCCGTTTGCGGTGATGGCCAGATCGATCAAGGCTATACGCCTGTACGCGAACGTAAGCGACGAAGAAGAACGGATACTGTGCGGAAGAGAGCGTCCGATCGTATTGCTGTCGAAGAAAAAGGAGTGCTCGCTTTCTGTCTCGGTTGCACCCGGAAATGATTACGTCGGATTCATGCTCCCTTATAGTCCTCTGCACCACCTCCTGATTGAGAACGAAGTGCTCGTCATGACCTCAGGCAACCGTGCCGACGAACCGATCGCCCGAGATAACGCCGAGGCGTTCACTCGCCTCGCATTCATCGCGGACTGTTTCCTCGTCCACAACCGGCCGATTCATGTGGTTTGCGACGATTCGGTCGTCCGAGTTTTTGGAGGACATGAAGCTCCGATCCGCCGATCGCGAGGTTATACGCCGCTTCCCGTCACATGGCCGATTCCCGGTGAAGGGCCGACCGTTCTGGCCGTGGGAGGGGAATTGAAGGCGACGTTTTCGTTATTGAAGCCTCCTTATGCCTATGTGGGACCTCACATCGGCGACATGTCGAACCTGGAAACCCTGCAAGCTTTCGAACGCGCCGCGGATCATTTCGAGGGACTTTTTCGGGCCAGGCCGGAGGTTCTCGTCCACGACCTTCACCCCGGTTACGCGTCGACCGGCTGGGCGAAACGGCGATCGGCGGAGCGCGAAATTCCGACGCTCGGCGTGCAGCATCATCATGCCCACGCCGCTTCCGTGATGGTCGAAAACGGCCTCGACGGGTCGAAACCGGTGATCGCCGTGGTGTTCGACGGCACCGGCTACGGAACCGATGGCGCGATCTGGGGGGGTGAATTTCTGGTCGCCGACTACCGCGAATCGCTCAAGGAGAAGCTCCTCGCCGTCGTCGACGATGCCTTCAAGGCGCTGACGCCGGTGAAGCTGTCC
>Ga0209698_10008569_pt1 | contig 10548 bp, 9 predicted proteins | sample LitLauG_LLR_2012_FD_187203 | JGI IMG/M metagenome (GOLD analysis project Ga0209698, IMG submission 187203) | Freshwater sediment microbial communities from Pennsylvania, USA - Little Laurel Run_MetaG_LLR_2012 (SPAdes) (version 2) | ecosystem: Environmental > Aquatic > Freshwater > Creek >... | reverse complement strand
GTCGAGCACCGCACGCCCGGCAACCTGCGCGCCTTCATCCAGGCCAAGCTGCGCAACCTGCGCACCGGCGCCATGTTCGAGCACCGCTTCCGCTCGCCCGACCCGATCGAGAAGATCACCGTCGACGAAGTCGAGATGCAGTTCCTGTACGCCGACGGCGACAGTTACTACTTCATGGACACCAACAACTACGAGCAGACCCACCTGACGAAGGAAATTCTGGGCGACGCAGTCGAGTACCTGATTCCCAATCTCGAGATCAAGGTGGAGTTTTTCGATGGCAAGGCCGTCGGCATCGAGCTGCCGCAGACCGTGGAACTCACCGTGGTTGAGACCGAACCGGGCCTGAAGAGCGCGACCGCCTCCAGCGTGACCAAGGCCGCGAAAACCGAGACTGGACTCGTCGTGCAGGTGCCGCCCTTCATCAACGAAGGCGAGAAGATCAAGGTCGACACCTCAGAAGGTGCGTATCTGTCCCGAGCTTAGTTTTTCTTTGTCATCCTGAGCGGAGCCAAAACGCCGCGTAGCGGCGTTTTCGCGGAGTCGAAGGATCCCTACCCGTACGTACTTGATTTGCAGCGGAAGGGTGCTCTCCCGCGACTGCCGCGATTGAACTTCCTCGGGTTCTAAAGGGAAATTTGAGATCGCAGGGATCCTTCGACTACGAATCAGTTTCGCCTGCGCGAATCTGGTTCTCCGCTCAGGATGACACTGCAGACGATGACTTCATCTGAAAAGCCGATCCAGGCTCGCCGCTTCCTCGTTCGCGGCCGCGTCCAAGGTGTCGGCTTCCGCTGGTTTGTTGAGCGCGAGGCGCACCTTCTCGGCATCGCCGGATGGGTTCGCAACAACCACGACGGTAGCGTGGAAGTCCTCGCCCAAGGCACGCGGGATCAGCTTTCCGGGTTCCATTCGCGATTGCGCGAAGGTCCCCGGGCGGCCCGTGTGGATTCCGTAGAAGTCTCCGATGAAAGCCTCGTTGCCGGCCTCGGTTCATTCCGCATTGAAGGAGCGTGGTAATGTCCCCAGTCTCCGCTGTCGAAGCCGATCAGCTGAAGAAGCTCATCCGCGAGGTTCCGGATTTTCCGAAGAAGGGAATTCTCTTCTACGACATCACGACGCTTCTGAAGGACAAGACCGGGCTCGCCATGCTCATCGACAAGCTATCCGAGCACTACATCTCGCACGACATCGACCTGGTCTTGGGAATGGAGGCCCGCGGCTTCATCTTTGCTCCTGCGCTCGCCTATCGTTTGAATGCCGGATTCGTCCCGGTGCGCAAGCCCGGCAAGCTCCCCGCCGCGTGTGTGAAATACGATTACGCACTGGAATACGGCACCAACACGCTGGAAGTCCACAAGGACGCCATCCAGAAAGGCCAGCGCGTCCTGATCGTCGACGACTTGCTCGCCACCGGCGGCACCGCGGAAGCCACCGCCAAACTGGCGGAATCACTCGGAGCGAAGATCGCTGGCTTGGGATTTGTGGTGGAGTTGTCTTTCCTGAAGGGCCGCGACAAGCTGAAGAACTACGACGTGATGTCCCTGCTTCGTTACGACAAATAGCTGCCGTCGCTTTTTGGCAGACCCTATTTCTCCGCCACAGTCAGGTGCGAGTCCTTGGCGAGATAGCCCTTGCGGCGAAACCATTCCTCCATGGAACTCTTGAGGTCCCCGAGGGGGACCCCTGAGCCGATCTCCATCTCGCCGTCGGCAACTGGAAGCGTGTCGTCGAAGACGCTGAAATTCGTGAAGCTCCGCATGGAAAAAGAGTCGAGCCACTTCAGAGGGCAGGGAATCAAACGGCCGTTCTCCTCGTACTCCACGCGCACCTTGCGGGCGAACATGAATTTGATTTAACCACATACAACATGTTGCGAGCAGATTCGGTCGGCTCCGCCAATTTTGAGAGCTCGCTTTTCGGACGAAGGCTCGGGTTTGACAAACGACCCTCCGGCTCGTACTCTCCTCGCGTCACGCGACCATGCGCCTGGCTGGTATCTGTACGTCCCTCGCACGCTTCTTCGCACACGTGATCACAGCACGAAAGGAGCACTCCACATGCTTACGAATCTGATTTGGTGGGTGGTTGTGGGTCTGATCGCAGGTTGGGCCGCCGGCAAAATCATGAAGGGTGGCGGTTACGGCACGGTGATGGATATTGTCATCGGCATCATCGGCGCTGTGGTTGGCGGCCGACTGTTGGGCTTGCTTGGCATTCACGCAGGAGGCTTCATCGGCACCATCATTGTGGCGATCATAGGTGCTGTTTTCCTCATCTGGATTACCCGGTTGCTCAAGAAAGCCTGACCGGCGGATCTGGGCCCGGTCCGCGGGCCCAGACGCAGAGAGGTGTTTGGAGCCGTAGATTCAGTTACAGAGTCTCAAGATGATTGAAAACCTGCAAATGGAGGTAACGCTGTAGCCGAGAGCAGCCCTGCTGCGCACGGCAGCGCCGAGATGCGGAATGCCCAAGAACAGCCTATCTCTGCACCTTTGGCCCCGCCGCCTTCACCTCCGGCGGCGCGTCGAAGTTCTCGAAGTTCTTGGCAAAGCGGTTGCGCAAATCCTCAGCGGCCCTATCGTAGGCGGCTTTATCGTGCCATGCATTCCGCGGGTTCAGTATCTGTGGCGGCACGCCGTGGCAGGACTTCGGGATGCTGAATCCGAACGTGGGCTCAATTTCGAAATCCTGGCGGATTAGTTCTCCCTCCACTGCCGAGTCCACCATCGCGCGCGTGTATGGAATGCGCATCCGCTGTCCCACGCCGTACGGTCCACCCTGCCAACCGGTATTCACCAGCCAGCACTGAGCGTTGTGCTCACGCAGCCGCCGCCCCAGCATCTCCGCGTAGGTTTTGGGCGGCAATGGCAGAAATGGCGACCCAAAGCAAGTCGAGAACGTGGCTGTCGGTTCCTTTATGCCCGCTTCGGTCCCCGCAACTTTCGCTGTGTAGCCCGACATGAAGTGATACATTGCCTGCTCCGGCGTCAGCCTCGCAATCGGAGGCAGCACGCCAAACGCATCCGCCGTCAGGAACACAACATTCTTCGGATGCCCGCCGATCCCCGGAATCACCGCATTGTCGATGAACTCGACTGGATACGCCGCCCGCGTGTTCTCCGTCTTGCTGTCGTCATCGTAGTCAGGAATGCGCGCATGCGAATCGAGCGTGACGTTCTCCAGAACGCAGCCGAAACGCAGCGCATTCCAGATCTGCGGCTCGTTCTGCTTCGATAGCTTGATGCACTTGGCGTAGCATCCGCCCTCGAAGTTGAACACGCCATCGGCGCTCCACCCGTGCTCATCGTCTCCAATCAGGTCCCGCGACGGATCGGCTGACAGCGTTGTCTTGCCCGTTCCAGATAGCCCAAAGAACAGCGCGCTGACTCCGTTATGCCCCACGTTCGCCGAACAGTGCATGGGGAACACATTCCGCGGCGGCAGCAGGAAATTCATCACGCTGAAGATTGATTTCTTCATCTCGCCTGCATACGAGGTCCCACCGATCAGCACCGTCCGCCGCATGAAGTTCAACAGAATAAAAACTTCGGAATTGACGCCATCTCGTTTGGGATCAGCTTTGAACTCCGGCGCCGAAATAACCGTGAACTCGGGATGATGACTCCTTAGCTCCTCCGCAGTCGGCCGAATGAACAACTGCCGCACGAACAAGTTGTGCCAAGCGTATTCGTTCACCATCCGTACCGGCAGCCGGTAGGCCGGATCAGCCCCACAGAATAAGTCCTGCACGTAAAGGTCACGCCCTCGCAGGTGCTCCATTACCCGCGCGTATAGCGCGTCGAATTTTTCCGGTTCAAATGGCGCATTCACCGCGCCCCAGGCGACGGTGTGCTCTGTCATCTCGTCCTTAACGATGAACTTGTCTTTCGGAGATCGGCCGGTGCGGTTCGTATATCCGACAATCGCGCCATTGGACGCCAACTTCGCCTCATTGCGCCGGATAGAGTGCTCCACCAGCAGTGCCGGGGACAGGTTGAAGTGTGTTCGACCTTCGCTCAGCAACTCGGCCACGTCGCTGACGTGCATGGTGGTAGCCATGGGGGAAATCTCCTGGGACGAGGCAAAATACGAAACAAAGTGAAAAACGCTCTATTCTGCCTTAAAAACGTTAGCCTTGCCAAGGAACCGGGTCACACTCCGGCTCTTCTCCACAAGCAAAACGATATTGCTGAGCCGATCGACTGGTTCACTTAAGACAGATGCCAGGGAGCCCGTTAAGAGTTGTCGTAGAGACGTAGCGTGCTACGTCTCTGCCGTCGCGTCCTCAGAAGCCTAGGAGCCCACAAAACTAGTCGGAAGTCTTGTAGTCGCATGCCGTGCGGCAAGGCTCGCAATACATGAGTCCGTCAGTGCAAAGGCGCACGTCAATCACGGACTGGCATAAGCAGCAATACTTCTCACACTGGCAATTGCTCTCGGATTGCTCGCACTGCGCGCAGCGATATTTGGCGGTGCCGGTACCGGTGCTCATGACAATACTGTATCGCTCACCCACGGCTGACGGAATATGACATCGGTAACTGCCCGGTCCTGTGCCTGACCACCGCTCCCCGTGCCCTATAATTTCAAGCAATGACTTTTCAACATCTCCTGGATGGCGCCGAGTTCCTCAGCCAAAGCGGGACCCCGGACGTCACCGGTGTCGAATACGACTCGCGCCGCGTGAGGCCGGGATCAGTTTTTGTGGCGATGCACGGCGAGAGTTCTGACGGGAATCGTTTCATCGATCAAGCGATTCAGGCAGGGGCCGTTGCCATTGTGACCGACTCACCCACGGAAAAACCTCGTGAAGGCGTCGCCTGGGCGTTAGTTCCGCATGGGCGGCGAGCTTTGGCGCGCGTCAGCGCCAATTTCTACAAACGTCCTGCCGAGCGGATGTCTGTCACAGGAATCACCGGCACCAATGGCAAGAGCACCACAGCCTTTCTGATCGAGGCAATCCTCACTGCTGCCGGCCGTAAAAGCGCGCTCATCGGCACCATTGAGTATCACGTCGCAGGCAAGGTTTATCCCGCGCCTCACACCACTCCGGAAGCGCTGGAGTTGGCGCGCCTGTTTAACGAGGCCTTAGCCCAGGGCGCCACTGACGCAGTCATGGAAGTCTCTTCTCACGCGCTCGCCCAGCAGCGCGTGTTCGGCGTTCCCTTCGATGTTGCCGTGTTCACGAACCTGACCCGCGATCACCTCGACTATCACAAGACAATGGACGAGTACTTCCACGCCAAGCGTGTCCTTTTCGAGGGTTGCGGCACCGATCCTCCGCGCGCGGTCGTCACCAATCTCGATGATGAATACGGCGCGCAACTGGCCGAGTTCAGCCGCAAGCGCAGCGCCACCGTGCTGACCTATGGCTGGGACCGTGGCGACTTCCATGCGGAAAAAGCCGAGATCACTCCCCGCGGCACCCGCTTCGACCTGATCACTCCGCAGGAGAAGCTGCCCGTCTTCTCTCCCCTCATCGGGCGCGTGAACGTGTACAACATCTTGGCGGCAGCGGCAGCTGGTTTCGCTCGCGGCTGTTCGACTGACGCGATCTCTCGCGGGATTGCCGCGCTGACCCACGTCCCGGGCCGATTTCAACGGGTCGACTGTGGCCAGCCCTTCACCGTGGTCGTCGACTACGCTCACACCGATGACGCACTCCGTAATCTGACCGGCCTCGCTCGCGAATTTGTTTCCCGCAGCGGCGCGGGGGCGAGAGTGATCACATTGTTCGGCTGCGGCGGCGACCGAGATCGCGCCAAGCGTCCCTTGATGGGCGAGGCCGCCGGACGAGGCAGCGACTTCGTCGTGCTCACGTCTGACAATCCACGAAGCGAGGACCCGCGCGCCATCATCAACGATGCCCTGGTCGGGCTGCAGAAAACCGGCGTGAAGTACACTGTCGAAGCCGACCGGCGCAAGGCGATCGGCCTCGCCATTGGCCAGGCACGCCCCGGGGACATCGTCCTGCTGGCGGGTAAGGGACACGAGAAGGTGCAGGTTACGCGCGAAGGTTCTAATCCGTTCGACGATGTGGAAGTCGCAAAAGAAGTTCTGCGAGCGTCCGGATTCGACTGTAATGCGTAGCGCCGGCATCCTGCCGGCTGTCGCGAGGGCGTCTCGCCCTCGCACTGGAAGTATTGCAACTGCCGCGAGTAACCGAATCTGAATGAAACTGTCGCTCTCAAAAATCGCAGACTTCATCTCCTCCCCCGGCGATTTTCCGCACGAAGACCTCGCTCATGGATATTCCATCGATTCCCGCACCGTCAGCCCAGGCGAACTCTTCTTTGCCGTGAAAGGTGAGCGTCTCGACGGCCACGACTTTGTCGCCGCCGCTTTCGAAAAGGGTGCGGTCGCGGCGGTCGTCCGCAAAGATCAGCTGCATCGTTTTTCCGGCAACGACAAACTCCTTCCCGTCGACGACACACTTATCGCCCTGCAAACACTCGCCACGGCCGTCCGAAAGCTCTGGGGCAAGCCGCTGATCGGTGTCACCGGTTCAGCGGGCAAGACCACCACCAAAGAAGCGATTGCTCACGTGCTCGCCTCGAAGTTCCGCGTGCTTAAGTCGGAAGGCAACTTTAACAATCATTTCGGCCTCCCGTTGATGCTGTTGAAACTGGAACCGGAGCACGACCTGGCGGTCATCGAGATGGGGATGTCGCATGCCGGTGAAATCCACGCACTGGCTAAGATCGCGCAGCCCGATATCGGCGTCGTAACCAACGTAGCTCCGGTACACTTGGAATTCTTCGATTCCCTCGCCGGAATCGCGCGCGCGAAATATGAACTGATTGAGTCGCTCCCCTCGAACGGAACAGCCGTGCTTAACGCGGACGACGAATACGTCTCCCAGTTCGGTCGCGACTTCAAGGGCAGGGTCATCACCTACGGAACCACCAATAGCGCCGATATCTACGCCGAGAATGTGCAACCAAAAGGCGCGGAAGGTTCCGAGTTCGACATCGTTATAGCGGGAACTCGCCAGCATGCGTGCTTGCCGCTCGTGGGAGAGCATAACGTTCTGAATGCCCTCGCCGCCGTTGCGGTCTCGATCTCGCGCGGCATCAAGGTTTCCGAAGCCGTCGCTACTCTCTCCACGCTGAAGCCAGCCGACAAGCGCGGACAGGTTCTCCAGTTGGGTAACATCACCGTCATCAACGATTGCTACAATTCCAATCCGAAGGCGCTCAATGCTATGGTCGACGCTCTCTCTGCGATGAAGGCGGGGCGACGCATTGTGGTCGCGGGCGAGATGCTCGAACTTGGTCCGGCAGGAGAAGCCCTGCATCGCGAGTCCGGCCGGCACATAGGCGAGAAGAAGATTGATGTGCTCATCGGTGTTCGCGGTCTTGCGCATGCGTTGGTCGATGGCGCGAAGCAGGCAGGGACGCGCGCCGAATTTGTCGCAACGCCGGAAGAAGCCGGCGAATGGCTGGCGGGTGAAACACGAGAGGGCGACGTAGTGCTGCTCAAAGCTTCTCGTGGTGTGAAGCTCGAAAGAGCTTTGGAGACTTGGCAGGCAAAACGCGACGGGCGCTAACCAGGAATCCGCTCGTTAAACGTAGTCGCTGAAGGCTGACGGCTGAAAGCCGACGGCTGCATTCGGAGGCTGATTGCTCTACTGGCTGTTGTTCCTGAAGCTGCAACACTACGTAGCGCCGTTCCGCATCTTCCGCTACGTGACCTTCCGTACGGCCTTCGCCAGTCTCACCGCGCTGTTTACCGCGCTGATTGTTGGGCCGCTCGTCATCGGCCGTCTGCGTGATTTCCAGATTGGACAGTACATTCGCGAAGAAGGCCCAAAAGATCATCAGAAGAAAGCCGGCACGCCCACCATGGGAGGCCTGCTGATCGTCATCGCCATCGTTGTGCCCACCCTGCTTTGGGCCGACTTGAGCAATCGCTTTATCTGGATCGCTGTATTCTCTACCCTCGCCTATGCGGCTATCGGATTCACCGACGACTACACCAAGGTCGCGCATCGCAGAAATCTGGGTCTGACCGCGCGCGCGAAGTTTGGACTGCAGATCGCGACCGGTATTGTGATCGCGTCCATGCTGATCGCGATGCAGACCTACGGGATGTATTCGACCAAGCTGATCGTGCCGTTCTTCAAACAGTTTCATCCCGATCTGGTGGTGCAAAGCTGGGAACATTTCCCGCATCTTTGGCCGCTTGCATTCCTGCTATTTATCGGATTCGTGGCGCTGGTGATTGTGGGATCGAGCAATGCCGTGAATTTGACCGACGGCCTCGACGGCCTGGCGATCGGATGCACGGTCATCGCGGCAGGCGCCCTCACGGTGCTGACGTACGTGAGCGGGCACGCAACCTTTGCCACCTATCTGGAATTGCAGCGCATGCCCCAGGTCGCAGAACTGACGATCTTCTGCGGTGCCATGGTCGGAGCGTCGATAGGTTTTCTCTGGTACAACGCACATCCCGCGGAAGTGTTCATGGGCGACGTGGGCTCGCTCGCCTTGGGCGGCGCGATCGGCACGGTTGCCGTCATGATCAAGCAGGAACTCCTGCTGCCCTTCATCGGCGGAGTCTTTGTGATCGAGGCGCTGTCGGTGATTCTCCAGGTCGGCTCCTACAAGCTGCGCAAGAAGCGCATCTTCAAGATGGCGCCCTTGCATCATCACTTCGAACTGATGGGTTGGTCAGAGTCGAAAATCATCGTGCGCTTCTGGATCGCGTCGTTGATCTTCGCCCTGTTCGCGCTGACAACGCTGAAACTCAGATAGAAGCTAGAAGCTCTAGCCACGGATTCTCACCGATCTTCACGAATGGGAGCCTTTGAGCATTTTCTTGGTTGATCCGTGGAAATCCGTGGCGATCCGTGGCCAAAGATTTTGTTTTCTCCGTGTCTCTGTGACTCTGTGGTGAAATAGAAGAGATGGAACTGAATGGAAAACGCGCATTAGTGGTTGGTCTAGGGAAGTCCGGGGTGGCGTCCGCCCTGTTCATGAAAGCGCATGGCGCGCGCGTCACGGTCTCCGACACCAAGAGCGGCGACGAACTCCGCAACGAGATTCCGGTACTGCTCGATCATGGCATCACCGTCGAGACTGGCGGACATGGCGACCGTACCTTTCACGGTCAGGACCTGATCGTTGTCAGCCCCGGAGTCCCCGTCGACGCGCCACCGCTGGTGCAGGCTCGATCGCTGGGTGAAACGGTAATCGGCGAAATCGAGTTGGCGGCTCTATTTCTGCCCGGCCCGATCGTCGCCATCACCGGATCCAATGGCAAAACCACCACGACCACACTCACGGGCGAAATCATGGCGGCCGCCGGTCTTCCAACCCTTGTCGGAGGCAACATCGGCACCCCGGCCATCTCACTGGCGGATCGCGCCCAAACTGAAACTGTCGTCGTCCTCGAAATCTCAAGCTTCCAATTGGAGACGATTCAAACCTTCCGCCCGAAGATTGCCGTCGTGCTGAACGTGACGCCCGATCATCTGGATCGCCATCGCACGTTCGAGATTTACACCGACGCCAAGGCAAGAATTTTCGAGAACCAGCAGGCAAGTGACTTCGCCGTTCTCAACGCCGACGATCCCACCTGCGTGGCGATGGGCACGCGGACGAGGGCGAAGGTCTTCTGGTTCAGCCGCCAAAAAGAAGTGCAGGAGGGCGCTTGGGTGCGCGACGGCAACATTGTCTTCCGCGATTCCAACGGTCAACGCGAAATCCTTCAAGTCTCGGAGATTCCTCTGAAGGGCGCGCACAATCTGGAAAACGTTTTGGCCGCCGTCTGCGCCGGTGTGCTTATGGGATGCGCGCCCGAGAAAATCCGCCAGGCCGTGCGAGACTTCAAGGCGGTCGAACACCGGCTCGAGTTCGTCGCAACAATTGATGGCGTCGACTATTACAACGATTCGAAGGCGACGAACGTTGACGCCACCATCAAAGCGCTGGAGTCGTTCCCGGCGAACATCCACCTCATCCTCGGAGGCAAGGACAAGGGCAGCGACTACACCGTGCTCAACGACCTGATCCGCCAGCGCGTCAAACGGGTCTACACGATCGGCGCGGCGGCAGCCAAGATCGAATCGCAGGTGAAAGGCGCGGAAGTCATCCACGCCGAAACGCTGGAGAATGCCATCCGCAAAGCCCACTCGGCGGCGCAATCAGGAGATGTTGTCCTGCTTGCCCCAGCCTGCGCCAGTTTCGACCAGTTCAAAAGCTACGAGCACCGCGGAAAACTCTTCAAAGAGATTGTTGGAGGACTAGGGGCCGCAAAGCCGTGATTCCCCGCCTTTCCTCCGTGTCTCTGTGCCTCCGTGGTGAAACGAATCCGCCCGAACCAAGACAAGCAACAATCAAACTTCAACAATCAACAATCGAAGCTGCGCTCCGTGGTGAAATAAGTGTCCCATGGCGAAGCGCGTCAGTGTCGATCGGTGGCTGTTCACGGTCACCATGCTGCTGGTTTTTCTCGGCCTGGTCATGGTGTTCTCGGCCTCGGCCGTGATGGCGCGCGAGCGTTTCGGATCGCCCTACGCCTTTTTGTCGAAGCAGTTGATCT
>Ga0209698_10008568_pt1 | contig 10548 bp, 6 predicted proteins | sample LitLauG_LLR_2012_FD_187203 | JGI IMG/M metagenome (GOLD analysis project Ga0209698, IMG submission 187203) | Freshwater sediment microbial communities from Pennsylvania, USA - Little Laurel Run_MetaG_LLR_2012 (SPAdes) (version 2) | ecosystem: Environmental > Aquatic > Freshwater > Creek >... | reverse complement strand
TGAGCGCCTACACGGGCATCTCAATCCCCGCGACCTCGACATACAGCGCGAGCTTCACGGCTGCGGCTGCGCCGATCTTCTTCTACGCCAATACCGCCACGCCTGTTACCTTCTCGGGCGCGAATATTTACCTGGTGCCACCGAGCAGCGCAGTGGGCGTAGCCACACCACTACTGACCGATAGCTTGGGCAACGCTCTCTCCGTCGTCATTACGTATGCCGACGGGCGGCAGTACTTAACGAATACGTTCGACAGCAACGGGTCCCTCACGCACGACCTAGTGCTGGCTTACGGTTTGCTCAACTGGGTCACCAAGGGCATTTTCCTGGGCGACTATCACGTGTACGCGTCCCAGCACGTGGATGACTTCTTCATCGACGACTCGGAATGGATACCGAGCACGCCCTGCCTTACGAACCCGTTAACGCAAGATCGAACGCCACCAGACGCCTCCAATCTGCCTGTTTTCCGGCTCAACACGGCTGACATGACTCAGATCGTCGCTTGGCAAAATGGGGTGCAAAATGATCCGTCAGGCCTATTCTCACAATTTAAGTTGACCATGGCTTTCAACGGCGTGGGCACAGCGGGGAATGGCAACTGGACCGGCCTTACGGCTCCTGTTATCGCAACGTCTTCAAATAACGGCGTAGCCACCTTTGTGGCTCAAGGCTTCTCGGGCTTGCCCGGGCAGACAGCAACTGTGACTGGGACTATGAACGCCGGCGGCATCTTCAACGGAACCTGGACGATCCTCTCGGTCACCTCGAGCGCCACTACCACTCCCGGTACGACAAGTTTCACGGCGACTGTTGCCGCCGCCGGAACTACAGCTCAACAGGCCGAGACTGGGGCAACGGTGACCGTCCCGGACGACCTGGTGGCGAATCTTCAAAGCTACCAGTCGAACTTCCACTGGATCAGTCACACCTACGATCACCCGAGCACTCTGAACGGCTTGACTTGGCACGGCCCGCCGGACAGCAACGGGGACGACATTGACTTGGAGGTGCTGACGAACCTTTGGGTAGCCGGGAACGTCAACGGAGTGAAGCTGGATACAGATCCAAGTGACATCGGCCTGCAGCAGCTCACTTTCAGCGACTTCAACCCGCGCAACATGGTAACCCCCGGTGTAACCGGTTTGAACGATACCACCGGCGTCCCTGGGTACTTGAACCAAGACGGCATCCAATTCGTGGTGACCGATACTTCGGTGATTGGCCAGGCCAACAACGGGCCGAACCCCTCACCGAACGTCGGCATCGTCAACAGCTTCGCGCCTGGCATCTACGAGGTGCCACGGTATCCCAACGACATCTTCTACAACGCAGCCAACTGGGCGGACGATCAGGCCGAGTTCGTTTGCATTTACTCGCATTACGTGCCGCCGAATTCGCCGCCGGGAACGGTGCCGGCCCCAGATCCACCGTTCAACACGTTCAATGCAGCGCAGATCCTGGACTTCACGAGTTCGATCTTCGTGACCAACATGCTGATGGGGGACATGAATCCGCAGATGTTCCACCAGCCGGACCTGCATTTCTCCGATAACTATCCAGCCCTTACGGCCACTCCTTTCGGCACCCCTAACCCCCCGGTTGTCATCCCCGGGCTCACAAGTCCACACGTTTCCTCGCTCATCAGCGACACGTATGACCAGACGTTCAGAAAGTACATAGCCCTGTACAAGCTGCCGGTGCTGAGCCCGACGCTCGATCAGACGGCGGTGTTGATGCAGAACCGGAATTCGTACAACCAGTCCGGCGTGACGGCGAGCATGATCGGAGTGGGATCGGCGACTCCGCAGATCACCATCACTATGTCGTCGACGGCAACCCTACCGACCGCGGTCATTCCGGTCACCGGTTTGACCAGCACCGGATCTGAGGTGTACGGGGGACAGAACATCTCGCACATCAACATGACGCCGGGACAGACAATCACCTTCCCGTTGCAATAGGCAAGCGGGAACGTCCCAAGAAGTGAGCCGCATGAGCGGAGGAGACCAGCGAAGGCTCCTCCGAACCGCAACAGGCAGCCCCTTTACCCCAGCAATAGTAAGGTGGAAAGGTAGTAGCATGAGCCGGATATTTGACGCACTGACGATTGCGCAGGATCAGGCTGTGGAGCGGCTGACATCTTTCGCGGAGACGCAGTCCGAGCCTACGGATGACACCTCCAGTGCGTGGCAGCGGACCGCTGTTCCGACGGAAGACGTTCGTTTCCGGAGCATGAAAAACCATCCAGCCGAGCTTCCCGGCAGAATCAGTTTATCGCATAGGATGGTCAGGAACTACTTGCTTCTTGCTTTCTTCGCCTTGGGGCTGGTCCTCGTAGGAACGAACTATGCGTTCCGTCAAAATGGAAGTGCATGGGCCAACAGCAACCCACTCTACGGCGTCGCATTCGAAGGCACAATCCGCCCAGCCAGTGAAATTCGGATCACGGCTGAGTCAATAGGCACCGTTTCCGAAATTTCCGTCAAGGTCGGAGACACTGTACAGAAGGGGCAGCCGCTGCTGCGCATGGATGAGAGCGATGCCCAATTGGCCCTCACGACGGCGAGTGTGGAACGCGAGGCAGCCCGGGAGAACCTTGAAAAGGCACGACTGGCTGAGGTGACAGCCCGTGTCGCGATAGCGCAACGCCAAGAACAGCAGGTCCCTACCCGGCAATGGCGGGATTCTCCCAAAAGGGCAGAAGCCGCTTACGATCAAGCTTTGAGCAATTACAATCGCACTCAGCAGTTATACCAGGCTAATGTGATTTCCCAACAAGAGCTGGACGCTCGAGCCACTGAACTGCGCACGGCCCAGGATGACCTAGAAAACGCGAAGAAGCTAGCGGGTGTATCGGCCAAGCTGGAACGCGATCAGGCCGAGCAGGCGAACCTGGAAGCGCAAGTCGCGCACCAGGAATTGCAACAGCAGCTGCGCAAAGCGGAGTTGAAGTACCAACAGGCCGAGCAGAGTATGGATGGAACAGTCGTGCGTGCTACGCAAGGTGGTGTGGTGTCCGAGATTCCCGTCCGCATCGGCGACCGTATCCCAGGAGGAACGATCTTAGCTCGGATATCGGAACTGGACCATATGATCGCGGAAGTTCCAGTGGCGGCGCAGATGATTTCGGAGTTGCAAGTCGGTCAGCCAGTTCTCGTTGTGCTTTCCTCTACACCGCCGCGCCGGGTGGAAGGCAGCATCCGCACCATTAACCCGATCCCCTCCCCAAACATGACTCATGTCGTCGAAGTCCAATTCGCTAATCCTACTCTCTCGCTGCTGGCGGGACAGCCGGCAGAGGTTAGGTTTGTGAAGCCTTGAAGCAGAAAGAACCACTTTCCGTTTTGCTGACCACAGAAGGAACTTATCCGTTCTATACCGGAGGTGTGAGCACTTGGTGTCACCGGCTGACGAACGGTTTGCCGGCCGTTGACTTCAGTGTGCTCGCGGTAGTTACGAACCCGTATCAGCAGCCTAAGTACGAACTGGCGCCCAATGTACGGGAAGTGATCAAGGTCCCGCAATGGGGACTACTCCAGCCCGCAGAGTATTCGCGTCATCAGCCAGCTTCTGTCGTTCTTTCCAATCACTGGAACACTACGCCTCAGATCATCAGCGCCCGTTTCAAGCCGCTCTTCGAGCAGTTCCTCGCCCTCATATTCTCTTCCGATTGCGACGAGAAGGAACTCGGCCAAGTCTTGCTCAACTTGCAACGTTACTTTCAGCGTTACGATTATCCGAAGACGATGAACTCGAGGGATGCCTGGACCGTGTTTCAGCATGCGGTACGCGCCACATGGGAGCACCGTCCCCTCGGCACGGAACGCCCGACGTTCGAAGAGGTGAAACACGCTTACCGCTTGCTGTATCACTTGCTGATAGTGCTTCACTTCCCGGTTCCTTTCGCAGATCTCACACACTCTTCGGCTGCGTCTTTTTGCGGAATACCCTGCGTGTTGGCGAAACTCGAGCACGGCACACCCTATTTACTCACCGAACACGGAGTTTACCTGCGTGAACAGTATCTGAATCTGCGTCGTGAAATAAAGTCATTCTTTGTTCGTTGGTTTCTTTATCGATTAGTCCAGGCGATGGTCAAGATGAATTACTATTTTGCTGACCAGGTCTCACCCGTCTGCGCCTATAATTCACGCTGGGAAAAGTATCTGGGTGTACAACAAAACCGCATCCAGGTGATTTTTAACGGAGTTGATCCGCAGAAGTTTCGTCGCGTGGAACGGGAACACAGGGATCGACCTTTGGTTTCCACGGTGGGTCTGATTTATCCGTTGAAAGGCCAGCTCGATCTGATTGATGCAACCGCATTCCTGAAGTCCATGTTTGACAATGTCGAAGTGCGCTTCTACGGTACCGCGAGTGACGCAAAATACTTCGATGATTGCAAACGGAAAGTCTCCCAACTGCAATTAGAGAACAACGTAAACTTTGCAGGCACAACGAAGGAACCCTGGAAGGTGTACAGCAATGCCGACGTCGTTGCATTTTCAAGTATTTCAGAGGCGTTTCCATACGTGGTGGTGGAGGCAATGATGTGCGGCGCCGCGATCGTAGCGACTGACGTGGGGGGAGTACGAGAGGCCCTGGGTGATTGTGGCGTGCTGGTGCCTGCCAAATCGCCACAGCAGATGGCCAATGCCATTTCATTGTTGCTGGAAAATGAGGCAGAGCGCGAACGATTGGGCCGGATGGCTCAGGCCCGCGCAATGCAGCATTTTACCGAGGAGACATTCCTCAATACATACGAGAGTACTTACCGCAGTTTGGTGTCGCAACGGCCGCAGCGGCTCTTGCTGGCAGAGTTGTGATCGGAGTGTGAGTGTCTTGCTTCGGCGGTTGGGGTTCGTGATCATGACTATGCTCGCGGGGTCAAGCCTGCTCTTCGCACAAAGCCCGCCGCCAGGTATTCCGGCGCGGCTCGCGATTTATTATGGATATCCCAGCCTGGTCAATGGGGCCCAGGGAGACGCGGAGATGGCAGCCAGTGTGTTCAGCGGGTACGACGTAGTAGTCATTGGGGATGGCCTGGAGTTCCCGGACAAACAGCCCGGGCGTTCCCCTGAAGGGGACCCAGCGGAGCATCAGAAGGCGCTTCAGATCATCGCAGCCGTCGGCCGTCGCAGCCCGGGAACCCGTTTTTACGGCTATGTCTGCTTGGGCGATATTCCATCTCCTGGCCCGAAAAAACGATTTCTTGAGCCGGAAGAACTGAAAGAACGGATCCGCCTGTGGAAGCAAATGGGCGTGGCCGGGATTTTTCTGGATGAGGCAGGCTACGACTGGCCGATCGTTGATCGGAGGCGGCAGAATGTGGCCGTCCAATATATCCATGAACTGGGCCTCAGCGCATTTCCAAACGCATTCTATCCCGAAGAGTTGTTCAGCCTGGATAACTTGCGGGGCAAAAATCCGCACCATTTGCCTCCGCTTCTCGATAAGCGTGATCTTTTTCTGCTCGAATCATTTCAGGTGAAAAGGGGCGCCTACGAAGATCCTTCCGAATGGCAAGGGCGTCTGCGCCATGCTCTCGACTATCGCCGACAGTACGGGTCACGTATCTTCGTCACGACTACGAGTAAGGAGGCAGAACCCTTCCGGCCGGAGAAGTTCAGTTATGCGTGGTGGAGTGCGTGGCTGTACGATCTCGACGGCTTCAGCTGGGGCGAACCCGAGTTTGCCGCCGTCAGTAGCGTGTTACCAGACCGGCGTTGCAAGTTAGAGGGTGCGATGCCCAGTCGATTGCAAGAGCTTTCCAGCGTGGATTCCGACAGAATACGCTTCTGGAGGAAGGTGGGCGCTTCTTTGGTTGTCATCGACGGTAGCGACCATTCGGTTCGCCTTGTTCCCTCCTCTGGTTCCCCGGAAGCCAAAAAAGTTGAAGTGCGGTCAAGATCTTCACAGGAGAAATCGCTGCTGACATGCGGGGAAAACCATGACTAAAAATCCCGACGACCTGCTGAATGACGTTCGAAAGGCATCGCCACAGGTCGCGGATGCCCGTGAGGTCGCGGCCTTGATTGAGTCGTTCGGATATAACGACCGGTCCATGAAGGAATGGGGCTTCCCGGATGTGTTTTCCCTGGCAGAGCATATCTTTGTGCGTTTCCCGCAACACCCTGCCGCCGAGCAGAAGGGTGCCCGCAATCGCGGATGGCTGTCGGTCTTGACAGAAATGAAATGGGCGATGCGCAAATTTTCGCTCAGTTTTGCCTACTCCATTCCATGGATGGCCCTGCTAACCTTGGAGTACTTGCGTCCGGATGCCCTGCAGGTTTCACCTGAGTTCGGTGGCGCGTTGAGTCTCTCTCTGATTGCGAGTCTTATCGCGACTGGCGGATTCATCCAGATGATCTCCCGCAGCGGAAATTTCTACTTCGGGTTACAGCAGCCGTTTTTGGCACGCCGTTCCTGTGTACAATTGCTGCATGTGGGATTGATCAGCAGTCTTCTCGTGGCATTGCTAGGTCTGATATTAGGCCTTTATTTTCATGTGTTTGCCAGCGGCTACCTCATGCTAGCTGCGATCAACTATGTGACTCTAAGCCTGCTGTGGATGTTCTGCGCAGTGTTGTCTGTCCAGGGAATCGGCTGGTGTATCCCATTCATTTTTTTGATCAGCGCTCTTACTATTACTGTGACAAAAATTCTGGCTCATTCAGGAACAATCATCTTGCTGATGCTCTGGCCGTCAGTGGCGGTTCTGTGCGCGGTCGCTTGTGCTCTGGTAGGGTTCCATCTTGCAGAAAAAAAGAACCCAGGCGGACGCGATAGTACGCGCCCGCGATTCAGTGTCACGTTCATTTCTCTGGTGCCGTTCTACATCTATGGAACTTGTTATTTTAGCTTTCTGTTTGCCGACCGGCTTACCGCGGGGACTGCGATCCCCTGGGTCTCTGGCCTAAGTTTTGGAATAGACCCCGCATACAAAAGGGGTATGGATCTGGTGCTGCTTGCGTTCCTCATTACCGCAGCCTTGGTGGAGTATCTCAGCGATTCATTTTTGCGCTACTGGTCCCGCCTAGCCGCAGAACTGAGATTAGCCAGAAGCGATCAACTTGTAGCGAGCCTGCGCAGGCGCCACTCGAAAATCATGTTTGTCATCTTTGCAGTCTTCATTGTGATTGCTCTCATTGCTTGGTTTGCCTTCTGCCGTTCGAGTGGCCTGGCTTCTTCGCCCAGGTTATTGGAGACCGCCGCGCTGGGGGGTCTTGGTTATCTCATGCTAAGCATGGCGCTGCTCGAAAACATCATTCTGGCTAGCATCAATGCCACTTCACTGGCCTTGCGGGCGGTAGCACTAGGGCTCGGAGTAAACCTGCTAGCCGGATACGGACTCAGCCACTTGTTGGGAGTGCAATACGCTGCTGTCGGATTGCTCACAGGGTCAGCTGTCGTACTCTGGAAATGTAACGCGGCAGTGCGACAAGTCCTGCGCCATCCCGATTATCATTATTCGATCGCATGAACCCTTCTGATGCTAATGCCTATGGATGCTCTTAAGGCTTCTTGGATCCTGGTCACCTTCCTTTTTGCTTTCTTCTGGTTTCCGACGCGGCTTTTTTCGAGCAGGCCAAATGGAGCCTTGGTGATGCGCATCGCCGGCAACTGGGCGCGTATGGCGCTGTGCGTGGCGATAGCAGTTTTCCTCTTAACAAGCTTGAGAATACTCAGTGCCATCACGGTTATCGGGCTTCTTGGTGCTGGGTTAGCAACTGCTTGGCTCCGCAAACACGATGGGACGACTCGCAGTGTAACGATGAGCTTGCAAACAACCACTCTATCTATTTTGCGCAACGTTGAAAGTCGCTCGTTTGGCTTACACCTTCTCCCCCGCCTTCGCCGGCCCGTCTCGGCCAGCTCACGTTTGGTGGTGCGCGTCAACAATTGGCTGAGTGTATGGGAAAATAGGAAAATGCTGGTTGCATCTTCTGTGGTGGTACTGGTGTTAACCGGCGCTCTGAGTTCTGAGCATGCACTCCGCGAACTCCGCTTTGATCACCCCGAGCAGTACGCTACTCTGCTTCGTGCGCGAGAATTGATGCTGGAGTTCCACTCTGGCGGTCGGCCGTTCGTATTTCCGGCACTGATCGTAACTACATCTTTGCTCAGCGGTACGGATCCGATGCAGGTAACACGTTTCCTGTCACCTGTACTCGGGATCTTGGTCGTCCTAGCCGTCGGCTTGCTCATTCACGCATGCACCCGTATGGGTGTCGCTAGCGTTGCCGGCATGTACTGCTTGGGAGCGGCTGCCTTTCCGGTTGCCAGGAATGACACAGTCGTGGCTACTTCCGCGATGCAGAAAATCGAGAGCCTTTTACGATATCCTCAGGCAATGACGCGAGCTAGTACGGAATTTGAGCTCGGCTTGGTGTTCCTTCTTTTGGCTCTCGCCTTTCTCGCGGATTGGTCCTGGAACTCGCGGTGGGATTGCCTGCTTGATTTGTTCTGTTGCCTCCTTTTGCTAGGCATCATTTCGCAATTCCTGCTGCTAATATTCATGATCCCGGCTATGGTTGTCCTGATTCGGCCAGCGGGTGGCCTCGTGACTTTCGTCCTGGCGTGCTATGTCCCGGCAGCCTATGCGACTTTGTCGACAGGCTGTACCGTCCCTAACGAGGTGTTCGCGATCCTGCCAGTTGCTGCTAGCATTGCTGTGGGCTGCTGCCTCGCTTTGACAGAAGCCACGATAATCGCTCGCGCCGGCAGGACCGCAGAGACGATACTTCTCATTGCGTGCTTGGGTATTGCGATTATCTGGCTACGGCCGCATAGGCTCGTTGGCCAACACCTCGAGTATGAAGCGGCAGTGCGCCAGACGGAAGACATCAAATATCGATTTCCTCGCCAGAGATGGGTCGTAGTCGCGCCGGTAGAACAATTGCCCGAAACGCTTGGCTTTGGAATGTATGAGGATCTGGCCGAATTTGTCGAGAAATATCGGAATCAGGTATCGAGTCCGGAGTTCCGCTTTCAGGGTACGCCGGAAGATTTGTTCATTTACGTGGAGAAGAGACCGTTTCAGATGTTCTCCCGCGAACCTCAGACAGTCTCTTTCTCCGTGCTGACAGATGCTACCTACCGCAATTATCGCTCACCTGCGGGACGCGCCAGCTTGGAATCGGCGGCGCTAAAACTCTGTGAGAGTTACCGGCAATACAACTCTCACGCCGATGTATTTTTTGAGGATGAAGATCTGCGTATCTACCACATACACCAACAACAAGCTTCTGGATATTGAGATAAAACAATGAGGTAATTGCGAATTCGAAGGGTCACGATGCCCTCTGTTCAGCCTTTGCAAGGCTACCTGGCCAGTGCCAATCCAGACCTTGAAGCCAAAACGGCGGACATCATCGATCTGTACTTGCATGCGCCGCAGCATACAGCCGCGTTCTGCGTCGACGAGAAGACGGCGATTCAGGCGCCCCGGACCGGCTCGTATCCGGCCGGCAGAGCACGGGATTGGGCGATGCTGCCTAGGTCGGAATGCTGTTGCTGGGTGAGCAAGATCTCGCTGCCAATGGCCATGACAGCTTGGACGCCGTATCCGTTGTGCCGGTCGCTAAAGCGAACCCTTGCTCACAATACCGGTATTCGGCATCAACAGCATCGCCCCTGTGGTCCGTGGTAACGAACTCACTGCGACAGGCCACTAGTAGCTACTTCCGTGGGTAAATCCTGAACCTCATGTATAAAACTTTTTACAGCCTGCGCCGTAATCCGTTCGAGATTACCCCCAATCCTTTTTTTCTGTTTTTAACGAAGGGACATACCGAGGCTCTGGCCGCCCTTTACTATGGCATTAGCCGGCACAAGGGCTTCGTGGTAATGACAGGGGAGGTTGGTACTGGCAAGACGTTGCTAGTTCGTAGTGTCTTGCAGTTGCTCAAACATAGTAATGTCGCCTATGCGTATGTCTTCAACAGCCGCTTATCCTCGCTGGAGTTCCTGCAGTACGTTGCCGAGGACTTCGGGCTTGCTGCATTGGGCAAAACCAAGAACGAAGTTCTGCTCGACCTTAACAAATATCTTATTGCCCGCCATGAGAAGAAATTGACGACGGTGCTCGTAGTGGACGAGGCCCACCACCTTTCGGCAGAAGTGCTGGAAGAGATAAGGCTTCTGACAAATTTGGAGACAACGCAAGAAAAATTGCTCCAGATATTGCTGGTAGGACAGCCGGAGCTGGATGAAAAGCTGGATTCGTTCGACCTCAGGCAATTGAAGCAGAGAATTGCGGTGCGCTCCCGACTTGAACCACTTGATTTGCAAGAAACGACCAGCTATATACAGCGCCGGTTGCATCTCGCAGGGGCGAACTCTAATGCTGGCGATCTCTTTCCCGATGAAACGATCGCAGAAGTGTATCGTCATTCCCGGGGCATTCCACGAGTGATCAACACACTTTGTGAGAACGCCTTGATCGGTGCCTACGCTAGACAACTGAGAAGTGTACCCCCGGACATCATTGATGAAGTAACAGCCGACTTTCGGCTCAACGCGGCCGATTCACGGCGGGCTGAA